>Ga0181535_10003762_pt1 | contig 17381 bp, 20 predicted proteins | sample PEATcosm2014_Bin_44_FD_119774 | JGI IMG/M metagenome (GOLD analysis project Ga0181535, IMG submission 119774) | Peatland microbial communities from MTU Mesocosm Facility, Houghton, MI, USA - PEATcosm2014_Bin17_30_metaG | ecosystem: Environmental > Terrestrial > Soil > Wetlands > Peat | place... | reverse complement strand
GCCGGGGCGAGCGTCCGACCCCCGAGACGCTGGCCACCCTTCCCGTGGCGGTGGACGCCATGGGCGGCGACAAGGCGCCGGGCGACATCGTGGAGGGCGCCCGCCGGGCGGCGGAGGAGCACGGCATACGGATCGTGCTGGTGGGGCCGCCCGATCAGGTCGGCGACACGCAGGGCCTCGACCTCGTGGCCTGCACCGAGGTCATCGGAATGGACGAAGACCCAGCCGGCGGCGTGCGGCGCAAGAAGGACTCCTCCCTCGTGCGGGCCGCCGAGCTCGTGCGCGACGGGAAGGCGTCCGCCATGGTCTCGGCGGGCAACACCGGGGCCACGATGGCGGCCGCCCTGCTCCGCATGGGCCGGCTGCCGGGCGTGGTGCGGCCCTGCATCGCCACCCCGCTGCCACGCCTGGGCCGGACACCGGCGGTGCTGGTCGACGCCGGAGCGAACGCCGAGTGCACCGCGGTCATGCTGGTGCAGTTCGCACAGATGGCCGCCGCCTACGTGTCCGCCCGCTTCGACACCCCTTCGCCGACCGTCGGGCTCCTGTCGATCGGCGAAGAGCCCACCAAGGGCACGCCTCTGGTCAAGGAGGCCCATGGCCTGTTGGTGGAGGCGGCGGGGCACGGTTTCGAGTTCGTCGGGAACCTCGAGGGCCGCGACCTGCTCCCCTCGCCGGCCGACGTCATCGTGACCGACGGGTTCACCGGCAACGTCACGCTCAAGACCCTCGAGGGCTCGCTGCGGTTCCTCTTCGACACCATGCTGAGCATCTTCGGCACCGACGACGCGACCAGGGGCGCGGCAGAGGTGCTGCTACCGCACCTGCTCCCGCTGGCGGCCGAGTTCGAGCCCGAGAACACCGGCGGGGCGATGTTGCTCGGGACCGACGGCGTGTGCGTCATCAGCCACGGCTCGTCCAATGCAACGGCCATGATGAACGCCGTGCTCGTGGCCCACGACTGCGCCACGCGGGGCCTGGCGGACCACGTGGCGGCCGCCGTGCGCCCGGCGGAAACCGCCTGAAAAGACCAGCTCAGAACCCATAAACGGGCAGTTACGCCCCGGTCACGCGTACACTGGTCGCCGTGCCAGCCGAAACCCACACCAACCAGGGCCCCCTCGACCGCAACGGGGTCTTCGAGCTGATCCGGGACCAGCTGGCCGACATTCTGGAGACGGACCCGTCGTCGATCACGGAGGGGGCCTCCTTCGTGGAGGACCTCGATGCCGACTCCCTGGCCCTGATCGAGCTGGTCGAAGCCCTGGAGGAGGAGCTGGGGGAGAGGACCGTCGGGTTCCGCATCGACGACGAGGATCTCGAGGACCTGCGCACGGTCCGGGACGCTGTTGACTACGTCTACGCCAAGCTCGAGGCGGGTTGACGCCGGTGCTGAGGGGGCGGCCGAACTGGCCGAGCGACTTGGCCATACCTTCGCCGACCTGAGCCTCCTTCAGCACGCCCTGGCGCACCGGAGCTGGTGCGGGGAGCAGGAGGGCGGCGCGCCGTCCAACGAGCGACTCGAGTTCCTCGGCGACGCCGTGCTGGGCCTGGTCGTGGCCGGCCACACCTACGAGCGCTTCCCCGACTTCGCCGAGGGGAAGCTGGCCAAGGTCCGCTCCGCCGTCGTCAACGCCCGCGTCCTGGCCGAGGTGGCCGGTCGGCTGGGCATCGGGGAGGTCCTCCTGCTCGGCCGGGGCGAGGAGGGCTCGGGCGGCCGCGCCAAGGCGTCCATCCTGGCCGACGCCTTCGAGGCCGTCCTCGGGGCGGTGTACCTCGACGCCGGCTGGGAGGCGTCCCGGCAGCTGGTGCTCCGTGAGCTGGGGGAGGCCATTGAGCGCGCCGGCGAGGAGCCCGACGACTTCGACCACAAGAGCCGGCTTCAGGAGAGGGCGGTCCGCGACGGGGCGGGGACGCCCCGCTACATCGTCGTGGGGTCCGGGCCGGACCACGACCGGAGCTACGTGGCCGAGGTGTTCCTCGACGGGACGCTCCGGGGCGCCGGCGAGGGGCGTTCGAAGAAGGACGCCGAGCAGGCGGCGGCCCTGGCGGCCTGGGAGGAGCTGACCGGTGCCTGAGCTGCCCGAGGTCGAGACGCTGCGCCAGGACCTGTCGCGCGAGGTGGTCGGACGCAAGATCAAGACCGTGTCGGTGGCCAACGGGCGCTCGGTGCGCCGCCACCCCTCCGCCAAGCACTTCCGCGCCCTGCTCGAGGGCCGGACGATCAAGTCGGTCGGGCGGCTGGGCAAGTACCTGCTGCTCACGCTGGACAGCGGCGACACCCTGGTCGTCCACCTGGGCATGAGCGGCCAGCTGCTGCGGGTGAAGTCGGCGAAGGACCCCAAGCCGAAGCACACCCACGTCGTCATCACCTTCACCCAGGGAGGCGAGTTGCGCTACGTCGACCCCAGGACCTTCGGCGAGCTGTTCGTCTCGACGCCGCCGCTCAAGGCCGACGGGACACCGCTGAGCCCGGTCTCGGGGACGGCGGGCGGCGACGGCGGAGCCATCCGCAAGGCGATCCCGGAGCTGGCGCACCTCGGCTTCGACCCCATCGAGGACCTCATGAGCTGGGACCGCTTCGGCGCGCTGCTGCACCAGCACCACGGAGGCGTCAAGGCGCTCCTGATGGACCAGAGCTTCACGGCGGGCATCGGCAACCTCTACTCCGACGAGATGCTCTACCAGGCCGGCCTGCGCTACGACCGGCCGGCGGACTCCCTGTCCGCCACCGAGGTCCGGCGGCTCTACCGGGCCATCGTCGAGACGCTGGCCGACGCCATAAAGCACCGGGGCTCCTCGCTGGCCGACGAGCAGTACCGCGACCTGTTCGGCGAGCTCGGTGACTTCCAGGGCTCGCACCAGGTCTACGACCGCGAGGGCCAGCCCTGCCGGCGTTGCCGCAACACCATCGTCCGGGTCAAGGCCGGCGGGCGCTCGACCTTCTTCTGCGAACACTGCCAGGTTTAGGCCCCACGCACGCCGTAGGCACCCTGTAGGGTCGCCCTGAATGTTCCTCAAGTCGCTCAGCATGAAGGGCTTCAAGTCCTTTGCCGACCCGACGGTGCTGGAATTCGAGCCCGGGATCACGGTCGTCGTGGGTCCCAACGGGAGCGGCAAGTCCAACGTCGTCGACGCCGTCACGTGGGTGCTCGGCGCCCAGGGCCCGCGCTCGCTCCGCTCCGCCAAAATGGAGGACGTCATTTTCGCGGGTACCTCGTCACGACCTCAGCTGGGCCGGGCCGAGGTCTCGCTCACCATCGACAACTCGTCGGGCAAGCTGCCGATCGACCTGGCCGAGGTCACCATCACCCGGACCCTGTTCCGCTCGGGCGACAGCGAGTACGCCATCAACGGCGCGCCGTGCCGGCTGCTCGACATCCAGGAGCTGCTGAGCGACTCGGGCGTGGGCCGACAGCAGCACATGATCATCGGCCAGGGCCAGCTCGACACCGTGCTCAACGCGCGTCCCGAGGACCGGCGCGCCATCATCGAGGAGGCGGCGGGGGTGCTCAAGCACCGACGGCGCCGGGAGCGGGCCGAGCGCCGGCTGGCGGCCACGGCGGAGAACCTCGAACGGCTCGGCGACCTCGTGCGCGAGGTCCGCCGCCAGATCCGCCCCCTGGAGCGCCAGGCCGCCGCCGCCCGCTCGCACGACACGGTCGCGTCGGAGCTGCTGGCGGTGCGCCGCTGGCTCGCCGGCTCCGAGCTGGCCGACCTCACGGCGCGCCGCCGGGCCGCTGCGCAGAGCCTCGTCGTGTGCCGGGACGAGGAACGCGAGCTCCACGACGCCCTGGAGCGCCTCGACGCCGAGGCCACCTCCACCACCGCCGAGCTGTCGTCGCGCCGCGAGGAGGACCTGGCCAACGCCCTCGGCCGGGTGCAGGGCCTCGTCGAGCGTGCCCGGGGCACCTCGGCCCTCCTGCGCGAGCGGGGCCGGGCCGTCGTGGCCGCGCTCGATGCGGCGGCCGACGTCGACGTCGTCTCCACGCTCGAGGCCGAGGGCGCCCGCCTGGCGAGCGAGCTGGCGGCGGCCGAGGTGGACCAGGCGGCGGGCGGGGCGCCCGAGCGGGCCGAGCTGGACGCGGCGCAGGCGGCCCTCGACGAGGAGGCGGCGGCGCTGCGGGAGCGGTGGTCGGCGGTCCTGGGCGACGACGCGCCCGACGAGGCGATCGCCCGGGTCCGTGGCCGCGCCGAGCTGGTGGCACGCGGCGCGGCGCGGGAGCAGCAGGACATGGACGCCCTGGGGGCGCGCGTCGTGGCGCTCGAGCAGCGCGCCGCGGGTGCGGCCGTGCGGGCCGACCTGCTGGCCAAGGCGGCCGACGACCTCGAGCGGTCCACGGCGGCGCTCGAGGCCGACCTGGCCGCCCGCGCCGGCGAGCTGGAGGCGGCGGCGCGGGCCGCCGAGACGTCCCAGGCGACGGCCGACGAGGCCGAAGAGGGTCGCTACCGGACGGCGGCCCGGGCCGAGGCGTTGGAGCGTGCGCTGGCGGATCTGCAGGGAGCGGGGGGGCGCGAGCTGCTGCGTCACGTCGACGGGGTCGTGGGCTCGCTCGTCGACCTGGTCGAGATCGACGACGGGTGGGACGCCGCGTTCGAGGCCGCGGCAGGGGCCGGGGTCGCCGCCGTGGTGGTGGACGGCCGGCGATCCGCCCAGGCCGCCCTCGCGACGCTGCGCGAGCGGGGCGTGACGGGCGCCGTGCTGGCACCGCGCCATGCCGGCGCGAGCGGCACCGCGGCGGCGACGGCCGACTCGCTGCCCCCGGGCAGCAGCGCCGAGCCCGTACGCGCCCACGTCCGGGCGCGCCAGGGCGGGACCGTGGCCGAGTCGGTCCTCGACACCCTCGTCGGCCGGGCCGTCCGCGTCGACGGCTGGGAGGAGGCGATCGACCTCTCGCTCGCCCGCGACGACCTGGTGGTCGTCACACCCGAGGGCGACCGCTTCGCCGCCACCGGGTGGCGCGTGCGCTCCGGCACCGGCGTCGTCACCAAGGCGGCTGTCGAGGAGGCGCGGCGCAGGGCCGCCGAGGCCGCGACGGCCGCCGAGCTGGCGCGGGCGAACCTGACCGAGTCGCGCATCGTGCTGGCGCGCGCCCGCGACGCCCGTGCCGCGGCCGAGCGCGCGGTCGACCGTCACGGTTCGGCGTGCGAGACCGGGCGGGCCGACACCGCGCGCGCCGCCGAGGAGCAGCGCCGCCTGATCGGCGAGCTCGACGAGGCCCGCGCCGCAGTCAGCGACGCGCAGGCGCGGCTGTCAGAGGTGACGGCCGAGCAGGCGCAGCTCGCCGGGTCCCTCCCCGAGCTGGAGGAAGCCCTCGCGGCGTGGCGTGCGCTCCAGGAGCGGCGGGCCGAGGTATCGAGGAGGCGCCAGGAGATCGAGGTGCGGGTGGCCGGTGTCGCCGAGCGACGCCGCGTGCTCGCCGAGCGACAGGCCGAGGTGGAGCGCCGCCTGCAGGGCCATGCGGAGGAGCGGGCAACCGCGGCCACCCGCCGCCGCCGGCTGGAGTCGGAGGGTGCCGCACTCGGCCGCCTGGAGGCGCTCGTCGAACAGGAGCATGCGCGCCTCGACGGCATCTTCGAGTCGCTGCGCCACGACTACCAGGACCAGGTGGACGCAGTCCGGGCGGGGGGAGAGAAGCTGGAGCAGCTCCGCCAGGACCGCCACACCACCGAACAGCGCCTCGATGCGGTCCGGACCCGCACGCGCACCCTCGACCTCGAGGCCAACGAGGTCGACCTGCGGACCGAGGCCCTCGTCGAGCACGTGCACCGCGACCTCGGCGCCGTACCCGAGGACCTGGTCGGGTTGCCCACGCCCGAGGCGCCCGAAGGCACGACCCTCCCGCAGCACGCCGAGGAGCTGGAGCGCAAGCTGGTCGCGCTCGGGCCGGTCAACCCGCTGGCGCTCGAGGAGCTCTCGACGCTCGAGGAGCGGCACAAGGAGCTCGAGGCGCAGGTGGACGACGTGCGCGGGGCGCGGCGTGAGCTGCACGAGGTCGTGCGCACGCTCGACCACGAGATCATGACCTCGTTCGCCGCCGCGGCCGCCGACGTCAACGAGCACTTCTCCACGCTGGTGGCCATGCTGTTCCCCGGCGGCACCGGCCGTCTCGTCCTGCTCGATCCCGACGACCTGCTCAACACCGGGGTCGAGATCGAGGTGCGTCCCGCCGGGCGCAACGTGCGCCGGGTCTCGCTCCTTTCGGGGGGCGAGCGCTCGATGGCCGCCCTGGCGTTCCTCTTCGCCGTCTTCCGCAGCCGGCCCTCGCCCTTCTACCTCATGGACGAGGTCGAGGCCGCGCTCGACGACGTGAACCTCAGCCGCTTCCTCGCCCTCGTCCACGAGTTCCGTGACGAGGCGCAGCTGCTCATCGTCAGCCACCAGAAGCGCACCATGGAGACGGGCGACGCGCTCTACGGCGTGACGATGGCGCCGGGCGGGTCCTCGCAGGTGGTCAGCCAGAAGGTGGAGAAGGAGCCGTCCCCGGCATGACGGGCACGCTCGCCTTCGTCTTCGTCGGGGTGGCCCTGCTCTGCATCGTCGCCGGGGTCGCGGCCGTGACCCGCACCCGACGGCGCGCTCGCGAGGACGATGCGGCGTACGGCGACGAGGGCGACGAGGCGACCTATGCCGAGGAGGCGGCTGCGGTCGCCGCAGCAGAGGCCGCTGCCGCGGCGGCGGCGCGTGACGACGAGATCGACGGGATCCCGCCCCCATGATCGGCACCCTCATCATCATCGTGGTCGTCGTGGCGGTCCTCGGACTGGTCGCCGGCGGGGTCGCCCTGACCCGGTCCCGGCGCTCGGGCGGGCGCTCCGCCGCACCGACCGCTGCACCGCCGACGCCACCCCCCCAGGCGGCCACACCCCCGCACGCAGCGCCTGCGCCGGCTCCCGCCGCCGCACCCCCGGCGACGGCGGCCCCGCCGGAGGTGGCCGCGCCGCCCGAAGTGGCCGAGGCGCCGCCGACGTACCGGAGCCGCCTCGGTGGGGTGCGCTCGCTGTTCAGCGGGGCGGTGTCCGCTCTGCGGGGCGGGCGGATCGACGCCACGACCTGGGATTCCCTCGAGGAGGCGCTGATCCGCGCCGACGTCGGCGTCACCACCACGACGGCGCTGCTCGACGAGCTGCGGGCCAAGGTGCAGAGCAAGGAGATCAACAGCGGCGACGACCTGCTCCAGGCGCTGGGTGCGTCCATCCGCGACCTCCTCGAGGGAGCAGGGTCGCGGGAGCTGCGCTTCGAGCACCGAACCGGAGAGCCCGACGTCTGGCTCTTCGTCGGCGTCAACGGCGTCGGCAAGACCACGACCATCGGCAAGCTGGCCCGGCGCCAGTCGGCTGCCGGCCACTCGGTCCTGCTGGCCGCCGGTGACACCTTCCGGGCCGCCGCCGCCGACCAGCTCGCCATGTGGGCGGAGCGCACCGGCACCGAGATCGTCCGTGGGGCCGAGGGTGCCGACCCCAGCGCGATCGTGTTCGACGCCGTCCAGCGGGCCGTGGCACGGGGCAACGATCTCGTGCTGGCCGACACGGCGGGGCGCCTGCACACGAAGGTGAACCTCGTCGAGGAGCTCAAGAAGATCAGGCGCGTGGCCGACCGTGACCCGGGCAACGTCACCGAGGTCCTGCTCGTCCTCGATGCCACGACCGGCCAGAACGGGCTCGCGCAGGCCCGTCAGTTCGCCGACGCCGTGGACGTCACCGGGATCGTGCTCACCAAGCTCGACGGCACGGCGAAGGGCGGGATCGTCATCGCCGTCCAGCGCGAGCTGTTCGTGCCGGTCAAGCTCGTCGGCCTCGGCGAGGGACCGGACGACCTGGTCGACTTCGACCCCGACGAGTTCGTCGACGCGCTGCTCGCCGTCGACTGAGCGTGCGGACCCCAGAGGAGGCGCCGATGGAGTCGCGGACCGACCGTCGGGAGCTGACCGACCACCAGAAGAAGGTCATCGCCGTCGCACTGGTGCTCCACCTGATCCTGCTGACGCTGACGCGGCGCGACCTCCGCCACCGGCCCGACGCCGGTGTCCGGGGCCCGAAGCGCCTCTGGCGTGTCGCCGCCACGCTGAACACGACGGGCTCGGTGGCCTACTGGCTCTTCGGCCGCCGCCCCCTGCCCGAGGCCGAGCCCGTCACGGGCTGAGCGTCAGGCCCAGCGCACCTGGACGGTGTCGAGGAACAAGGTCAGGACATCGGTGTCGCCCTCGACGACCAGCGCCTCGGGCCCGGCGCGATTCCACAGGGCCAGGTAGAGGTCGGCCGCGCGCCCCCGCACCGAGCAGTCGGCGTCGACCGCCCGGTGCGCGATGGGATCGGTCGTGACGCCCTCGGCCCCGATGCGCAGCAGCCAGGCCGCGTCCTCGTCGGTGCACCGCACGGCCATGGAGGCGGGATGCTCGGCGCGCAGCTTCGTGGAGCGGCGCGGCACGAAGCATTCCAGCAGCTCGCCGGCGCCGTCGGCGGCGAAGGCCGGGGTGAAGGGGCTGGGCGCTCCTCCGGCCGCGAGCTCGGCGTCGACCCGGTGGATCGCCGTCTCGTGGGCCTGGCGGCGGGCCCACATGGCCAACGGGGAGGGAGCGCGCAGGAAGGTCCAGCACTCGAGATCGGGCGGGGCCGCATCGAGCGCCGCGGCCAGCGCCTCGCACCCCTCGGTGAGCCAGCCGGCCAGGTCGGCGTCGCCGGGCCACGCGCCCACCACCTCGTCGAGGTCGACGTCCCACACCTCGGTGCGCCCGCCGGCGACGTACCCGGTGGCCCAGCGGTGCACGCCGCCCATGTGCCGCACGAGGTCGCGCACGACCCACCCGGGGCACGTGGGCACCGGGGCATCGGGACCGGCGGTCGCCGCGGCGTCCGCCATCAGCGCACCCGCACCGCGCAGCGCGTCGACGTGGGCGGCGACCTCCATGCGCTCCGGTGCGCTCCGGCTCAGTTGACCTTGAGCAGGTCGATCACGAAGACGAGGGTGTCGTCCGCCGCGATCCCGGGCCCCGGGGACTGGTTCCCGTAGCCGAGGCTCGGCGGGATGATGAGCTCGCGGCGCCCGCCCACCTTCATGCCGACCACGCCCTGGTCCCAGCCGGGGATCACCTGGCCGGCGCCGAGCGTGAACGAGAAGGGCTGGCTGGTCCAGGACGACTGGACCACCTTGCCACTCGAGTAGGTCCCGAGCACGTACTGCACGGTCACGTTGTCGCCCGTGGCGGCCGCCTTGCCGGTGCCCGTGATGAGGTCGGCGCTCTCCAACGAGGTCGGCGGGGTGCCCGAGGGGACCTTCAGGGTCGGCGCGGTGCCGGCGGTCCCGGCGGGGGAGAGGTCGGCGGCGGGGATGGCGGCGATGGAGGGGCTGGTGCCAGGGGCCGTCGTGGAGGCGCCCGCACCGGTGGTCGTCGTGGTGCCGGCGGCCGATGGGTTCGACGGCGACGAGCTGCAGGCGGCCAGGCCGAGCGCGCCGAACGCGCCGATCACGACGGCGAGCGTCCAGGGTCGGAGGCGGGGGAGCGACATGGGCCGAGACGGTAGCCGCTCTCTCCCGCCGCGCAGGCGCACCCACGGGCGGGTGGGACCTGGGGTGCCGTGGCCGGGCCCGCGGCGCGTGGTGCCTGCGCCGCCCGGCGGGTGGCCGGTGACGTCCCGTGGGTAACCTGAGACCTCATGTTCGACGCCCTCTCCGACCGCCTGGAGCGCATCTCAACCCGCCTGCGGGGCAAGGGCCGGATCAGCGAGGCCGATCTCGACGAGGCGCTCCAGGAGATCCGCACCGCGCTGCTCGAAGCAGACGTCGAGCTGACCGTCGCCCGCCGCTTCTGCGACGGCATCCGCCTGCGCGTCAGCACCGAGGCGCTCTCCAAGAGCCTCAGCCCGGGCCAGCAGGTGGTACGGGCGGTGCACGAGGAGCTGATCAGCGTCCTGGGCGGCGACACGCTCAAGCTCAGCTACGCCTCGCGGCCCCCGACGGTCGTCCTCATGGCCGGCCTCCAGGGCTCGGGCAAGACGACCAACTCGGCGAAGCTCGCCCTGTGGTGGAAGCAGCAGGGGCGCAACCCCCTGTTGGTCGGCGCCGACCTGCAGCGGCCCGCCGCCGTCGAGCAGTTGCGCGTCCTCGGCGAGCAGGCCGGCGTGACCGTCTTCAGCGAGGCGACGGACCCCGTCGCCTGCGCCAAGGCCGGGCTCGAGGAGGCCCGCCGCCTCGGCAAGGACATCTGCATCATCGACACCGCCGGCCGCCTCACCATCGACGCCGAGCTCATGCAGCAGATCAAGGACATTTCGGCAGCGACCGTGCCCCACTACACGTTCCTGGTCATCGACGCCATGATCGGCCAGGACGCCGTGGCGACGGCGAAGGCGTTCCACGACACCCTCGAGCTGAGCGGCGTGATCCTGACCAAGCTCGACGGCGACGCCCGCGGCGGCGCGGCCCTGTCGGTCAAGGGGGTGGTCGGCAAGCCGATCGCCTTCGCCAGTACGGGGGAGCGGCTGGCCGACTTCGACCTGTTCCACCCCGATCGCATGGCCGACCGCATCCTCGGCATGGGGGACGTGCTGAGCCTGATCGAGCAGGCCGAGCGCACCATGGACTCCGACGAGGTGGCCAAGAGCGCCAGCCGCCTCATGCAGGGCCAGTTCACCCTCGAGGACTTCCTCTCCCAGCTGCGCCAGGTCAAGAAGATGGGATCGCTCGGTGGCCTCATGCGCCTCATGCCGGGGATGTCCAAGGAGATGCGACAGGCCGCGGGACAGATCGACGACGGCGAGGTGGCCAAGGTCGAGGCGATCGTGTGCTCCATGACCCCGGCCGAGCGCAATGACGTGGCCCTCCTGGACGGCTCACGCCGCAGCCGGGTGGCGCGGGGCTCTGGCACCTCCATCCAGGACGTCAACACGCTCCTGAAGCAGTTCAAGGAGATGCAGAAGATGATGAAGGGGATGGCCTCGGGGGCCATGCCCAACCTTCCCGGGATGCCCAGCATGGGCGGGATGAGCCCCCGCGCCGCCAAGAGGATGGCCAAGCAGGCATCGGCCGGAGGGGGTCTCCCCGGCCTCGGAGCCGGGGCGGGTGACCAGCCCGATTTCGACATGCTCTCCCAGCTGATGGGCGACGCCGGCGAGCTGCCCTCGGGCTTCCCCGGGCTGCCTGCGCCGGCCCCCGCCCGGCCCGTGGTGAGCGTCAACAAGGGGACCAAGAAGAAGAAGAAGGGAGGGCGGGTCACGCCGCCGAAAGGCCGGTAGTCCCGCCATCTGCCAGAATGGACGCCCGATACGTCCAGATCCGATGGAAGGAACCAGTTCGTGGCAGTGAAGCTCCGCCTCGTGCGGATGGGAAAGAAGAAGCAGCCGACCTACCGGGTCGTCGCTGCGGACAGCCGGTCGCCCCGTGACGGTCGCTTCCTCGAGATCGTGGGCACCTACGCGCCCCGGGGCTCGTCGACGGCCGAGCCGGACGCCGTGATCCAGATCGACAACGCGAAGGCCGTCAAGTGGCTGGTCAACGGCGCCAAGCCCACCGAACGGGTCGAACGGCTCCTCAAGACCTCCGGGGCCTGGGACGAGTTCGCGGCGGCGAGGGCCAAGTGACGGACCTCTACGAAGCGGGCGACATCAACCAGACCGACGGACCCGGCGGCGGCGACGTGAACGACGAGATCGACGACGAGATCGATGACGAGGTGGACGACGACATCGACGACGAGGTGGACGACGACATCGACGACGAGGTGGACGACGACATCGACGACGAGGGCAACGAGGGCAACGAGCTCGGCGACGCCGACGACGGCACCCCGCTGACCGTCCTGGCGTATCTGGCCCGCTCGCTCTCCAACGAGCCCGACTCCGTGGTCATCGACACCGAGGAGCGCCGCAACGGCGTGCGGCTCAGCCTCCACGTGGCCCCTGAGGACATGGGCCGGGTCATCGGCCGGCGCGGTCGCACCGCCCAGGCGATCCGAACCCTGGTCAACGTGGCGGGTGCCAAGGACGGCGTCCAGGCCAGCGTGGACATCGTCGACGACTGAGCTGCTCAAGATCGGCCGGGTCGCCAAGGCCCACGGCCTGCGGGGCGAGGTCGTGGTCCAGCTCTGGACCGACCAGACGCAGCGGCTCGACCCCGGGACGGTGCTCGCCTCCGCCCTCGGCGACCTGCGCGTCGTGTCGTCCAAGCCGTTCGGCGACGAGCGCTTCATCGTGCAGTTCGAAGGGGTGGCGGACCGCAACGCCGCCGACGGCCTCCGGGGGATGGATCTCGAGGCAGAGCCCATCGACGCCCCCGGCACCCTGTGGGTCCACGAGCTCCTCGGGGCCACGGTGCGGGACGCCGCCGGCACCGAGCTCGGCCGGGTCGCCGCGGTCGAGGCCAACCCGGCCAGCGATCTCCTGGTGCTCGAGTCGGGCGGCCTGATCCCCATCCGCTTCCTGACCGCGCACGACGCCGTGACCGGGACGGTGGAGGTCGACATCCCCGACGGGCTGCTCGACCTGTGAGGACGATGTCGTGAGGATCGACGTCTTCACCATCTTCCCCGAGGTGGTCACCGGCTACTGCGGAACCTCCATCCTCGGGCGCGCCGCCGACGCCGGCGCGCTCGATGTGCGCGTGCACGACCTCCGCGAGGGTGCCGAGGACCAGCGGCGCTCGGTGGACGACAGCCCCTTCGGGGGCGGGGCGGGCATGGTCCTCATGGCCGAGCCCCTGTTCCGCTGCGTCGAGGCCGTACCCGACCTGCCCCGGCCGCTCTACCTGCTGACCCCGGGCGGGCGGCGCTTCGACCAGGAGACGGCGGCCCGGCTGGCATGTGCGCCGGCCGGGTTCTCCCTGCTCTGCGGGCGCTACGAGGGCGTGGACCAGCGGGTGTCCGACCATCTGGTCGACGGCGAGCTGTCGGTGGGCGACTTCGTCCTCGCCGGTGGCGAGCTGGCCGCCCTGGTGGTCGTCGAGGCGGTGGCCCGCCTGCTGCCCTCGGTGCTGGGCAACGAGGACTCGGCCCTCGAGGAGAGCTTCTCGGACGGGCTGCTCGAGTACCCCCAGTACACACGGCCGGCGGAGTTCCGGGGATGGCCGGTTCCCGAGGTGCTGCGCTCGGGCGACCACGGGGCGGTGGCCGCCTGGCGGCGCACGCAGGCCCTCGTCCGGACGGCCGAGCGCCGTCCGGACCTCATCGCGCGCCTGGTCAGGACGTCGGCGCTCAGCCCCGGCGACGTGCAGGCCCTGGCCGAGCACGGCTACGATGTTCCGTCCGGCACTGAGCCGGAGTGACCGAAGGACGCCTCTCATGCACCCCACCGAAACGATCGATCGCGACAGCCTGCGCGACGACATCCCCGAGTTCCGTCCGGGTGACACCGTCAAGGTGCACGTCCGGGTCGTCGAGGGCAACCGGGAGCGGGTGCAGGTGTTCCAGGGCGCCGTCATGCGCCGGCAGGGCGGCGGGGTGCAGGAGACGTTCACCGTCCGCAAGGTGAGCTTCGGCGTCGGCGTCGAGCGCACGTTCCCGGTGCACTCGCCCACCATCGCGAAGATCGAGGTGGCGACGCTGGGAGATGTCCGGCGGGCGAAGCTGTACTACCTGCGCGACCGGCACGGGAAGGCGGCGAAGATCAAGGAGCGGCGGACCCCCCGGGGCGGCAAGGCGGTCGCCGACGTGGTGGTCGAGGACGTCGTCGAGGACGACGTGGTCGAGGACGAGATCATCGACGAGGTCGACGAGGTCGACGCCGTGGAGGTGGTCGACGAGGTCGAGCCGACCGAGGGCGACCAGGTGGAGGACGCCGCCGAGGAGGCCTCTGACGAGTAGGACCGGCGCCGAGTGAGCGAGGAAGACCTCGAGCGCTACGAGTCCGAGATAGAGCTCGGGCTCGTCCAGGAGTACCGGGCCGTCCTCCCGGTCTTCGCCTACGTGATCGAGACGGAGCGGCGCTTCTATCTGGCGAACGAGGTGTCGCTCAACGTGCGTGCGGACACGACGCCGGCGTGCATCGAGCTCGACCTGCGCGACGCCTGGGTGTGGGACATGTACCGCCCCGCCCGCTTCGTCCCCGAGGTGCGGGTGGTCACGTTTCGCGACGTCAACATCGAGCGGCTGCCCGAACAGGAGCTCTGAGCGACCGTTCCCCTTCGTGGGGGAGTCCAACCGGCGCAGGGCCGCACTCGGGCACCTCGGCGAGGAGCGGGCGGCCGCCCACTACCGTGCGCACGGGTACGCCGTCCTGGAGCGGAACTGGCGCTGCGCCGCCGGCGAGGTCGACCTGATCTGCGCCCGCGGTCGGACCCTCGTCATCTGCGAGGTGAAGGCCCGTACCCGGACGACCCACGGCCACCCGCTCGAGGCGGTGACGCGGGCGAAGCAGCTCCGGCTGCGCCGCCTCGCGGGGGCGTACCTGCGTAGCCAGGACCGGCGTTGGTCCGAGGTCCGCTTCGACGTGGCAAGCCTGCTGGGGGGGACCCTGCACATCGCCGAAGGTGCTTTCTGAAACACCGCGGCCTAGGGTCGGAGGCCATGGAGACCATCATTGTCGAGCGCAAGGACGGCGTCGTCACCGTGACGATGAACCGACCCGAGCGCAAGAACGCCGCCAACAACAAGATGCTCAATGAGCTGAAGCAGACCTTCGCCGAGGTGGAGGACAGCGACGGGGACCGGGTGCTGGTCCTGACCGGCGCCGGCGGCGCCTTCTGCTCCGGGGCGGACCTCTCGGACCCCGACGGGCCGGCCACCGACCGCACACGCTCGGGCCTGGCCCGCATGCGCCGGCTGGGTGACGTCGCTCTGGGGCTGCACCGGGTGACCAAGCCGACCATCGCCAAGGTCGACGGGGTCGCCGTGGGTGCCGGCCTCTCCCTGGCGCTCGGCTGCGATCTCGTCGTGTGCAGCGACCGGGCCCGGCTCTCCATGATCTTCTCCCGGCGGGGGCTGGCCCTCGACAACGGGGCGTCCTGGCTGCTGCCCCGGCTGGTCGGCCTGGCCCGGGCGAAGGAGATCGCGCTCTTCGGGGGCATGTGGAGCGCCGAGGAGGCCTCGGCCATCGGGCTGGTCAACCGCGTGCTGCCCGTCGACGAGCTGGACTCCTTCGTCGACGAGTGGGCCACCACGCTGGCCGGCGGCCCACCACTTGCGCTGTCCATGACCAAGACCCTGCTGAACGCCTCGTCCATGGCCTCCATGGAGCAGGCGGTGGAGGACGAGGCCCGCTGTCAGGCGCTGAACTTCTCGACCAAGGACACCGCGGAGGCGATCGCGGCCTTCACGGAGAAGCGAGAGCCCGTTTTCATCGGCCGCTAGTAGCGTGGTGCCGTGCTGAGCGGTGTGCAGGGAATGATCGGTGACACGGCCCTGGTCACCAAGGCCATTGAGGGCGAGCACCACCCTGGCCGGATCAAGGCACGCGGTGAGGAATGGCTCGCCATTCCGCTGGACCCCGAGGCGACCATCGCCGCGGGAACGAGCGTCGTCGTGGCCGACGTCGAGCGCGGGCTGCTCGTCGTCTACGCCATCGACAGTTAGAGAGGTACCCCATGGTCCTGTTCGCATCGGCTGGAGAGGTGGTGGGGATCATCATCGTCGCGGCCCTGGCAGCCCTCGGGGTGGTGACCCTGTTCGCGTCCCGCTTCATCAAGGTCGTGCAGCAGGGGAGCGTCGGTGTGGTGAAGCGCCTCGGCGAGTTCAAGGCAGTCGACCAGCCGGGCCTGCACATCTTGGCGCCCTTCATCGACAGGATGGAGAAGGTCGACGTCCGGGAGTTCCCGATGACCGGTGACCAGCAGGCGGTCATCACGAAGGACAACGTCTCGCTGCAGGTGAGCGCGACCATCTTCTGCCAGGTCATCGACGTCAAGTCCGCCCTCTTCGAGATCAACGACTACCAGCTCGCCGTCGACCAGCTCTCGCGCACAGCTCTGCGGGCGGTCTTCGGGGAGCTCTCGCTGGACCAGGCCCTCTCCGAGCGCGAGACCATCAACAGCCGCATGCAGGACCACATGGCCGACGCCACCGCGAAGTGGGGCGTGCGACTCAACCGCATCGAGATCCTCGACATCACCCCGCCGATGAACGTGGTGCAGGCGATGTCCGAGCAGAAGGAGGCCGAGCAGCACAAGCGGGCCGCCATCTTGAAGTCGGAGGGCGAGCAGCAGGCCGCCATCAACAGCGCCGGTGGGCGCAAGCAGGCCGCCGTGCTCGAGGCCGAGGGTGCCAAGCAGTCGGCCATCCTCCGCGCCGAGGCGCAGATGAAGGTGCTGGAGCTCCAGGCCGAGGGCGAGAAGAAGGCGCTCGAGCTGCGCGGCCAGGGCGAGGCGTCACGACTGACCTCCATCGACACCGCCACCATCAACCCGCACACGCTCGCCGTGCTGCAGCTGAAGGCGCTCCAGGACATCGCGTCCTCCGAGAACGCCAAGATCGTGGTGCCGTACGAGGCCACCAGCCTGATGGGCGCGGCCGAGGTCCTGCTGTCCACGCTGCGCAACGAGAACCTGGGCGACGCCAGCGGGAACGGTGCTACGCCGCCCCCGGTCGCCTCGCCGGCCCGGCCTCCCAACAAGGAGCTCCCGCCGCAGGGCTCATAGCGGCGCCTCCGTGGTGCGCGACGTCCGCCCAGAATTTTTCGACCTCGGCGGGCGACCCATAGGGGATCCCTGACCGACCCCAGCCGAGGCCCATGAACTGGACATTGGTCCTGGTCAACGTGGTGTCTCTCGGGGTCCTCGGCGGATTCGGAGCCGCAGCCTCACCGGTGGCCATGAACCCGAGCCTCATGTATCAGCGACAGCGAACACGACTCCTAAACAGAAGGGCCCAGACTGTGCAGCGCTAGGGGGCCACTCACGAAGAGGGACCATGTCGAGTCGAGTTGTGGCCAGGTGATGGGCGACCCGCGGCGTCGCCGCGCCGAGCACATCTCCGGGCTATTCGGCTGCCTCGGCCCCTTCCGGTGTCTCCCGACTGCCGATCCGGCAGCGAGTCTCCTCGTGGGCGGTGGGTCGCAGCTCACGCTCGCAGCTGATCATTCCAAGCCATGCCGGAGCGCAGGGACGACCCCTTGACCATGTACTCCACGAGGCTGCGGACGATACGGGTGCTCTCCGTGCGAGGCTTGGTACTCGGAGCTCTTCTCGCCTCACTCCTCCTACTGGCGATGCCGCAGAGAGCATTCGCTGCCACCGGGTCGGACAACTTCGACAGGGCGAACGGGAGCCTCGGTGCGAACTGGACCGACATGACCGCCGGGGGACTGGCGATCTCCAATGATGCCGTGGTCGGCACCGCGGCCAGCGGGAACTCCGGTGACATCTACACGGGTGAGTCCTTCGGCAGCGATCAGTTCTCCCAGATCGAGCTCACCTCCACGCAGCTCAGTGGTGGCCAGTGGGTCGGTCCCGCGGTCAG
>Ga0181535_10003759_pt1 | contig 17387 bp, 17 predicted proteins | sample PEATcosm2014_Bin_44_FD_119774 | JGI IMG/M metagenome (GOLD analysis project Ga0181535, IMG submission 119774) | Peatland microbial communities from MTU Mesocosm Facility, Houghton, MI, USA - PEATcosm2014_Bin17_30_metaG | ecosystem: Environmental > Terrestrial > Soil > Wetlands > Peat | place... | reverse complement strand
GAAAATGGGATAAACAGGGGTTCACAAACCCTTGCCAACTCTCCGCGGATCGCTCCTGGGGCATTCTGGCGCGATCCGTTCTTCACAACTTCTGGCATCGCAGCGTTTTTCAACAAGTTCCTAGAAGCACCGCAAGGCTTGAAGCTTACGATATCTTTTACTACCAAGCACAAAATCGCGACCCTCAAATAATATGGGACCTACCAATGGATGCCGTTACACATTACACATCAAGTCCGCAAATGCCCTGATAACTTCCAGGTCACCTGCAATATTCAGAAATTTCGCTGAGCCTGCGGAAGTCGAAACCAACTGGGAACATTCGGCATCGTTGGAGTTATTTTCATCTGTATTTGATGCCTCAAACAAGCTAGTCCAAGTCTTGGAATTTCTCACCGCACATTCGCCTCCATCCGCGCCATATTGATCGCATCGGAACGTACAGCAGCGGAGCGTGGGCGAGCAAGCGTAACCGGACATCATGAGGACAATCCGCAAGCCCCTCCATGGCTATCTCCCTGGAGGCGAGCCGATCCCCCTCCAATCTCCGCCGCATCGCCAATCCTACCCACTGGCCGGCAATCAACTTCGCGAATTGCTTCTGATGCTTGGGGGCCAAATGAGGATAGACCTGTCGACGCGTGTACTGAAAGAGCAAATCCTGTTCCCAACTCTTGAGACCATTGTAGAAACCTTTTCCATGAATTCTGTAGGCTCCGAGCGAGTCGTCGAGATAACCGGCTGGCCCGTTCTGCATGCAAAGTACGCAAATCGGAAAGTCCCCATAGGGGCATAAGAAGAACCAATCGGGGAGTGGGGGCAACATGCTACGGCGCAAGAATGCAGAACCTGTTCCAATCGGACAGTCAGCAAGGATCTCTTCTAGTGACCACGACAGTTTCGAAGTGTGGGGATTGTCGTATGGCAGCGGCTCGCCTTCGGCATCTACGAGTTCCTGATAGTGAAAGCACAGCGAGTATTCCGGATGTGCATCCATAAACCTGGCCTGTTTCTCCAATTTATATGGAGAAGTCCAATAATCATCTCCGTCCAGCATGGCGATATAGTCACCCCGTGCAGCATCAAGGGCGCGCTCGACAATACGCACACTGCCGATGTTCACATCGGATAGTAGTAAACGGATCTTCTCGGGATGAGCAGCTGCATAGTCAAGAACTATCTCCCGGGTTCCATCTGTGGAACAATCCTCACGAATCAGAACCTCAAATTCAAAATCAGCCTTCTGCATCAAAACGCTATCCAATGCCTGCCGAATGAAGGGCTCGTGGTTGTAGGCGAAAACTAAAACAGTAACTTTCAATTCAATCTCTCAGACGCAGTGACAGCGATGTTCATACTTTCAGACCGCTCTCGTATTTCGACGCTATTCAGAACCACATAGCGCAACAGCGCGCAGATGGCACGTATTTGTTCCGTTCCAATGGCCTGACCTGTAGGTAGGCATAGCATGTTAGCGCAGGCACGCTCGGTCAGTGGAAGGCTGTTGTTCACCTGCGGATCCAGGGAACGATAGGGTTCCATCCGATGGCAGCCGGGGTAAAAGTAGCGGCGCACAAGAATGCCTTCCGCATGGAACAGTTCGTGTAAAAAATCCCGGCTTACGCCGGCCTTCTTTTCGACTTCTAGGACAATATACTGAAAGTTGTTCCGCTCGTCTTCTTCGTAATCCATTAAACGCAGCCCGGGAATGTTTGCCAATTCCTTTCGGTATTCAAGGTAGTTATTACGATTAGTCGCGATGATCTCATCCATATGTTCGAGCGATGTCAAACCCATAACCGCCTCAATCTCGTTCATTTTGCCGTTGATACCCAGGGAGGTCACCTCATCTTCGCCGCTGAATCCGAAGTTACGCATAGCTCGGCACGAACTCGCGAATACGTCGTCATTAGTCACGACTGCCCCACCTTCGAACGTATTCAGGAACTTGGTTGCGTGAAAACTAAACACTTCAGCCTGGCCAAATCCTCCCACCATGACACCATAACGGCTGCACCCGAACGCATGAGCAGCATCGAACATAAGCAGCAACTTATGGCGCCTGCATATTCGTGTCAACGCCTCGACGTTACAAGTGCGCCCCCAGAGATGCACTCCGATAATACCTGTCGTTTTGTGTGTAATCAGTTCTTTAACCCGGCTAGGGTCAATACAAAAGTTCTCGTCAATGTCGCAGAAAACCGGGGTGATTCCCTGCCATTGCAACGCGTGCGCAGTAGCCACGAACGTGAACGAGGGAATGATCACCTCGCCGGTTAACCCGGCGGCGCGAATGGCGATTTGCAGAGCAGTTGTTGCATTGCACATGGCAATACAATGGCGCGTACCAGCTGTTTTGGCAATCCGTCTTTCAAATTCTTGGACTTGAGGTCCGTTATTGGTAAACCATCGGCTTTCCAACACCTCACCTATACGTTTCATTAACTTCAATTGATCGCCGACGTTTGGTCTGCCTACGTGGACGGCCTCGCGAAATAAGGGTCTTCCTCCAAAAATGGCGAGTTCGTCCGGCGATGATTTCATCGCTCGATCGCCTGACTGTGCAACCCGATCACGCATTTCTTTCTAGCTTCCTTTGCATCACAATACATAGAGCTTTAGCGCGGTTATACGAAGACGGAAGGATGGACAAATAAGATGACAGTATCTCAAGCGACCAAAGTTAACAACGCATCAAACCGATAGTGACTGCTCACCCGGTCTGTGCCTTGCATAACAAGATCACACGCAAATCCTTCGGCTCGAGCCACCGCGACCAACTGCTTTTTGCTCCACCAATTGGCGATGAGTTCAGTCCCCTCTGCCTTGCGCTTCAGGTACGCTGCCATTCGCTCAGGACTATGATAATGAGCCGTCATCCGGTCAATGTCGGGGATCGATTCGAGGAAAAGGCGAAACCTGGGCATTGCTAACTTTTTGAGCCTGCTCAGCAATTTACTAACCATAGACTCGTCAAAACATTGAAAAGAGAAGGCAAGATACGCTGCATCAATTTTATCTACTCCTAATACGACACCGTCCAGATCCGTAACATCTGATAGAACGAATTTAATATCTGAAGTTCGACTGATAGCGGTTTGAATTAGGGGCTCTGAAAAGTCCACTCCAATTAGAGTGCCGCAGTGGGGAGCAATTCTTTCGCTAATCAGGCCGTTCCCGCAGCAGAGATCGAGCACTACCTCTCTAGTTGTGGGCCGAAGCGCGGACAAGATCGCTTCTGAGGTCGAGGCAATGTCAGGTTCTCCGGTTGGAATGCCACCGACAGTACGACCCACCTGACTAAAGACTTCGCTTTCCTTCAGGGAAGTTGAGCATTCGTTCCACCATTTGCGACAGTCTCTCATCGTTCTTGCCATTTCATTGAGCATCAAAGGTCGCGAGGTGAACAAGAAGCACGGTAGTTGGGAAAATAGCCGTCGCGATCCGTGGGATCTACGTCCGAGCGAAGACACACTTGCTGATAAGATTCATTCGCATATACCTGCTTAAGCGCGTACAACGGAAATGGCTCTGCTCCAAAACTACGTTTGAATCTCGCCAGACTGTCGCTCTCGATAATTCCCGCACCTAGATTGAATGCCGGAATTCCAATGCCTACCAAGTGCTTTACTGCCCTCCAAATAAGCCCAGCGCCGTGACAACTCCCTTGAGGAAGAGACAAATTGAATATACCTTCAGCTGCATGTGGCGTATAGGCAAATACGTTTACCGCCTCCAGTTCGGCTCCTCTCCCGGCCCCAATCGCCACAACATTGTCCAGACTGAGGAGAAACGTTATCGTTTCTGGCGTGAATTCGTAAACGGAGGAAGCTTTCTTTCTCTGAAAGAAATCCCGGTAGTGCTCTAGAAAGAAAGTTGTCAGTGTCGTTCGATCGGTGACAACCGTTACGAGGTTTTCCCAGCGATGTAATTCTCGACGACGTGACCGAGAACAATTATCAAAGAGTTCTTCCAAACCCCGTGTCAGATTCATAACGTACAGAGTCTTCTGCCTATACACAGTATCGGACCTCAAGTCGTCAAGACGAGTAAACAGCGGGTGCTGGTTGATGTATCCACTGATATAGCCTCGTCCAACGGCAAACCGATTCCAGTTCTCCGCGAAGTTAAAAAATGCACCATTACCCGCAAAGCCGGAAAACCCGTATGGAGTGGCGATATCCACTACGTCGCCATAACTACGCTCTACAAATGGGCAGACCACCCGCTTTCCTGAACCCTCAGCACAATAGAGGAAAGTAGGCTGCTTTGTGGTCAGGTACATTGCGTAGCAATGCTCCCATGTATGGAAGAAACTATGCCGGATGCCGGTCAATGCCTGCTTCCATTCGAGTGGCGAGTCCAACGGGATGGCGCGCTGCATCTGCACGCCATTCAACTGAACGGACGAGTTTCCCTTCTCTTCCAGCATGGATTCAATTGCTCGTCGGCTTGGCGTTCGTGTCAAGAACCGTAGCTCAGGAGTTAATTAGTACCTGATTGTGAACGTGCACGTGCCCAATTACCCCAGTACGTCCGAAGTCCACCGAATGTCGGGGCGGACAGCACCAGGCCATTCTCCATAAAAAGAGCCACGCAGGGCGAGAGAATCGCCCACTTCAAATGCCAGCAGATCCGGGCAGACGAGAACTACTTCAGCTTCGCCTTGCATCACAGCAAACTCGATGCGGTGTACGCCTGCATTGAGCAGATCTCCGGGAATCTGAGCAGAGGCTCTAATTACCCCAACGGGGTAACGTTGACATTCCACATTTCCAGTACTGAGAACATGAACACCATATTCGTTATATAGGTTGAAACCGCAACGGAGATCCATCTCCGCCTTTCGGTTCAGAACCTCAAACTCGATTAGCAACGGAGTTCGAACTGTGATACTAGCATCGTTTCCGTCCGATACCGGCCGCACTGACGCGCGCCGAAGACGCACAATATCATTTCCGGGAGCCTCTGATGTATCCTCATAAAGCACTTCCGTCGTAGCTGTGCGTACATGCTGTAAATAGCTTGAAATCACCGCCGCGGGACGGCCTTCCGCAACCACCTTCCCTTGCTCCAGCCACAACGCGCGCTGGCACAAAGCCTGAATCGCGAGCAGGTTATGGCTTACAAACAGCACCGTGCGCCCGCCGCTGGCGGCGTGCTTCATTCTGCCCAGGCATTTCTCCTGGAATGCAGCATCGCCCACCGACAACACTTCATCTACAAAAAGGATCTCGGTTTCAAGGTGCGCTGCCACCGCGAAGCCCAGCCGCACGTACATGCCACTGGAGTAGTGCTTGACCGGCGTGTCGAGAAATCGCTCCACCTCCGCGAAGGCCACAATTTCGTCGAAATTGCGGTCGATCTCAACTTTCCGCATTCCGAGAAGCGCACCATTCAGATAGATGTTCTCGCGGCCCGTCAACTCCGGGTGGAAGCCGACGCCTACTTCCAGCAAGCTTCCGAGCCTCCCGCGAATTTCCGCGCGCCCCTCGGTCGGCTCCGTTACCTGCGCCAGGACTTTCAATAATGTAGACTTCCCGGCGCCGTTACGGCCGATTATGCCCACGGCCTCGCCCGCTTTGATCTCAAAGCAGACGTCTCTCAGAGCCCAATGCAGGTTCGACGGAGTGGCGCGCCCAGCGGATTTGCGGCCATTCAACCAGCCGGCAACTAATCGAAAAGGCGCCCTAGCCGTTCCCGCAATCGAATCCCTCAGGGATTTGTATCTGGCTTGGGTACCGATGCTGTATCGCTTCCCCAGTCCAACAGCACGTATAGCAACGTCGCTCATGATTGACCCAAGTTGAAGATCTCCCCAATTTCTAAATTACATCGGCAAATGTGCTTTCGAGTCGGCGGAAGTAGATCAAGCCTCCGCACAAAAGCACCAGAACCATTCCCAGCGATGAAAAAAGCGCAGTCAAAGAAGTCGGGGCTGTTCCCAACAAGGCCCACCGGAAACCCTCCACAACACCGACCATGGGGTTTAGCCCGTAAAGCAACCGCCACTTTCCAGGAACCAGGCTGCTGGAATAAGCAATCGGAGTAGCAAACATCCAGAACTGAGCCAGGAATGGAACTGTGTAGCGAACGTCCCGGTACTCAGCCGTCAACGCCGCCAGCCAAACCCCTACCGAAAGTGCAGTCAATGCCGCCATCCCAATGAAGAGCGGCAGAAGAAGAATCGTGGCTTTGAGAACCACCCCATAGAAAATCATCATTCCCAGCATCATCGAGAACGCCACTGCAAAGTCGACGAGGGCAGTAAGCACAGGGACGATGGGGACGATCAATCTAGGGAAATAGATCTTCGTTATCAGGGACTGATTGCTCACCAGGCTGTTGCTGGATTCGGTGAGCACAAACGCAAACATCTGCCAAGGCAAGAGCGCGCAAAAGACGAATATGGGATAAGGGACTCCATCTGAGGGTACTTTGGCCAAGCGTCCAAAGAAGATGCTCAAGACCAGCATAGTCGCCAGCGGCTGCAAAACCGCCCACGCGACGCCCAGCGCTGTCTGCTTGTAGCGGACCTTCAGGTCGCGCCAGACCAAAAAGAAAAGCAGCTCCCGGTACTCCCATAGCCGTAGAAAGTAAAATGCGATCCCGCCGTGGCCCGGCCGGATCACCCGAAGAGATTGGTCATTCTGGTCAGGCATGGGAGGCATCACTCAGCTTATCTGCCGCATGGCCACCATGACGGGCATAGCAGAAATCTCGTCCAGAAACGAAGTACGCATCTTTGATAAAGCTTTTCTGAGTCACCGTCACCGTGAATTCCTGGCCATCTGCCAATCCCATATATCACAGCAGTCCGTCATACAGTTGCGCGGTCCTTTGTGCCATGTGTTCGGCAGAGAAAAGCTCTTGGGCACGCTTCCACCCCTCGTCCCCCATCAGTGCCAACCGCTGACGATCGTTCGCCAACTCTGCGATGCACTGAACCAGTGCATCGGTGTCTCCGGGAGGGACAAGCCTTCCTGTCACTCCATCGATTATCAGTTCGCCAAGCCCACCAACCCTGCTTGCCAAAACGGGGCGTGCCGCCGCCATAGCTTCAAGTGCGGAAAACCCGAAACCCTCTTCCAGAGAAGGTATCACCAGAAGATCCCACGAGCTTAAAAGCTCTCGCACGCCCGCCTGCCAGCCCAAGAGTCGGACTCTATCACCGACTCCAAGGCTGGCAATGAGCTCGCGAATGGACGGTTCTAGTGGACCAGAGCCGGCAATCTCCGCCCGAACATCAATGCCGTTCTCCGCAAGATGGGCAGTAGCTTGGATCACGGCCTCGACATTCTTCAGCGGAACTAATCGAGCCAGAACTCCGAGCTTGAGTGGCCCCGTGTGAGTCATCGCAGCAGGCGGATGAGAACCTGTCTCGATGCCCGCATAGATAACCTCCGCGCGGCATCCACCGAGGCAATCGGCTACTGCTCTAGAGTTGGCGATTACCGCATCTGCCATCTGAAAACTCAATCGCGAAACCGAGGTCCCATCGCTCTCAAGTATTCGGCTGTGCATATGCTGCACAACCACTTTCACCCCCGCCAAACGGCACACGGCCCGAGTTGCAAGACCACCATGGTGCAAATGAACAATCTGCGCCGGGTGCTGCCGCAGCCAGGACCACACCCTCCATGCCCCGGCAGGATCGCTGCGTGTGCCTGTCCAGGGAACTGTTCTTGCTGGAATGCCCCCGTTCTTCATGACTGCTTCCAGCGGTCCCTCACCAAGAAAAAGTACCGTAATCTCATATCCGAGGGAACCGCAATGTCTAGCCAGACCGGTAACGATTCGGCTAATTGCGGTACATTCGGACTGAGCGCTTTTTATGATGTGGACGCAGGTCAACAAGGAAATCTAGTCCAGTGGCGAGATGCCGGCATGGCTATAGGTTCACGCGGACGACTGAACTATGGATTTCTTTTCAACGCCCGGCGAGAATTCCTGGGATGAATCGGCATTTCTGCGCGATTTAAGATGTTGCGAGACGATTGCTCAACCAGATCATGTCCGATGGCATGGGAAGATCTGTCCATGCGCTATCAGCGCATCTGCTTAAATGCCTCGCATCGCAAAGGCAACCGTATGCAAGAGAATTGCCAGATCCATGAAGAAGTTGCTGTGGCGAATATAGTAGAGATCGTATTGAATATTCTCATGAATCAAACGTGCCCGATCGGCACTGATTTGCCACATGCCCGTTATCCCTGGCCTCACGCGCAGGCGCTGACGATGCAGTTCAGTGTACCTTTCCACAATAAACGGCATCTCAGGTCTGGGACCCACCAGAGACATATTGCCAATTACGACATTCAGAAGCTGCGGGAGCTCGTCAAGGCTGGTGCGGCGCAGGAAAGCGCCTATCTTGGTGATTCTTGGATCAAGAGAAGACTTTGGCGAAAACTCATACTGAGGCGAGTTTGAATGCATCGTGCGAAATTTGTACAACGTGAACAGCTTGCCGTTCTTTCCAACTCGGCTCTGAGCGAACAACGGCGTTTCATGGGACGTCAAATAGATGGCAATCGCTATGGCGAGCAAACCAGGAAGCAAGAGTAGAAGCAATAGCAGAGCAACGGTGAAATCAAAAGCACGCTTTGCATATACGTAAACACTGCTTGTATGCTGTTCCTCAACTGAAGCGAAAATCAGACCATCCGCGTCCCAATAAGAAAGTTCATTGGCCGACGTAACTGAGTCAAGTGGGATGAAAGACAGAGTCGCACCGGCCTCGGAAGTTTCAGCGCTTATCTTTCCAAATGCTTCCGCGCTGATCGAGGGCGAACTAACGATCACTTCTTCAGCCCCTAATTCCCGCAGCAACTCAGCGGTGATCGGTCCGGTCATTACTTCAACGTACCGCGACCGGCTATAGCCGTGAGCGAAGATCTTCTGGCCAGCCAATCCATTGTCATCATCGACCACGGCTACAGGATCAAAGCCAAGCTTGGGCGATCTGGTGAGAAGGGACAATGTCCGCACGCCGCTGAGGCCAGCGCCATAGATTACGGTTCGACGTGCTGCATGCCCACGGCTGTTAAGGGCATAGACAAATGAATAGATCAGGTGTTTCTCCGCCAACACCACACCGGGAATTACGATTGCGGCAATGAGAACGAAGAGCCTGGGAATCGAAGCCGCTGTCAAAAAGCTCACTGCAAATGCCAGAAAGCAGAGCTGCGACGACACCGCAATGACTCGCTCTGTTTCCCTTACACGCAGCAGGCTTGTTGCGCGGGTGTAACCACCGTTCGCCTTAAGCGCTGTAACAAAGAACAGGGCGGCCAGTAAGGCCACAACCTCAACCGCCGAGATACGAAGTCGATAAACTTTTGCAAGGTGCAATTCACAATAGAGAAGATACGCCAGCAAAATAGCGCTGAAAACAGCAATCGAATCAACAACGATTTCCATTGTCCCGAGAGCTTTAGACAGCCTTAGCAGTGCTCCGCGTTTTTGGTTGGAAGCTGCGCACTTCTCGTTAGCCGCGTATTCACCACACGGAATGTCCTCAACAAAACGCAGAGGTGCGTTTGGGTTGATGCTTGGACTATGCAGATTGGGCGAATCTGTGACCATACCTATCCGAAGAACACTCCCTTGGGGATTTGAGTGCTAAGCAAGCGATGTCCGCTGCAACTGTTCGTTGGTTTTTCAAATTACATTTGGCACAGAACCTTACGAGAGCCTCCCCCCATGCGAGAACGTTTCAAGCCCTACAGTCATCATAAATGATAAGGGCTTCTCACAGAAGAGTTGCTGCACATTCTTGGCACTACAGGTACCACTTTATGGTTACCACATCAATTCGCCATCTAAGTTGTTGATTAAAAGTCTGTTAATAATGAACGCGGCGGCGTTGTTTTTAGCTGCTCTTGACGTTATGCATCTTACCGTCTCCCGGCTCATTTGGGTCTATGAATGTATCGAGGATTCGAGCACCCTTTTGAATCGAATGCCTGGTCATCGAAAGGTCCCGCATACTCTTTGAAGCTCCGCGTCGGTGTACATCTGGTAGGCATCGGCACTGGTAAATAAACATGCACGGCATCATGCTGCCGTCAATCTCTCAGCGCGAGACATGTTCTTTTGCCGCTCGCATGCGATGTTCCAACAGCGATTTGAAATACAATCCTGGCCCTTGCAGGCGCGCAATCAGGCATCTAATTTTGGAAATTCGCACCCCCTTCGAACCCCCGTGCAACTTCGTTCTGCCGAACGATTTGCGAAAGATGTACCCCAGGACTTTGCGCCGATGCCTCCGTTGCTCGACCATCAGCAGGGTCAAATAGGCACTAGAGGCCTGCATTCGGCGAAGGCTCCTCATTCGAAGCTCCTCCGCGGAACATCCACGCAAAGGATGTGTGACACGAGCATCTGGTGTATAGACCAACCTGAAACCAAGATCGATCAACTGTAGAAATGCGTACTGTTCCTCGTGTCCAGGTACAGGCGTGCCCGGGCCCAACCGCTCGTCAAATCCTCCCCACTGCTGAAACACGCTTCGTCGAATCGCCAGATTCGGTCCAAGTCCGAAGGGGAGGAAATTCACCCTCTGGAACCACTCCGGCGTACTTTTTTCCACAACGATGCGGTCGCTTCCCTGCCCTGAGAAACCGCAGAGTTCGTACAGTGGGTTGAGTCCAGGCTCTGTCTCAGGCGGCACGGTTTTGCCAGCGACCAGCGCAACCCTGCCATCGTTGAATTCGTCCAAGATCGTTCTTAACCAACTTCTATCGGGAACAGCATCATCATCGGTGTAGACGACAATATCGCCGCATGCTTCGCGAGCGCCCCGATTACGCGCACGACTTGCTCCAGGCAAATCCTCCCGTAAATAACGAGCGTGCCATCGCAAAGTTACTTCTCGTGCACCCTCCCCACGTGGTGAACTATCCACGACGATGACCTCCATAGGGGATGGGTCCAAACAACTAATAGCTTCAAGGCAGCGTTCGAGATCGACGTTACGATCGCGAGTTGGCACTATCACTGAAACAGACAGCGCATGTTCTCTCGTCTCTTTGCATTCAACTTGAATTTGGTGCATAAACCCTGTTCGGATCAACCCCAACTCACGCCAATCAAGTGCAAGCTCCGATCGGACGGTGCGATTCCGAAAGCCGGCCTCGAATTATCTTCGTGCAGGTAGGCGACTTGTTGTGCCTGTCCCATCCGTGCAAGTGGCTGGTGATGTTCCATTACTCCGATTCTTCCCGGCGACAACTTCAGGCAGCAGAAGCGAATACAACTCCAGACACTCGGCCGAAGTGCATTCACGCGAGAAACGCAGTATTGGACGCGTCTTGCCCGGCAGTGTATCGAGCGCGCAGAGAATGGCGGCAGTCAGATTCTCAACCGGATCGTGTGAGATATCAAAATAGACAGGAGCGTCACCGGCGATCTCATGGAACACCGGAATATCGGATGCCACAACACGGCAATTGAAAGACAATGCTTCCAGCATCGGTAGACAGAAGCCCTCGATCTGTGAGCATGCAATGAACATCTCACAGCTTTGGTACAACCACGCCAATTCACGGTCAGAGAGCTGCGGCAGCCAGCGTACAGATTCATTTAGTTGCAGCAGTCCTGAAAGATTCTTCAGTGCTTCAGACTCCACCCCTTGGCTACCAACCACCAACAATAGGAGATTATTGCGGACCTGTCCACTGTTTCGCAGTTGCGCAAAAGCCAGCAGCAAAAGCCCGAGCCGCTTGTTGGGCTGATGTTGCGCAACCGTCAATAGAAACGGTCTCGGATCGTCAATGGGCGGAAGAGTGCTATCTGAAGATGAAAAGTCCGCATAGTTGTGCACCAACCGAACCGGTACCCGCGACGGCAGCTTGGGAAAACGCTTCACAAGCGACAGGCGCGTTCTCTCGGAGACGCATGCCACCGCGTCGCACTCTTGCACACACTGTTTCAGAAACAAGCGCTTGCAGAATCCATTGAATAGGCTAAAACTCTCAGGGAAATCATACTGATAAAGATCGTGGACCGTAACCACCACCGGGCATGAAAATAGCGCCCTGAATATTGGCACAGGAAAGCCCAGGTGCACAATCGTAGGCTTGTACTCCTTGGCGATCCGAGGTAGTCCAAATGCAAACCATCGATTGCGCGCCAGTTGATTATTGGCGATAGAAACTGGTACCACTTCAACCTTGCTCGACGTGATGTCAAACGCAGTGTTGAAGTACCCCTCCTGCCATTTCCCGACCAATAACGTTACCTTCGTTATCTGCGGAAAATCACTGAGGCAACGTGCAAGGTTGACCGCATGACGGCAGATTCCAGTCGGTTGTGTGAACCTGCTTAGTGCTGGGATGAGTATGTGCATTTACGTCTTGTATTTCGCTTATCTGAACGAACGTCGGCGCAAGGATACGAGGAACATCCGAAAAATGAACTCCGTGTTATAGACGAGATAGCGTCGCCAGAGTCTTCGTGGTTCGCTTATTAGGCGAAACAGCCACTCCAACCCGCGCTCTCGCATCCATTTAGGCGCTTGGCGCACCCTTCCAGCGTAGATATTGAATGCCTGTCCGATTCCAATGATCGCTGGAGCATGAATGCTTTCGCGATGCGACCACATCCAAAACTCCTGCTTCGGACACCCGAGTCCGACCCACAAAACGTCGACTGCGGCAGCGTTAATCATCTCAATTACTTGCATATCTTCTTCTGGAGTCAAAGTACGGAACGGGGGCGAATATGATCCTGCCACATCGAGCCCTGGAAATTTACCCTTGAGATTTTCAATGAGTGTTGCCAGAACATCGGGGGCGCCACCATAGAAGAAGTGTCGGTACGGCTTCATTTGCGTTTCATAACAGAATTCAGCAAACAGATCCGGCCCATAGACTCGACGTGGCAAGCTGTGTCCCTGCGATCGGCCGGCCCAGATAATTGGCATACCGTCCGGCACATTCAGGTCGCTGCCGTTCAATACGTCCTTGAACTCTGGATAGTTCTGGCTCTCGACCACACTATGCACGTTCGAAACTGTGATGCAATGAGTCTGACATTCAGCGGAAATCCACTCTTCAACCTGACGGATCACATCTGGAATCTGGACTGACGCGAATCGTACCCCAAGTACTTCAAAGTACTTTGAGGTATCTATCGCAGTCTCTGCCACAGGCGTGGCTTCTGTCACCAAAATCTCCTTCTGCATAAGCTCTTAGTTACCCACCCCTCCTCTACCAATCGCGCAGGTGTAAAGTTCCATTAGCTGTCTGTAACAATGCTCAGCCGTGTACTTGCCTTCATACTCCGCGCGGGCAGCCAACCGCATCGACGGAAGTATTTGCGGATTCGCGATCGCCCATTCGATCTTTCGCGCAAGTGTGTCGGAATCGCCCGGCTGAAAAAGCCACCCCGTGCGCTCATCTGCGACTAGTTCCGTCAGGCTTCCCAACTGCGACGCGATGACCGGCGTACCGACCGCGTATGCCTCGACAATTGTCATAGGCAACCCCTCATACCATTGCGACGGCACGATCAGTGCAGTGGCCTTTTGCATTAGTCTTAGTGACTCACTGTGGGTCTGATAGCCAAGATGCTCCACGCCGGCTCCGCCTTCAGCTGCAGCGGCCACAGCGCCCTCTAGCGGCCCTGAACCGACCACCTTCAGTACCGCTCTTGGCTTCACTTTGCGCCACGCGTCCAGCAAAGTCGTCACGCCCTTTTCCGCCGTCAAACGCCCCACAAACAAGAAATAGCAGCCGCTACCATCGCCTTGGCCTGGATCGCTCGCTAACCAGTTAGGTATGACTTTAAGCTTTTCCTGAGGAAGGTTTGCACTAATAAACTTCTCTCTTGCAAATTCAGTAAGTGCCACAAAGTAATCTACCCGCCGCGTGTACGTCCCCAGAAGACGGTGGGCTACCAATCCGGCGCCCACCACCGCCGTTCCCAATGCACTCTTGTGGTAACAGCGATGAGCCACACCTGGCCAAGGAAAAACAGTCTTCACACAGTCTTCGCAGACTCTTCCTGAACGAAACAAGGTTCCTACTGGGCATAGGAGACGGTAATTATGCAAGGTCTGAACAACTGGCACGCCAGCAGCGCTGCAAGCATAGATCACGGAAGGCGACAAAAGCGGGAACACGTTGTGTACATGGGCTACCTGCGGCCGGAACGACGCGATCTCCCGCGCAACTACTGCTTCCCATTTGTACGAGTAGACCCAACCAATCGCTGCTTTCATCACCGCAACTGAACCGCTTATTTGCTCATTGCTTGCTTCGACTAGCCGTACTTCATGACCATTTGATTCGAGTAACCGCTTGTGCGCGTCCACGCACACGTCCTCGCCGCCACGCTGCCGATACCGATTATGAAGGAGAAGTATTCTCATTTTAAAGACTAGCCGAAATCCAAAATAACAGCGTCTCAACTTTGTTAGTTACCGATCAATGTTCGGCTGACAAGATACGCTTCGCCCTATTTCGGATCTGCGGTCACTGACCTTGTGGAACTCATTGTGTATCCGATCCGTAAGCGCTGTCCACGGCAACATACTACCAGCGACTTAAGACAATGAAGCTCGAGAAACGTTTTCCCCGTAAAACGCCTCATAAGCAACCCGCCCCAAGCTTTCGGCGGCAAGGTAAGGCGTGTGAGAAGCAATGATCTCTAGAGACCTGGCTCCGAATCTCGCGATCAAATCTCGATTGCGAATGAACTCCTCCATGTACCCAGCGAGCTCGGCTGGATTACGCGGATCGAATACATACCCGTTCACGCCACTGTGCACTAGTTCTCTAGCCCCCGCGTACTGAGAACACAATACCGCTTTACCGAATGCCATCGCTTCAGACACGACCATTCCCCAAGTATCTTCGAGAGAGGGGAGAATAAAGACATCGGCAGACTCGAAGTAGATTCCAATGCGGTTGTAGGGGATCGCTCCAACGACATTGACGACGTCCTGCAAGCCCCTTGAAAGAACGTGTTCCATTAATAATTCTCTTTCCGGACCGTCGCCGACTACGTTCACCGCGAAAGTATTTAAGCCTTTGCTAATTAATAACCGTGTTGCGTCCAGTAGATAATTCCATCCCTTCCGCTTGATGATCTGACCGATAAATAAGAAGTTCGGCCGTGCAACAACGTCAATCGGTGTTTCCCTCTCTGCCTTCGATTGCAAGACCGTAGCGTCGGGCACATAGAACGTTCGATGTGTTACCTTATCCGCCTGAATCCCGACGGCATCCATAAGGTAGTCGCAACCCGCCTGCGAATTGCTAACGCCTGCGTCCATATATTTTCCCATTAATCTGCGAACCGGAAATCGAAGCGACGATTTCTTGAATGCTGTTGTTTCGGAAATTCCGTCTAAAAGAACAATGACGCGGCTCCTTCTCATCATCTTGTATGCCAGTGCACAGGCCGTCCACAAACCAAAGGCAGATGTAAACAATACATCTGGTCGAAATTTCCGCAACTCCCCTATCACTGACGGCGTTACCCACTGGTATCCTTGGTAGCCAATGTCCTTGACGACTGAACTTCGCTTCACGCTGACATGATGGTAGCCCGGTAGCACCTTAACTTCGAATGAATCCTCGCATCCACAGATAAACCCCGTCCATTCACTCGTATAGACGACGGTGTCTGGGAACATCTTTGTGAAGTCTCGAAGGAGCGGCTGCCAGTAATACCCGCTCTTGATCGTGGGTAGAAGCCAAGCAACTCGCATTCTCCGAGAAAAACATGGGATTTGCTGCTGGGATCTCATACTTCTCCGAGCCATGCGTTCTCTTTTGGTTCTGTGACACATTTCAAATTGGGCCGGCGCCAGACATACTCATATTCCGGAATATCACTTGTAGCCATTTGGTTTCCTTCCAAATAACAACTCCATTCCACTCCTTACAGCCCTGTCTTGGCCTATGTATCATTCCGATTTTTGGCTGTCTTCCGAACTCGTGAGCAGTAATAAAACTCCGTCATTCGTCAGTCTTTATCGCCATCACTTCGACTTGAAACCAAGACCGCTCTAGATGACCATAAATGCGGCACGCAACATTGAAGATTGGCCAGCCGAGTGCTGAAATCTGTTTATAGAATGGAGGCCATTTGTGTACATAAGGCTTTGCATATTCAACTCGGAATCCAGCCTCAGAAAAGAGGTTGCCTAAGTTCATTGGACTCCAACTGAATAGATGATGGTTAATGTCTCCGGGTTTGTATTTAAAGGCAATCGAGTCGCATGGAACTACAAAATGGATAATCCCACCCGTCTTCAATAACCTGCGAAGGTGCTTGATTTCCTGCAACGGGTTCAATGTATGCTCAAGCACGTTAGTAGAAATAATCACATCCGCAAAACCTATGCCCAATCCGCTTAACGCGTCTATAGGGCTGACAAAATGCTTAATATTCATACTTCTGATCGAGTTGCTTGCGCTGACGTTTGGCTCTATCCCAATCTTTTCTTGGCACTCTAGGTTGTTTAAAAGGAACCCGCCGCCACATCCAAAATCGATCACTATGTCGGTTGGCTTTATAGAATTCCTAAATTTGTAGGCATTCGCCCATCCGCCAAATGCTCCAAGGCTTTTTTGCCAATTGAAATAGTCGACGTCATAGTGAGAGCTTGCTTGCGTTGTTTCAGGACCTGGCATAGGTTAAATTCTCCTTTTCACCTCTAATTTGGGCAATATCAAGCATTGCGTATCTGCCTTCTATCAATTTGTCTCTTCCTTTCCGATCGAGATTCCGAGGATTACTTTCAAATAGGGGAGTATCCAGAAAAATGGCCACAATGCCCCCCCATAGAAAAAGTGACGGTACGGCTTATCTTGCACTCTGTTGCAAAACTCGTAAAACAGATCCGGCCCATAAACTCGCCGCGGCAAGACGTACCCATAAGAACGGCCACACCAGATAATCGGCATCCCGTCAGGAACATTCAAATCGCTGCCGTTCAGTGTTTCCATCAAACGTACATCGCGTTGGCATTCAATCACGCTGTGAACATTAGAAACTGTGATGTAATGCGTCTTACGATCATTGGCAATCCACTCTTCAATCTTGCGAGTGACGTCTGGAATCTGAACAGCGGCAAACCGCACGCCGAGAACTTCAAAGCACTTCGCGGATTCCACCGCTCGAACCTCCGAAACTGTTTCTATTGTCATCGTCTTCTTCTCTTGCAGAGTGAGTTGCAAGATCCAGCTACCAGCGAAAATTTTGCGGTTATATGAACATCATTGAAACGATCCCATTATAGGCCCGCCAGTCTAAGGAAGCTCTGATTAAGTTTTATTCCACATCGACCATTCCCTCAGGGGCTAAAGCCCACTTTCATTTTTGCGAGGTTTGTGTACGGGCTGAAGCCCGTACCCTTCACCGGGTCGAGTTAT
>Ga0181535_10003758_pt1 | contig 17389 bp, 35 predicted proteins | sample PEATcosm2014_Bin_44_FD_119774 | JGI IMG/M metagenome (GOLD analysis project Ga0181535, IMG submission 119774) | Peatland microbial communities from MTU Mesocosm Facility, Houghton, MI, USA - PEATcosm2014_Bin17_30_metaG | ecosystem: Environmental > Terrestrial > Soil > Wetlands > Peat | place... | reverse complement strand
TGTCTCCAGCTTAAATTCAAATTTTTGCATCGTGACCCGGTCACGCAAACGTTTACTATATGCGTGACCCGTCACACGCATACACAATCCCTCCCAAATTGTCAAGCCTTTTCCTGAACTATTTTGTGTTGGGGTATCGCACGCCGGTTGCGTGGGCCGCACGCCGGTTGCACGGCGATCGCGGCATAGTACCAGGATGCGTGAGATATCTTGACACAAGCGTGACCGAATTTGCTATGATGGAAGAGGAGGAAAGAAAAGAGTCATCCTATGACAAAGTACCAAGTAATCGAATCCGCGACCGGCTACACAATGTCTCATCCTCTCCATGGAATGTCCAGCACGCTTTTCGACACGGCCACGGACGCCTACGATTTCATGGTGAAAAACAATCTTAGGGGTACGCACGTCGTTGTCGAAGTGAAGGTGAAATAACCATCATGTTAGACGCCCGAATCCGCTACTGTCCCAACTGTCCAGTTTCGGACAAGACTCATCTGGTACGCCGCTGGGTGTCACCATTCAAGCAGACGGCGAAGTGTCCGACTTGCAAGCAAGTTTTTGAAATGAATCGTGCGGACACTGAAGAGGCACGCAAGCAGGCGGCACGAATCCGCAAGGCAAAATCACGGGCGAAGCTATTGCTAGACGACGCTCCGGGAAAGCTGATCAAGATATCATCACTCTGATTAAAGAAATGGAGGAGAGATTACCGTGAGACTTTCTGAGTCCGCAACGCCTAACGAAATCTACCGTGCGATTCTACGCGCGGAGAAAAGAGCCCGCACCATGCGCCGATTCTGGGCGGGATTTTCCGGCGTAGTTTTCGCTGTGCTTTTGCTGGTCACTTTCCGCGTTTTTGGATGGTGGTAAATGGTGGAGATTATACTAGCGTTTGTGGTGGTGGTTGTTTGGATCATGGTGAAACTCAACGAATGGTGGTGGAACGCCGAGGAGTGACAATGGACTTCCAGTATTACGCTACCTTTCGTGGCCGTCCCATCAAAGGAGATTTCGAGCAAATCGACAAGGCCATAAAATGGCTTGAAAAGTATTGGCCGAATTTCCAGTGTGCAGACGTGCAAATTTTCCTGATACCCACGGACGAGCCCGCGACTAGCACGGACGTTGCAACGGTTGGTCCAGAGGGCTCCACCGGCAATCCGAAGTAAGCTCGAAATATTCGAGCATCTCATCGGGTCTATCTAGCGAAGCATCATACGCTATGAAGACCCGATGAGTTTTTCCGTGAAAGAATTTCTCAACGGCATAACGCACGCGATCTAGGTGAGCGCTAGCGTAGATGGTTTTCCCCCAAACGATTTCCGACTTTCCCATGTAACAAAAAGAACGCGCCCTAAACTTCGGAAAGTGACCGTCTGTGATATCGATGAAAACACACAAGTTTTTAAGTCGCATCTTTTGGAGCCTTCAGTGTTAGCGTGGCCGTCGCGCCGTCTATCCTATCGATAGCGGAGTTGAGTTTCGCAATGAATCGGTCCATCGATTCGTCAAGGGATTTCTGGGCGGCAGCGATGGCCGCTATTATTGTGTCCTTGCTTTCAACGTCCATACTACTCCTTTCGAGTGAGCACGAAGTACCGTACTTTTCCGCCGATCACTTTTTCACGGATAAATCCGCCCACTTCCTGTTCCTTCTTCACGGCTTCGGATTTTTTGTTGTAACTTCCGTGGAAATCGAACTTTCCTTTGGTAGCCATTGAATCTCCAGAATTAGACGGCATGAGGGACACCGCCCGGTCATGCCCGTAAATTTTTCACTCGGCGGCTCAGTGAGAAAAACTTTCCGCCCACACTGACAGTCTACTATAATCAAACTGTTTTCCTAATCCGTCTCTCTAAAAACGACACTCGCCCGTCCACTTTGAAAGTGGGAGCTTGATTGCGGTACACAACGGTATCGCCTTGCGCCACTCGCACGATTTCATCGGCGGATAGCTTCGCGCCCTTGGTGGCTTTTTTGATGCATTCCGATCCCTGGAAGCAGGCGTACATTTTCTTGCCTGCGATAGCTATGCGGTCACCGCTTGCTTCTTCCTTCCACGCGCCAAGCTCCGAATCATTGAGAGTCACGCCCGCCAGTGACCTACACACGATAGAATCGGTGTCACAGTAGACGGGTTCCGTACTCCCACGTAACGCCCGCATGAGAACGGCGCGGGCGGCTCCAGTGATGGAAGCTCCGATACAGACGTGGTAGTAACTGTGACGGTTGATGCTCTTTTTCCAGACGGTATATTGTGACTCGGCTAGCGTAGTAGGTTTCCAAGGTGCTGGCATTCGCACGTCAAAGGGAGTGATTGCCCAATCGAAAAAGTTATCAGGATTCTGAGCGAATTTTCCGTAGGCCGAATTGAGGATGAGTTTGTAGAAGAGAACGCGTGCCTTATCGTCCGCCTTTTTCGCAGCATAGCGGGCGCTATAGAAGTGGTCTACGAATTCATCGAAGCAAATGGACTCCTCAAAGTCATAGACTCTTTTGACTCGCGTTGGTTGGAAGTAACCGGTGTCTAGAGCCGCGCGCCACTCATGGATGGTACAAGCATACTCCCCGCGCGGCGAATCGAAGGTGATACCGCCATCCTTACCGCGCAAGGGGAAAGCACCAGGACCGTACTGCTTCCCTTCGGCGACGATGAAAAACGTCTTCTTTCCTATGTCACGTTGCACGCTGAAATTCGGCCCGCACGGATGCAAGCAGTTTTTCATGACGTAAGGGTACATGCTATTCACATCATAGATTTTGAACGGCATATTGAAGACGCCCGGTCGCAGGACTTGAACGCGCCCGCCGTAGAAAAATTCCTTGCGGAATTTATCATCCAAAAATTTTCCGCCGTGCTGAAACGGATGAAATTTCTGTAGCTGTGCCATCGCTGCCGAACCGATGGTAAGGTAGTCACCAAATTCGCTCAGGAATCCTGTCACAAGTTCGTGGAGGTAAACGCAGTCACCACGGAGGTAGGAAAGGATCTCAGTCTTGTGTGACTCCCGCACGCCCGCTTCCAGCTTGTCGATTTCGATATCGTCTTTTTTGTACGCGCGGAGTGGGAAGGGAATGATGGCATAACTATCTCGGATTTCGTGCTCTCCCAAATGACACTGCACGATGCGAGAGTTTATGATACGCATCTCAGGGGAGAGCCACGGGCGAAGAAAGTTGATATCGAATCGCCCGCCGTTGTGCATGTAGATGATAGAGGGCGGGAGCTTCTGTAGCCTTTTCACCATGCGGGCGGCGCAATCTCTCCCCCACACAGAATCAAAGTCCTGTCCGTTGTACAATCCGCACGCGAAAGGATGCACGGCGCGGCCATGCACAAACGGGTCCGTCTCAAAGTCCATCGTTAGAACAGGCTTCATTTCTTCTTTCGATTTCTTCGCCGCGTGGTTCTCAGAGCTTGCGGGCTCAAATGCTGCATGGATGGCTTCCACGCTTTTGCGGACTTGTTCCACCGGGCGATTTTGAGAGCTTTAAAGATGGAGCTAGACTGGCGGTGTTTGTGGAGCACTTGCTGTATGCCCGCCGATTCGCCCAAATATTCGACCAAAAGGCGTATGTCTCCGAAGGTCGCGTAGCTTCGCATTCCGTTAATCTGAAACGCAAATACTTCTTTCGGCTTCTTTAGCGCGTCGATTTCCTTGTAATTTTTCTCAATGTCTTTTAGGAGTGAAGCAAGGCCCTTTGCTTTGGTGGGAAGTGAGCGTATCGAAACGGGCTCACCTAACGGTAGGAGTTTTGTGGCGGGCGTAACCTTGTCAAGATTTTCGTTGACAATATCACGTAAAGTTTTTGAGCCGCCGCGCGGACCTTTTTGTATGAAGTATGGACGGGCGCTTGAAGCCGGTCCCTTGCGTGTGATGAGTTTTTGTCGCTTTAACTGAGCAACATAATTGCGGAATTCTTGGAGTCTCTCTCCCGAGAGAGTTTCCCGTGCGCCGAATTTTGGAGGAGTTTTCAAGTTACTCATCCCGCCAGATGAGGAAAACGTGGGGGCGGTGGAATGGCGGTTCCACCGCCGCGCGACACGTTCTCTAAGGGTTCGGAGCGAATCTCGGAGGAAAGCCTAAACCCTTGTCTTCAGTATAACACGGTGCTACTCTAAGACTTAGCATGCTTTCGCGCAGACCGGCAAGTCACAAAATATGGAGGTATCCGAAATAGAGCATACAAGCGTGACTCATGCGTGACCGATAGAGGATTGATTTTATGGCATACGCTCCATGGATAAAGACGGCATCCACAATCAACAGCACTTTTTCTCACTCAGCAATCAACGGCATTGCGGCAGACGGCGCGGGTAATGCGTGGGTGAGTGATGGAGTTAACACGGTCGCACTGGTGCGGATTTCTGACGGCACTGTTTTGGTCACGATTACACTCACGGGACAACGTCCGGTCCCAGTGTGCATCGCGCCCGATGGCTCTATATGGGTAGGACTCACGAGCGGGACAGGACACGTGACCAAACAGATTCAAACTTTTTCGGCCACGGGTGTACCTATCGCCAGCTTCAATCTGCCGCCCGATGATAACATGCTTCCGTTTCTCATCGAAACTGACGGTACAAATATGTACGTCTATGCGGTGGAAACAACCGCGACCGTTTTTGAGATGACGACGGCGGGAACAATTCTCCACACTTACGCCACGCCAAATAACAAGGGGATTTCCGGTATGGCGGTCACTCCCACAAACGTGTGGATTTCGGACACGGGCGGAAACCTGTATCGATTGGATAAGTCGCTCAACTTGCTTGCGACGTTCCCATTGGGAACGTATCCCAGTCCAGCAGCTTCCGGCGTGGTGTGCGGTCCTACGTGGGATGGCAAGTACCTTTGGCTCACGGATGAGACTAGCGTAATATGGCAGCTTTCCGGTGATGGAATTTTGCTCAAGAGTTTTTATCCCGATTCCACATGGTATTATCCTGGCGGATATACGGGCGCGGGAACCATGCTCATGTGGGACGGCACATTTGTGTGGATTGGAGTGTATACGCCCAACGGTGAGACTCCCATGGTGGTTCTCATCGATCCTGCGACCGATACGCTTTATGGTCCGTTCCAGATACCAGCACTTCCGGATGGCGATTTTGTATGGATGAATTTAGCGCCCGGTTCCGGCATCCTTTCCATCGTGCCGTATCCCGCAGGATTTCCAAGCTCGTTTTACTCGCTGCTTTCATACATGCCGCCCGCCGTCACTGTTCCCACGCCACTCCCATACGTTATTTTGCCGTACCATTTTCAGGCTTGCACTTACGTCGCTAGAAATCCGAGGAAACTATGCAACTAGACGCATCCGGTTTAAGCTACTACGCCGTCAACGGTCAAATGGTAGCGCCCGAAGGTCCGCGTTCTATCCCTCTTCTGTTGGACTTCACACAGACGACGGATTACGAAGTGAATTTGCAGAACCAACAAGCACGCGCTTTTATCTCCATGGTTCAGGCGGTGTTTGTTGATAACTCCGCAAACGCTTCACCGTTGACTGTCACCATGCCCGATTCGGGACAGTCGATTATCGTTGCGCCCGGTCATCAAGGATATTACAACGTGATTTGTCCCAATCCGGCGCGGCTCAGTTTTTCGACGACGGGCGATATCCCACTCGCCGTATTCCTACTCAACTACCCAGTGACCAACGCCGATTGGCCTACTAGTAACTAGGAGATTTCGACCTATATGAAACGTGCATTGCTTTTGCTCTCACTTTTTGCGGCATCTCTCGCGGCGCAAGTTCCTTGCTCGATTCAAGGCACACTGACGGGCGCGGGCGCGAGTACCGTTTTGACCAACACAAACGGTTGCTTCAATTGGCGCGTGAGTTACACTTCCACTGGTTTCTCGGCTCTCAGTGTGCAGCTTGAGGGCTCTCCCGATGGAGTGACTTACTCGGCATTCACTGGCGCGCAAGTCACCGATGGTTCAAACCCATCCACAACCACCGGAGCGGGAGTGATCGGAATTCATGCGACGGCGGCATATGTGGAATTGCGGCTCAATTCCGAGAGTGGTACGGGCTCGATATCGTTTCACGTTTGGGGCGCTAACTCATCTACGCCGGTTGGAAACCTGGGAGCGGACAGTGGCGGCGGATTCACCAATCCGATGACGACTTTAGGCGATATGATTTATGAGGGTCCATCGGCTCCGAATCGTGTAGCGGGAAATATCACTAACGGACTTGAATGTCTTTTGCAGCTTGGAACTGGAAGCGCGTCTTCCGAGCCATATTGGGATACGTGTCCAACCGCATCTACTCTCACCTACTATTTCACCGCAAACGCATCGAGCCCTACCGTGACGTATTATGAAATGTCCGCCACGCATCCCACTTCCGCGACCAATCTCAGCACCGCATCCGTACCATCGAATGCGGTGCTGGAAAATTTCGCCACGGATGCGGGCGTGCCGAATCTGACAAGCATTCCCCCAGGTTCTTTTGACTGCCACGTGAGAGCTTACAAGGCGGGCGGCTCCACCACCACGCTTTACTGCGAAATTTGGGAAGTGTCTTCTGCCGAGGTAGATATCGCCAAGATTGGTACGACCGAAATGTCACCACCGATCACAACGTCAGAAACAGGCTATGACTTACACTACATACAAAATAACTCCTATACGATGGCGTCTCCAAGCTCACGAATTGTCGCTCGTGTTTGGGAAAACTCCGTTGCAACACCTACTATAGTTTTAGTAGTTGGTGGAGAATCGGACGCCCATTTGAGTCTACCATCAAGCTCCATTGACGTGACCAGTTTTGTACCCTATTCCGGCGCAATTAATAATGTGTCTCTCGGCTCTCATACAATCCAAGGCGCATCATTTACGGGTGATTCTGGAAGCGGCGGAACGAGCGGATTGGTTCCCGCGCCAAACGCGGGCGATGCGGCGGCGGGAAAATATCTCGCGGCGGGTGGCGGATGGAGCGTACCATCGGGCGGCGGCGGCGGCGGTGGTCCCACGGTGCAGTCCGTTGTGACCGGTTCAAGACTGCCAAATGTGGTCTACCAAAATACGCTTTCATCGGCTCTCTATGTGAGCATCACCGCTTACACGGGCTCCACCAGCTACATCCAAATTCTGAACGATAGTTCAGCCACTCCCACCACGCCGGTTTGCGCTCAGTTTGCGGCGGCGGCGGCTAACGACGTAAATTGCTTCACGATTGTGTTATCCGGAAACTATTACGAACTTACGTCAGGATCTACTGTCACAGTGGATCATTGGCTTGAGTGGCATTAAGGAGTCACATGAAAGGCATACTGATTCTCTTGCAGTCTCTCGGCATCAAAATTGAGCCCGCCGAAATCGAGCGGGCGTTCGCCGAGGGAAAAGACATACTCCCGAAATTGGCCGCGAGTTTCGAGGAGCTTTCCGCTCGTCAGAAGCGGATCGAAGAAAAGCTAGACCGGCTCATCGCGGAACGGAGCGAATATGCAGCCTGAAGAAATGATGCCGCCCGAGCCGCCCGTCGAAGCGTCCATGGACGAAGCGGATGAAATCGACGAAATCGCGGAACAACTTGCTGTAGCGGAGATTATCAGCGAAGAAAGGCACGCCGAAATTTTAGGGGAGCTTGAATCATGCCGGAACCAATTGGTGAGTTTGTCACAGACGGAGAGAGCGGAAAATCCGCTATTGGCTCAGATAGCGGAGAGTCTCAACAATCTGCGGGCGGAAGTGGACAGCCTGAAATCCTTAACGGATTCGAGACTGAAACTCCGGACACCGAAGCCATCGGAGATAGAGATCCCCGCAGAACCAAGTCAGGAGCCATCGACGGTAGAAGTGCCCGCCGAGGTCGCCCCCGTGGTTCCCGCAACGCCGAAAAAGAAACATCGATTCGTTTAGAGAAAATCGGACTGGAGGATCTGTTGTTCAGTTTGCACCTTATGGGCGCAAACATTCTGAACAGTCCGAATCTCGCACTGGACAAGGAAGAAAGCGCGAAGCTGGCGGGAGCCGTGCAGAAAGTCGCCAGCTATTACAGCGTTGCTTTTGACCCGAAAAAGGTTGCCCTTTTCGAACTCGCGGCGGTATGCGGCTCCATCTACGGTCCGCGCATCCTTGCTTGGCGCATCGAACGGAAGACTAAAAAGCAAACGGTTGCGCGCCCGGTGACTGAAATGCCGAAAAAAGACGCGCCCGCGCCGGAACCAAAACGCGCGGCAGTTAGCGGGCTCTATTCGCCATCGCAGGCGTTTGGCGATATGAGCGGAGAGCTTTAGCACGGAGCTTTAGTGAATCTCCCCAACGACCAACAACGGCTCTCGATTGTGGGCGCGACTGGAAGCGGTAAGACTCAAGCCGCATTGTGGCACTTGTCGAATCGTGACTATCTCTCGCGCCCATGGATCGTATACAATTTCAAGACCGATCGGTCCATCGATTCTATACCGTACAAGAGAGACATTGAGTTAGACGAGATCCCGGTGAAACCTGGGATCTATGTCACTCACCCACAACCGGATTCTCAGGAAGAAATCGAGGGTCAAATGTGGGAGATTTGGGCGCGCGGCGGAATAGGCGTCTATGTGGACGAAGGTTACATGGTGGGAAACAACAACCCAGCTTTCCGTGCGATTTTGACTCAGGGTAGGTCCAAGGAAATTCCCGCTATCGTTTTGTCTCAACGCCCGGTTTGGATGGACCGCTTCGTTTTTTCCGAGTCTGAATTTTTTCAAGTTTTTCGCCTGAATCACAAGCAAGATCGTAAGAACGTTGAGCAGTTCATTCCAGCTGACATAGGCAACCGTTTGCCTGCTTATCACTCTTACTACTATGACGTAGGAGAGAATAAAGTGACGGTCCTTAAGCCTGTTCCGTCTATTGACAAAATCTACCGAAGTTTCGAGTCACGATTGCGGACACTGAAGCGGACTGCGTAATGAGACAGCCAATTTGTAAGTGCGGGAAATGTCACACATGCCAGCACCGCGCGGCGGTGGCCCGCGCCCGTGCCGCCCGCCAGCTTGTACGCGCCGTCAGAGCCCTAAAAATAAAGTCACTAAGAACGCTTGACTCCCCTTGCAATTCGTGCCTAAGTCTGTAACTCTAGAAGGTAGGAGATAAGGTGTATGGCCGATAGCGTGCTCATCGAGTGGAACCCCGCGAACTGGATAACCGTTGTTCTCATGGTGGCGATAGGATTCGCTGTTGTGGGCGCGGCGGCTCAAATCTACCGTCAGAAGTCCGCTCAGTCTTAGGAGTGACAAAGTGATCCTCAATTTCTCACTCCTGAAACATCCGCTCAATTGGGTTATCCTTTTGCTCATGGTGATTATCGCGGGAATCGCCTTGCATCTGGTACTCGATTTTTACAACGTGACACCGGCCACAAAAAAGACCGGCTAAGTTTGCGCCTGATTACCGCAAGGTGTGAAGGGCGAAAGGAAAGTCAAACGATATGGCAAACGCGCAACAACAGCAACTTTCGGCGTCCCAGGTGAATCAAATCGCCCGGTCCGCTATTCGAGCCCGTGCCGTCCGAATGCTGCAAGGCATTTATAACGCCGCGTGGAATCCCACTCAGCAACCGACCTTAACGATCAATCCGCGCAACGTCGGGCTCATCAATGGTTTTTGGGTTAAGGTGGTCGCGACGGTTGCGAACTCATCGGCGGCGGTCATGAATCTGAGCGATTTCGGACCGGCGAATCTGCTCTCACAAATTCAATTCAACGATCTCAGCAATAACACCCGCATCCAAACTCCCGGTTGGCACGTTGCCATGTTAAACTCGTGGAAAACGCGCCGCGCGTTTGCATCGGCTCTCACGAGCTATTCCGGCAAGAACTCGGGTACGCAGCTTTCCACCGCGGGCGGAATTGGCGAAGATTCGCCAATCAACTACGGCTCGAATTTTACGACGATTTCAGCGCCCGCGACCATCGCGGCCATTTCGGGCTCCACCCCTGGCACGGGGACGATCACCATGTGGTACTACGTGCCACTGGCGTACAATCCCGACAATCCGCAAACGCCGGATTTGCGCGGCGCGGTTTACGCGAACGTCGTCAACGCCACAATGCAACTGTTCCTCAGCTTCGCAGGGACCTACGGGACTTCGCTCGTTGCTGCATTCGGTGCGGACAGCACGCAAGCCGTGTACTATCAGTCCACTAACGTGGCAGTGAATGCGGCGGTAACTTCCGCCAACGTCACAGTGTATCAGGATTATTGGGACCAATTGCCCACTGGCAATCAAGGCGTCCTTTTGCCGATCCTGGACTTGGCAACCATTTATGAACTGAAACAGACGGTTCAAACCGCAATTCCAGCTGGACAGGATTTCCCGTATCAGTATTCTAACTTCCGCGATTTCCTTTCCACCGTGGCCATCTACGTCAACAATGGCTCCACCGGAGCACGCGGTGTCGGATCGGACATCAACTATTGGGCTCTCCAGTCCGCCAACTTCACGAACATCTGGAAAATCGAGCCCGCGCTTGCGGCGCTCATGACACGTCAACATATCGGGCTCGATTTACCGCCCGGTACCTATCTGTTCGATTCGCGCAATCGTCCGATCTCAACCACGCAGTACGGAAACATGCAGCTAATCATCAACGCGATTACTGCCGCATCGAATCCGTATATGCTCGTTGCGGTGGAAGACTTCGCGCTCGTGCAGACGCTTTCGATGGCGGGCTCTTTGGCCGCATCCTAAACCGGCCGTTTCTCCCTTGCGGCGGGCGGAGTAAAATCCGCCCGCACTTTTTCGAGTGAGTTTCTATGACACAAGAGACACAAAAATCCGGGCTCATCGGGGCGGTGGTGAATTGGTTCGCTCACCCGTTTAACTCTCAGGGTGACGCGCTCACATGGGTTCTTTTCGTGGGGTTGCTCATCGTGGCTGCGTGGTGGTGGAATCACGTATTGCTACAAATCGCGCAAGAAGTTTAGCCCGGTCACCGGGCGGAAAGGTGGACGGAAATTATGAAGATGTGGCATTGGGGTTGCATTGTGGCTCTCATCGTGGCTTACTTGGTGGGTGTGAAATTCCCATCGGTGGGACAAAAACTATTTAGCTCAGTTGGAATGTGAAACGCCCGTTGAATCGGGCGTTTCATCTCTTGGAGCTTGAATGATGGTTGAGAAAAATGATGGCACAAAAGAGCCCTTGATTGATACGGGCTCTTATGCGGCGGGCTATCGGCAGGCGGTTTTGGATCTGGCGGGCGGCGCACCGAGCAACGAGCCCGGAATCCCAACGATTTTCTTTGCGGTGCTTTTTGTCAGCTTTTTGTGCTTCAAGCTGGCGGTGTTTCTGGACGAGAAATAATGCCGCAAACTTCTACCATCGTTTTCGCTCTCGTGATTGGCTTCCTGGTTTTCGTCACAGTACGCGGGGAGCTGCCTAAGTACTTGGCGGTAATCGGCCTATGAAGTGGTTAAAAGATCACTGGCTTGAGGCGGTGGGAGTCATGGCCGCAATCGCGGGAGTTTATCTTGCGTGGCGACATTCGCAGGCGCAAACGCAGGCGGCGCAACCGGACCAGACAGCGACCGATATTTCGGCGGCTCTCCAGCAACAAGAGGAGCAAGCGGCGTTGCAAGAGCTACTGGGTACGTCCACCACTGCCGCGTCGGTCGCTGCCAGTACAACGGCTAACGCTTCCACCACTTCTACGGCCACGCCCGCGACGACCGTCGATACGCCAGTGACGGCCACGCAGGTGCAAGCCACGCCCGTGGAGGTTGCGCCCGCGGCCGCCTATTCCGCTCCGGTTTACTATGAACCCGTGGTGACCAGTGCGCCCTTGGATGCTTCGCAGGCATCTTCCACGCCCGCACCCGCGAGTAACGATTCCATACAACAGAGAGGGCGGCGGATTTAGTATGCCTTTTGCTCTCCTAATCATCGGCGTGTTTTTGCTCGTGGCGGGCGTGCGGAAAACTCAGGGGGATTTATTCACACTTTTGCAAGGCGATTTCACGGGCGCAAATAATTTTCTGTTTTGGTTCGTGTCCATCCTCGTTATTGGAGCCATCGGATACGTCCCGAAACTCAAGCCACTTTCTACCGCGTTTTTGGTACTCGTTATTTTAGTTCTTTTTTTGACGAAGGGGAACCCCAAAGGTGTTGGTGGTGGTTTCTTTAGTCAGTTTACTTCGGCTCTTCAGGGTACGGAAAGTCAAAGCACTTCGGCGGGCGAAACTCCCGCCACACAATCAAGCGGGTCATCGGCTCTCACTCCGTTAGCGCCATTGACTGGCTTAGAAACAGGAGCAATAAATGTCTGATTCACTCAACAAAGAGGGCGGCGGATTTAGTATGCCTTTTGCTCTCCTAATCATCGGCGGTGGATTTTTCAGTAAATTCACTTCCGCCCTCAAGGGTACGGAAACTCGGAGCACTTCGGCGGGCGAAACTCCCGCCACACAATCAAGCGGTATTTCGGCGCTCAGTCCTTTAACGCCGCTTACTGGCTTAGAAACAGGAGCAATAAATGTCTGATTCACTCATCACGTCTGTTGTCACCGTTGCAACTGCTATCGTTGGCGTTGCGATTATCGCGGTACTCGTGAGCAAGAACGCCAATACTGCGGGCGTGCTTACTGCGGGCGGGTCCGCTTTCTCGCAGGCGCTTGGTACCGCAATTTCTCCGGTCACGGGAAGCAGCTTAGGTTCATTCTCCGGTTCGTCCGCCACACTCGGCTAAAACCGTGTCCGAAAAAACGATTACTTCCGTTGTTGCTATCGCCCTTGCAATTTTGGGCGTGGCGATTGTTGCTCTGTTAGTGAGTAACAATTCTAATACCGGAAGTGTACTCGGCGCGGGCGGTAAGAGTTTTGGCGGCGCATTGGCTTGTGCTCTGAGCCCCATAACCGGCGGCTCGTGTGGCGGTGGTGGAACACAAGTAACCAGCACCGTAAATTTCGATATGTCTTCCCTTGGAGGTATCCAGTGAGCTTTTCTTTGCTTCGTAAGCGCGTTCCGTCAACACCTATCGTTTCCGCCGCTTCGGGCTCACTCAACAAACCTCTTGCGCCGTCGCGCGTCCCATCTGGGCGCGATTCACAGACGGGCGCATTGGCTCGAATCGCGGGCGGACTTTTCGGCTCGGCAAATCCTGCAAGCTACACTAGCTCGGCGGAAGTCGTAACGCCCGGTCCGAAGTCACTGTATCACTATCACGAGGGCGATGTATTCACTCCCGGCACGGAAAATTATGTGTTTGATTATCCCTTCGAGTTTCCGTTGCAGACTCTATGGGGAAATTCTTTTTTGCGCCGTCCTAACGTGTTTTCACCGTTGCAGCCGCGCCAAAGTTACAGCAATCCAAACGTGGTAACAAACGGCATCGGCGGGCTCGTTGCCGGTCAAATCGCTACTCAGCCGTTGGAATCTGAGGAATAAAATGGCTAAGAAAAAAGTCAAGAAAAAGTCGAGAGTCAGTGTTAGAGCTTATACTCGTAAGTATCCGCGTTCATAATTTATGGACTGGGCGACATGGGCTTTGGTACTTGTCTCCGTGCTAGGAGCTATGATCGGAGTGTCAGTTAAACTCGGTTCACTTACTACGCGCGTGGAGACTCTTGAAAGCGGGCGGCGGGCGATGGATGATAAACTTGACGCCATTATCGAGTCACTAGGATATACAAAAAACTCGCTCTCTCGAATCGAGGGCGCAATGGAGACGCATTTACATGAGCGGAATTAAGCAGTGGATCTCAGAGCATCCTTATCTCGCTGGCGGGCTCGTCCTTTTTATCATCGTCATTTTCCTTCTCTTGCGCGGCGCCTCCAAGTCATCGGGCGGCGCAGCTCAAAATTCCGGCGTGGCGGGAACGGGTCTATCATCGTCCGATTATGCCTCCATCCAAGAAGCCCAACTCGCAGCGTCTACGCAATTGCAGGCGCAACAGAACGCGGCCACAGCGCAGACAAATCAACTTAACGCGCAGCTTCAAGCCACGAGCATCAATGCAGCCGCGCAAGATTACCAGTCCAATCTCGCCGCGCAAGTCGCGCTTCAACAAACCGTAACATCCGGCGCAGTCCAGGAGCAAGCAAACGATACGTCTTTGCAAGCCACGCAAGCGCAAATCGGCGGACAGGTGCAAATTGCCGCTATCGGCGCGCAGGAAAACGAGTACACTACCGGCATGCAAGCGCAGGTGGCCGATGAACAAACGGCCGCGGCGGTGCAAGAACAGGCTACCATTTCGGCGGCGCAAACCACACAAGCTCAGGCTAACGCCCAAACCCAAACGTCCATCGCCAACTATGCGGCTCAGGTGCAACTTGCCGGAATCGGAGCTCAAAATCTTCAGACCACAACTGAAGGTGCAGTTGCTTCGCAGGAAATCAGTGCTCAAGAGAACGTTGCGGAGACCAACACTGCCGCCCAACTCACGGCCTACAACGAATCCTTGCCGGTTATTGAGAATTTGGGCAACGCCGAAATTAACTCGGCTAACGCCACGGCTTATTGGAGCAATCAGACAAGCCAGAAAAACACCGCCACAATTGTCGAGGGCTCTAACATCAATTCGGGTATCAGTGCTTTGCAAACGCTTTTCGGGTCACTGTAAAGGATAATTTTATGCCACCATTTTTGATTGGAATTGCTATCCTTAGTACCGTTGCGTATTTGGCGCGCGGGAACAAGAAGGTTGCGCCTAACGGTCAAGTGGTGTCTGCCGCGCCCGATTCCTACACCACCGTTAACCCCGCTTCGGCGGGTGTGGTAGGACCCTATACACAACTGGGCGTCGTTACGCCCGCCAATCTACCCGTGCTACCGGGCGGTGTCGCTATGAGCAGTGCGCCCGCGGCCGCCGATGTTCTCACGAATCCCACGTCAACAAATCCTGGGTCACGCCATCATAGGGACCGTGCGCCCGCTTACCAGAGCTTCAATTTCGGACCGGCGCATGATCTCACGAAACGCTCACACCAAGAGCCCGCGCAATCGAGCGGAGAAAGCGGTGGTTGTGGTGGTTGCAGTAAGCAGAAATCTTGCGGCTCCACACCATCGCAGTGTGGCAACCAATTCACAGACGGAACCGGAACGCTCATGAGCACGAGCCGCGCGATTCAGTTGAAATCTTCACGTCCTGATTCGTGGCTCCCAATGGCTCAGGAAAACGTCGAAACTTACCTTAACAGCTAATGGCGTTCCAGGATCAACTAGCGGCGTTCGATCAATTGGCGGGCGATAGTTTCGCGTCTCTCCAAACGACGAATTTTTCCTTGCCCGGTATTCCGTCTGTTCCGAACACGGCGCAGAACCAGCAACAAGCCACGCAGAATATACCAACAGGAAGCATGGCAACTGGAACGTCATCAAACGGTCTCGGATTTACCATAGGGAATTTTGTACTCGGACCTATCATTGCAGTTGTGCTCGGATTGATTCTCATCGCTGGTGCAATCTATTTGAGCAAGGATTCGGACGTGGGGCAAACCGTACAAAAACATGTAGCGAAACTCGGAGCCGCAAAAGCCGCCGCAGAAGTGGCAGCTTAAAAACGAAAGGAAAAAACGAAATGTCTTCTAGCTTGAAATCTTTGATCGTGCAGATCCTTGGCGAAACGGTTGTAGCCGCCGAGGAGATTGTACCGCTATTCATCCATAACCCCGTGTCCCAAAAAATCGAGGGAGTGGTGGTCACTACCCTGAATGGCGTTCTAACTAACCTTATGACCGGCGCGACGGCCACGCCCGCCGCGGTCGCGCCTGCTACCACGCCCGTACCGCCCGCGCCTGCTACGGATGCCGCTTCGCCCGCCGTCTCACATGTCGCGCGGTCCATGCCCTCACTCGTGGGCTAACAAAAAAAAAGGCGGGCTCCGGTGTTATCCAGAGCCCGCCGAATCCACTCCCTAGGTTTTCCCTTACTTCAGTTTCTTCAGTGCATCCCGCGCGGATTGTATCTGCTTTTTTAGCTCGGCTTTTTTCTTCTGCGCATCGAGCTTCTTTTGCATCTCCGCGATTCGTTGCTCAAGTGTGGACTTCGCCATGTTACGCATCCTTGCGTGATTCTACGCGAGATTGCAGCTATTTCTTTTTTGCGGGCTCGGCGAGCGCGGCCAACAGTTTGACCTCGGGTACTGCCGCAATGAGATCAGCCAGCGAATCGGTTTCCGCCGTGATGGGCAACAGCGTTACCGCCTGATAACTATACCCGATGGGGTTCGACGCCTTGACCGTCCGCAGTTCAAGCGCGAATTTCACCACACCTTCACCGCCCTTGTCTCCCAGACCCTTGACTGCCGCTTCAATCGGCTCATGGATGCCAGACGGCAGAAACAGCTTTCCGGAACGGAAGACTTCCCCTGTCTCCAGATTCACTCCCCGAAAGTCGCCAATCAGGGCGGACCAGACGCGCCCGGTGGCGTCTTCCCCAGTCTTCACGCCAATGGCCTTTCCCATAATCTGACACATGCGAGTCAGCGAACCGGGATTGCATCCCAGACCCTTAACGGACATTTTCGTAATCTGAACTTCGTTCTTCGCCACGGCGGGCGCATCACCTTGCTTCGTTTCGTCTTTGTTCATTTTAGCTTTCCTCTTTTGGTTTGCCCTTGCGGGCTCGACTCAAGTACAAGAAAATTATAACATAATGGGCGGGCGTTTGCTAATAGTGGATTTGCTCATAACTCAGTACTCGTAACTGACAACAAAACCATTTGCGCGCGCGTAGAGTTCCGGCAACATTCCCGCCGTGTAGCCGAACAATCTATCGGCGGTAGAAGGCTTCAGTTTTCCGGGCTGAAGATCAGTAACTTCGACCCCATCAACCCGCCACTCATAGGTGTAATGGAAGTTCGGCCCGCGGCCATAGTTCCCTTTCAGAAAGGTAACCTTAACGGGAAGTTGACGAATTCCCGTTGGTACGGCCAAATCCAGCGCGGCGCCAATCCGCTGAACCCGGCTGCCGCGCCAGAATCCCCAACCGGCCTTCATTTTTGCGATGAACTCGCCGAGCGTCATATCGCCCGCCTCAAGGCTCATAAAATCCCTCCTTGCGGACGCTCGCTCGCCCGCGCTTCGTTATATCTGTCAATTTCATCCTGGGTCTCGGTCTGGCAACTAATGAGAGTCCAGACGTGCAGATTATTCCACACGTCATGCCATCCACACGCAAGGGTGGGTCGGACCTTTTTCTCTCGCTCAATCAGACGGTTCGATTGTTCGTCTGTGAAGCTCTTACCGCCAACGCTGTCGCCGTACACTGCATGGCGGGCTTGGCCCGCAGCGACTTCATCGCGAAGTTGCTGCGCGCTGTGTACGTGCGACATGTCGTCATCCCAATCCCGCGTACCCATAGCGCCGTTTGCTGCTGATGAGTGTGTCATTCTTGTTCTCCTAAAACCCATACTCGATCAAATCCACGGCGGAGATAT
>Ga0181535_10003757_pt1 | contig 17394 bp, 18 predicted proteins | sample PEATcosm2014_Bin_44_FD_119774 | JGI IMG/M metagenome (GOLD analysis project Ga0181535, IMG submission 119774) | Peatland microbial communities from MTU Mesocosm Facility, Houghton, MI, USA - PEATcosm2014_Bin17_30_metaG | ecosystem: Environmental > Terrestrial > Soil > Wetlands > Peat | place... | reverse complement strand
TTCCCAAGCTGAATGTCGCCGGTTCGATCCCGGTCTCCCGCTCCAATAGAATCAGTTAATTACAGAATCTACCGGAACAGTGAACTCCATTTGAACACCAATCAGCGAGTTTTCCAGCCTGTTTACGGCAATCTGGCGTTTTGATACCGCCGATTGCGTGTAAACGTTCTGGTTGACATCGAGGCTGTGCCCGAGCTGATCGGCCACCAGTTTGCCCTCGACGCCAAGGTCGCTCATGAGGCTCGCATGAGTCCGGCGCATCACCTGGAAATTTACCCAGCCAAGACCGACTTTATCCAGCTTCGGCCCAATGGACCTCCGCCAGACGTTTTCCTTGGCCATCGGCGTCATTCGCTCCGACGGAAAGACCCACGCATGGGCGGCTGTCGATGGAGCCAGCTTTCGCCAATCTTCGATCTCGCGCAAAAGCCCATCGGAAAGAGCCGCCTTGCGAAAGGACTGCTCTGTCTTTGGGCTGTCGATCACGCCCCGGTAAACCCTCTGCCGGATATTGGCGTAGGTGGACGTCATCTCGCCCCAGGTCAGCGCAAAAATCTCGCCGGGGCGCATGCCCGCAAGAAGGGCCAATTTGGCGATCAGCCTTTCCCGTGGGCCAAGGACGCGGAAACAGGTCTGGACTTCCGAAGCCGTCATGACTTCCCGCCGAGCTATACTTGCCTCTTTGGGAGTGAAGAGAAGCTGTGCAGGATTGCGCAGGATATACCCTTCCGCGACGGCCATATCGAAAATCTGCTTGAGATCCCAGCGCAGATGATCGACGGTCGAAAACGATAGGGACTCTTTCCCAGCCTTCAGGTCGAGCAGGTCCTGAAGCTCATCCCGCTTCAGACCGGAAAGCTCCCGGTCTCTTAAATCTGCCACGAGATGAATGGAAATCCTGTTCATGGTGCTCCCGCGCGTCGAAGCCTTCCATTTGCGGCTGTAGTAGGGGAAGAACACCTTCTCAACAAATTCCCCAAAACACCACACCCGGTTGTTGGTTTCCCTCTTTGCTTTTAACTCTGCAACGATCTTTGCAACTTCATCACGGGCTTTCGATTTCGTCATCTCTTTGACGAACCCGAGAACCCGGCTCTTGCGCTTGCCACCGTCCCACCACATGCCGAGCCAGCGTCCGCGCTGTTTACGTAAACCACCTGCTTGGTGCCGTTGACGCATAAACCTCCTTATGCGCGTTTCCGGACACCCCTTACTGGCGATGCCTCCATTTTATCGCTTTCGTTTCTCTCCAGCCACACGGAAAGTGATTCACGCAACACCAGTTTGCGTCGTCCGAGCCGAATACACGGGATCGCCGCACAACCGAATACGCGCCCGTCAATCACCTTGCCCACATGCGCCTTCGAGCAATGCAGAAGTTGAGCAACGTCTGTAATCGTCAGCAGATCGAATTTGTCAGAGAGCATCGACATAATGCCTCACCTCAGGAGAGCGCGGCCTCAGCCGTGGGCCGATATTCTGGCACTGCTGGCTCTGTGAGAAGTGTGGTTTGCCGAGCGAATGTTGTCTAATGAATTCCACGGAGATCGTTATTCCAATCAGGAATAACGATCATTCCAGATGGCCGACACAATAGGCTTTTGCGGCCACACGCCGCCTAGAAATATCGCTTCAGTTGCGACGCTCTCGGAACACACCGGCGGCAACCCCCGCAGATTTTGATTCCATTTCCGCAACTTTCTTTTCGCTTTGGCGTCAAAAGGAGAAAACGGCGCGGGGAATCCCGCGTTCAGACCGGTACACGCGCAGTTCAGGAGCGATGGAAAGATAGATGCAGCACCGATCATTATTGTGTCGTTCGGCACAAACCCATTTCTTGCCCTTGGTCATTGGCTTGGAGGACGGGTATGGCGTTACCGGAGATTCGACTTCTGCAGGCGGCGATTGCGCTCGCCGAGGAACTGAACTTTTCCCGCGCGGCGGAACGGCTGCGGATCGAGCAATCGACTCTGAGCAAGCGGATTGTCGAACTTGAGAGTCAACTCGGTTTCCGGCTCTTCGAGCGCAATCACCAAACCGTCGAGTTGACCGATGCCGGACGCAATTTTGTCGAAGAGGCAAGAGAGGCGGTCCTGCACGCGGAGCGGGCTGTATTGTCTGCGAGAGCAGCTTTCAACGGAGCCGATGAGATTCTCAACATTGGGAAGTCTGCCTACACTGATCCCTATTTGGTTTCGGCGCTTTTGTCCATTCGCCTGCCGCTTTTTCCGGGGCTCAGAATTAAGCTCTGGAGCGACTACTCCCACGAGCTTGCACGTCAAGTGATTTCTGGGACTCTTGATCTTGCGTTGATAACGGGAGTTCCCGACAACCCCAAACTTAGCACCTTAAGAGTGGCGGATGATTCCTTCTACACTGCGATGTCTGAACACGATCCTCTCGCAAAACTTCTGGAAATTAGACTAGGCGACCTGCAAAACCGAAATTGGATACTGTTTTCGCGGCACGTGAGCCCCAATATGTATGACAGGATTCAACTTCAGGCGTCAGAAACAGGCGTCAGTGCATCGGATCACCATCATGTCTCAAGTCCCGAAGAAGCGGTTCAACTGATTCTGGAAAACGAAGGCGTGGCATTCCTCAATCGAACCGGCGCATGGCGCATCGCCCAGCATGGCACCACCATGCGGCCACTGGTTGAGGGAGGTTTGCGGCTCATCACGTATCTTGCAACACGCGCGGACACCAAGTCTCGTCTGGTGAATGAATATGTAAGAGCGGCAGCTCGAAAGTTAGATGGCCTGAGGAGGCCTGTCCAAAACGTTTACCATTAGCCGTTAGATCCGTTGCATTGCAGGCCACTGCGGTTTGCCTCTAGTTCAGCAGCATCTAGAATCTTTACGTTCAGTGGACCGTCCAAATCACATTTTGGGCAGTAGTACACCCCGGACGCAACTTGGCGACTATCGACCTCCTCACGTCTGAGAAGATATCCGCAGTGAATGCACGCATGCACGTGTATAAGGTTAGGTCCACCTTCCGCTCTGGAGCCTTCTCTTTCCACGGTCATTAGGTCCTCTGTTGAATTGCAGCAGCTAAACCCCTCGTAAGCTGTCGATGATCTGCAAACGTGCCGCGCCATAAGCCGGCAACAGGCCACCTGCGATGCCAATCAACATCGAAACCAGCAACCCCAAGAGAATGACGCCACAACTGACGTTAAACTGAATGCTGGCGTTGACGACACCCATCTGTAAGCCGTTTACGGAACTACCTGCGATGATGTCGATTACTCCTCCTGTCATGCTAAGTAGGAGTGATTCAGAAAGAAACGAGGCGAGTATGCAGATCCTGGCAAAGCCGAGTGCACGCAGCGTGCCGATTTTCCGAAACCGCCCTGAAACGGCTGTGTTCATTGTGTTCATGCCGCCGAATTTCGCACCCGCCGTCACAACCAGAGAAATTAGTAATCTACCTGGCGAACGTCTCGGCCAGCCAGTCGTAGACGACTTCCTGCATCAATGTCAGGTTGTTGACCTGGCAATGCGCATCGGCACCTTCCTCAATGCTGAAGATGCGCAGCTTCTTCGGGACTTTCAGCGCGTCGTAGACCTCACGCGCCTGTGTCAGGAACCCTGGGGCTTCGCCTTCGCTGGCGAGGCAGAGAGTTGGGCAGTGGATTTTTTCGGGTTCGATGATCTCCGTGCGCCCAATTTCTATAAGTTCGGAGAGGCTGCTCACACCAAACTGCCAGCAGGTACGCTCTACGGTGATTGCCGTCATCGTGTTCCGGTGCATGGCGACTTTGCCAACAAGGTTGGTGACGAATGTGGGGGCTTTCAGCAGCGCGGGCGGAAACTCTGCCATGGACAGTCGATACGGATCGCTGATTGGCGAGTCGGCGATGAGGGCTTTGATGCGGTTGCCGCCGTCGGCCACGGCTGCCCGCAGGGCAAAGTAACCACCGATGCTGAACCCGATGAGCGCAACACGGTCACAATCCACGTCCGAGCGCTGTACCGTGTAGTCGATGATTGCCTTCAGAGGTGCATCGATCGCCCTAATGGGATCCTTCAAGGGAAGCTCTGGGTAGCGTAAGCGACTTCCCACATGGATGGGCAGATCCACCGCGACGACGTTATACCCCCGGCTGCGCCCAGCCCCAACCCAAAAGTAGGCATGTTCGGCCCAGCCCTCACCGCCCGTCGTGTAGATCAAGGTCGGTGCTTTGGCCGCTCCACCAGCCGCCGGCATGAAGTAGCCATGCAGCGGGTACGGTTGGAAAGGCACTTCAATCTGTACAATCGGCGGGTCGAAGAGGGCAGCAGCCTTCTGGAAACAGGACGTTCCCCTCTGCCAGTTTTCGGCCAGGCGCTTATCCTGAGGACGAGCACAAAATATGCTGGCCTGGTAGTAGCTAAAGGCCCGTAGATAGGCTTCGCGGGCGCTGACCAGATGATGCGCTCGCTCGGCTGCCTGAGCCTGAGCGTCAAGCCGCTGCCCGGTTTTCGTCCACTCGGTCACCCAACTTTCCGGGTCCTTGATCTGCGAGGCAGTGCTCAGACACTCGCCGAGTTCGGCACCACTGGCATAGCTTTGGCCCAATACCCACATCAGGTTGAAATCCATGTCTTCGTCGTCAAAATGGAGTTTGACGGCCCGACGCTGCATGATTCTCTCTTCATTGATAGGCTTGTTTATGGCTTCCTCCTCAACGAATCGTTGCATAAGCGACAGTTCGTTGCTTATATTATTGGAGGACTGGCTGCGTCGGTCAACTGAGAATATAATCGAGGTGTCGTATAATAGGCAGGTGTTGAAAAAACTCCAAAGAAAAAGCGTCGCAAGATAGCATGACTAGTAGCCGCAAGATCGATCCGCGTATCGAGCGGACCCAGGAAGCGCTTCAGGGTGCGCTTATGTCATTGATCGAGGAAAAGGGTTTTGACGCGATTTCAGTTCAGGAAATCACCGAGCGCGCACGGCTAAACCGCGCCACATTTTACCTTCACTACCGAGATAAGCAAGAACTGCTTATTCGTACGAGTGAAGCAGTCTTTGATAGTCTGGCAGAGGAAGCCGGGACAATAATTGATCCCGAGAACCTCGCATTCCAGAAGCCGCCACAGCAGGTGGTGATTCTCTTCCAGCACCTAGCCAAACACCGGGACTTTTACCGGATAGTGCTAGGGAGATCGGGCGTGCACGCCTTCGCTGCGCGGATGCGCGAATACTTGGCCACATTCACGCAACAGCGCATTGCCAGTCTGCACACCCTCTATCCCGCCGCCGTGCCGATTCTGGACGACATATTCATCAGCGAGTATGTGGCCGGGGCCCTGATGGGCATCATCATCTGGTGGCTGGATAACGACCTACCGCATTCCCCCGAATATATGGCCGACCGGTTTGGCTGGCTGAGCGTAGCTGGCACTTACCGGATGATGGGCATTGCCCCGCCCAGCCTGGACACCGAGTGATATACCATACGATGGGCAGGTACGGGTGACCGCGCCTGGATATATGACTTTCGCGGTCCCTCAACTGCCGCAGGTTGGTAAAGCTGCGAGATCTACGCTAGAGGGAGCGCAACAACATATCGACTCCAAGTGTGTCAAAGTGCGGTGTGTCAACGCGCGCCGCGCAGTGGTGCGCTCAGGCCCGTCGGGTGGGCAAAAGATGGCCTCACGCCTAGGCGGGAGCGCAAATGAGGGCGGGCAGACGGGCAAAAGAATGGGCCTGTACTGGACAGGCCCGAGTGGGGTTGCTGACTGGTTGGTGATTATGCGGCTGCGGCCTTTTGGGCGATCTTGGCAGGTGACTTTGGCGCGGCCTTCTTTGTTGCCTTCGCTTTGTCCTTCGCTGCGAACTCCTGCTTGACCTTGGCGGTGATAGCGGCCACATCCACCTTGTAGAACTCGGCGGCTTCGCGCAGGGCTTTCCCAGATTCGTTGGAACGGTGCGCCGATTGCAGCACGGTGATTGCCACCAATATGCGGCCGAGTGTACTCTCGTCAGCTTTGCGAAGAAAGGACGCGAGCAGCTTCTCCGGCGACTCGGTGTTTCCGTGGGCCTTGCCGATGCCGTGAAGGCGAAAGATGATCGTCAGACGGCGCTCGTCCAAGTCGGTGGCAAGGCGCTCGGAGACAAAGAGCAAGTCGCGCTTCATCAGCCGGACGGGAACGGCGTCGCTGGTTGCTTTCAGGACGCGAAGGCCGGTCGCCTGGGCGATGACCTCTTCGCGGCGGCGCTTCTCTTGTTCGGCTTTGAACTGCGCGTCGTTGGCCGTGGTGCTGCTTGCCTTCTTCGGGTGATGAATCGGGCAATCGGGATTCGCGCAGACCTTGTGAATGGTGCCGATGTCGCTGCCTTCGGTAATGATGGCATCGGTGGCGAACCGGCACACATTGAACTCGGGGCGCTGCGCGTCTTCCTTTTGCTTGGGCTTATCGTCACGAATCGCGGTGTATTTGTTGCGCGGCAGAACGGGACTGCCTTCCTTCTGTCCACCGTATGCCGTGCTGATCTGCACAAGGTTGGGCTTGGCAGCTACGGTCTTCGCAACGTGTGCCGCAAGTTTCGCGTTGTAGCAGCGTGGATCGGTACAGCGGTCGCCCTGCTTGCCGAGGTCGTCGGCGAATAGCAGCTTGTTGTGGCCGGTGCGCTTGGGGCAGTCGGCGCAACTGCCCGCCGTGGGAAAAAGCTGCGTATCGCGCTTATCGAAAGGCGCGTCATTCAAGATGAGTAGAACATTCGTCTCAATCCAGAATTGCAGATTGCGCATAGGCAGAAGAATGCGCGTAGTGTTTGCGCCTCCGCTGTTGTAGGCTTCCTTGAAGCAAGCGGAGAGGGCCTGTTCCTGCTGATCGGCTGGCAGCTCCAATCCAGCCAGCACCCCAGCCGAGAACTCCAGCGCCAAACAGCGCGCCAAAGAGCCCTGGAATGGCGTCCTGGAACCTGCCCGACATCATGCGGATTCCGGCGAAGATCAGTCCGCCGAAGCAGATGACCGCGCCCGCATAGATGGCAAAGGTTTTGAAGGTGGTCATCAGCGTGGTCGCGCCAGAGAAGTCCATCGTTCCCTGGGCGTGGGCCACGCCGGCAATTGAGAGGGCGAACAGGGTGGGAGCCATCGTGCGGATGGCCGAGAGAAGTGTGGTTTTGAGAATTGGTCCCGTCAGCCGGACGGCGGACGGAATGAACAGCCGATTACGAACGGTATCGAATCGGAGGAGACGGCGGAATCGATTCACTTTGCACCTCCGCTGACTTGGCGTCAGCATTAGGGCAAAGTTATGGCGGTTTTGGGGCTGCGTCCAATGAATTCCAGGGAGACCGTTATTCCATTTGGGAATAACGGCGGAGTTTTGTGGGGGAGGATTTGCCTAGAATTTGTAGTCGCGAATGGTTTCCGGTGCTCCGGCGCCACCCTTGTATAAGGATGCTTCCACTGCTGGCCGGACCGTGACGTAACAGGTGAAGCTGGTTCCGTCTGTCAGCTCGATCTGGACGCTCGTTCCTTCCCCGACATCCCGATGGATGCGGAGTAGTTGAATCGTCTTGCCCGCCAGTTCCGGGCAGTCGATGAAATCGGTTTTCATGGGTTCTCCCTCTACCTCCTTAAGAATCGTATCTCTTCCACCTCTATGCTGGGCCATCCCGATGAATTTCCCTTCAACGGGGACAGTTCCAGCAGCGCACAGGGCGAGAGCGGGCATGGATGCAACTCTGACCAGGACATTATCACACTCATCGTGTGTAGACGCATAGTGGTCAGACTCCGAGCATGGAGATGTGGCCTCACGCTCCGTTAAGTCTCGATTCGGCACAAGGTTGCGGCAACTCCGCGACGAGCGGGGCTATTCCCAGGAAGAACTCGCCGAGCGGGCCGGTTTGCACCGCAACTACGTCGGTGGAGTCGAGCGCGGCGAACGGAATGTCGCCCTGGAGAACATTGTCAAGCTGGCAAAAGCACTTTCTGTCACGCCCGGCGATTTATTCAGTGAGCTTTCTTGATTCGCTTGTGCTCATTCACGGCATCCTTCTTGCAGAGGCCATACAGCAATCGCATAAATCCATTACTTACCGGTATTCGCGACAGTACAGATATAGCTTCCGTCCTCAGTTAAATCATTTTGCATCAGACGATTCAGGAAAATGCGCAATAATCAAGCAGCATCACGCATTCAGAATTTCTTCAAACGGAGTCGTTTGCGATGACATTTGATCATCTATGGAGCCTCCTTGACTCCATTCAAAGCCAAGTTCGAGCCTTCGATACAAAAGCGCAGGTTGCCATCGGCGTGAATGGTGTCTTGATTGGCTTCGTTTCGGCAGAAATCGCCAAGGCCGCTGAATACGGCTCGACAGGGCTGTTCTATCGCTTCATTTTTACCTGCGTCTTTGCTGGAGCGAGTCTTTGCGTCTCTCTCATTGCAATTGGCTTTGCTGTCTACGTTGTTCATCCACAAATTGAACTACGGCAACCTCGTTCTCATTTCTTCTTTTGCCACATTGTCGAGAAATACGGGCGAGACTTTGATCGGGCCGTCCAAGCGCTGCAAGGACTATCTGCCGAGGAAGAGCTACATGAGATTGCAAGTCAGGTCGTTTCCAATTCGATCGTTTGTGATGTGAAGGGGAGAAGATGCAGGCCGACTCTTGTGTTGACTGGATGCGCTCTCGCGCTTTACGGATTCTCGATTATTCCGTACAGCAGCATGGCGTTTGGTCACACAATACTGGCGGCCACGGCCCCAGATCGCGGAAACGTGCCTCTCATTTTTCGGGCCACGGCAACACCGGCTCCTGCCGATACGCCGAAGAGCCCGGTCCCCATTTGGCCGTATGCGGTGCCAGTTGCAACGATTCTCGGCGCACTTGCAGGGGCGGCGGTCTCATCTTTCATTACCCGCCGTAACGCAAAGGAACAAAATGCGCTCGCTTCCCGAACCAAGCTAGCCGACTACAGAGAAGCGTGGCTCAATCGCCTAAGAGACGCTATTGCGGAATTCGGTGCTGCGGCGCTATCCAGTCCAAGTGATTCAGGCGGTTTGAACAGGCATCGCATTGATGAGCTGACAATTAAGATTAGGCTTCTCATGAATCGCAGAGACTCGCGGTATGGCACACTCGATGGAATTCTGGCCGCGGTGTCCGATCGGAAGATGGAGGACGACCCCGGTGAATTCGCTTCCAGATTAACGATGCTCGCTCAAGACATTCTGAAGACCGAATGGGAAATCCTGAAATACGACCTGGAATACGAACCACCGAGAGTGAAGAAATCGAACCCCGATCGCAGATCATGATGACTAACTGTGGGTCCGAACCCCGAGCCTTTGAATGATCTTTCGAATCTCATGGCATGGCCCAGTCAGACGGGAAGACAAATCTTCCGGCTTGCCCAAGGCATACGACACGAGCGTCAAGCCATTCACGTCTGAGGGAAGTCTCAAGTCCAGAATGCGAGGGTGGAGAAGGATAGCCCGATGCCGGCTCAGTCGTCCCATAAACAGCCCGAGTTCGAAGATGACGTTGTCGCGAACTGTGGGATGAAAACTGTTGCGAGTCTCGATGACATCATCGGCTTGTGCGATTGCAACCGCAAAATCCGATTGCACCACGGCATTTTCTAACGCTTCCAAGGTGTACTGACCCGCGAAGAACGTACCATGTGCCCAAACGGTCGGCAGTGCAACCCGTTCAAGTTGCGCAGCCACTTCATAAGCAATATTCAGAGCTTCTGCAGACGAGACGATAAAAAGGCGCGGTGATTCATTCGGTGGGCTAAGCAAATCGTTGCGTTGAAGAAGCCGCCTAGACAGGATTCGCGCAATCGGCAACCAGATTTGTGGAAACTGTTTGCCAATTTCCATCAGATCGGCGCTGCTAACTTTCAGGACAACGACTGTATCCTGCGCCACTACGGTCGCCGATCTCTTCTGCGATGGTTCGATTGCCGCCATTTCGCCGACATGCTGACCGGCCGAACGGGTGTTGACCTGGACACCTTTGATGATGATTGCGACAGAACCAGCGAGCAGCAAGTAGAGATCGTTGTCTTCTCCGCCTTCAACAATCAGCTCTCCTCCTGCCACAAATTCGTAGAGCTGACCGGCGGAGGCGAATTTCTCGGCAAGTGCCGAATCTCCGCAAATGAATTCTTGACGCAGCAGAGCGGAGATCAGGTGGGGTCGGCCGTTGGCTTCAAATCGCTCTTTCATATCGTTCTGAACCGCTTTCGCTTTTGGTGTTGCACTGGTTGGACTTCGATGAAAACCGTTGCAGGTTGATAGAGACCGCCGCCATCGCAAACTGTGGCAGAGATCTCTAACCCTGAACTGCCAACGAGCCGAACGATCAACAAAGCCAAGAAATGTACTCCTACATTCGGATCTTCAAGTATCGAGCGCATTGTCCTAAGGTCCTGGCCGCTGGGGACCGGAGGAAAGCATGGGTGCGAATGCCATTCGCCAAAGTAGTTGAACCGCGTGCAATCATCTCCAGTTCGTTCAAAAAATGTGTCGAGTTGCTGTTTATGCTCCACTGGATCGCGAACGAACTCCACCGATGTACCAAGGTGCTGCTGCGTCGTGATTTCAACGATCTTGAATGTCTCCCCACCAATGTGCTCAGCAAATATCAGGCCGCCAGTCTCGCGCCTCCCACTTTTGCGTAGTTCCTGAGCAATGACTTGGGCGACGCTAGCTGGCAGAAGTATTTGCATTGGGATGCTCCGCGATCAACTTTAGCACTCGTTCAATTTCAGCTCTTTTCTCCTCGGTACTGACATCCCTAGGGGACCCCTGAAGGGGCGGCCCAACATCCAGAGGTCGCACATCGAAAGCTTGGTCAAACACCCAGCCTGGACGAAGGCCGATCATGTATACAGCATAACGATAAGCCGAGGGATCCCGAGGCAGTAGCGTATCTACTGCCAACAACGCCAGGTGAGACGCGATGATGCTAACTTCAGCGTCATCGGCTATCGCCGGGGCATCTTCGCCTCCTTCATACTTGCCGAATGCAGGTTGCACGAGGCGTCCTTGCTCGTTCGACCAGTGGAGAATAGCTTGCCGTATACTGGCCGGGTCTGGTTCCAGTTCCGGGCGGGATCGCGCGATCATTCCACCGTAACCTCCACCAAAAACCTCTCCCCAAATCACGGGGCGGCGGGCGAATCCCGCAACCGAGCAAAGATAATTGAAAGATCTCGGGTCAGCGGTCGCATCAATCAAAAGGTCGCAAGTACTTAGAATTTCGATTATGGTTTCAATGTTCGAACTCGATTCCTGACCGCCGAGGCTCCTGCGATAGCGCTTGCAGGTCACCGTTGGGTTTACAAGTTGCAGCTTGTCTGCAAGTCCATCCACTTTATGCAGAGTGATGTCGCGCCAATCCAAATCATTTCTAACAAGGTTTTCGGGAAGGAGGATGTCGTCATCCACGAGAACAAACTGTTGCACGCCGCTGCGAGCTAGCATTGTTGCTACTTTACTGCCCATCGACCCGCAGCCAATGATTGCAACCTTTCGTTCAGCTAATGATAGATGATCTGTGTCTAAGCGCGAGGGAGAGGTCTTCTCATGAATTAACGCGAGTGAGTTGACCTTAGAAGAAAAAAACAAATCGAATGCTGTGATTTCTGAGCCTCTGATTATAATCAGACACTCGCCCCCTCTAACATCGACCCCCGCCTGTTGAAGAGCATCACGGAAAGCGGAAATATCCTTCAAAAGTGGCAAATCAAGGGCCTCAGGCCAGCGGATGAGCCTCGCGTCGAGAGAGAAGTGGCTGGTGAGTAACGGTGGAGGTAAGCTAGCTTTCCACGCAGTTTCACCTTCACCAGCGCTTGTAAGGATAAAGGTGCGCGATTCTTTTCGGTACATAACGAGGACTGCCCCTGCCATGACCTCGTACTCAGTTAGGCCGGCGAGAATTGCTTCTCCGTCAGAAGGGAGCCAAATTCGATTTGATCGAGTCCTGAGCTGTTGTCCCTCGCTATCCTTATGGCGAGACCCAACATCTGGTCCTCCCGCGAGAAATACCTCTTCTCCTGCGAGTAGTCTATACGCGCTTTGGAGCATATCCGCTCCCGTGAGATCTGGATGCCAATTATCAGGTCCATACTCAAGGCAGAGTTCTCCGCCAGCACCATACTGATGGAACGACCAGCGTTCCTCAACCCCACGCGGAAAAACAAGGGCCGGAGAACTTGGAAAATGATCTGGATAACGTAGGGTCACTGGATAGGTTCGTTCGGGCGTTACAATGTCAACGTCCCAGCAAAGATGTGCCCCATCCAGGCGCAAGCCAATGACCTGCAACCAATCGACAGAGCCAGCGAGGTTCTCCACCGACAGTCTTTCTGCCGCGCTCCGCTCCGGATTATCTACCCACCAGATCATGCGAACCCGTCCGGTTTGGTGGGACCGGTCCGTCGGGCAGGAAATGCATACGCTGAAGCGGCTACCGTTGCCGCCGGTTTCAGCAGACTCCGTTCCATTTCCCTGGCTGCTTTTGCCGCCTTGTCGTTCTTGCCGGAGAGTTCGTCGACGCACGTCGCATAATCCAACCCTGCGCGCTTGCGTGTAGTTCCAAACAATTCCCGCACGGCCTGAGTTGCCTTGGCAAATGCCGTGCGTCCGATCGCTGTTTCGTCAGCTCTACAGCGGCCCTGCTCTTGCTCTGCTGCTAGAGCTGCTCTACTGACCGAACACCGGATCAGCTCACCTTTCATGCCCAGCCGAGTTGCATTGACGGGACCAAACTCAAAACCTACCTGAAGTCCGAGTCCGGAGGCATCTGATCCATCATCTTTCAGTTTTTGTAACGCAAGATTGAAGCTACTGCGCATGCCCGCGGCACAGAGCGTAAGGTTGCTAAGAGTTTCCTGCTCGTCTGTGGTTTGTGCAGTCCCTTCAACAGACAAGCCGTGGATGCAATCACCGATGAAACGTACCTTGCGGCCCGCAAACTCTGTATGCAGCACTGCGTCCAACTCACTGCGGAGAACATGGAGTACGCGAACTACATGCTTGGCTTTCTTATCATCGCTGATATTCTTCGAAACGTATGCAGTAAAGCCATCGAGGTCGGCATAGATCGCTGCGGCATCCTGTCGGCGCGAGTTCCTCGCCGAAAGGGATTCGAGATCGAGCGTGGAAAATGGAGGAGTGTGTGCTGAAAACTCGAATGCTCCGATCGGAGTCTTTTCTAAGTCGTCTTTCCACTCATTGACGATTTCCTCTGTCGTTACGCCAAGATTTGCTTTCTTCTGGCAGGTCTGAATTTCCTCTTGCGACAAGGTTGTCGTATCTTCGCTTGGAACCTCAGACAGACCGATAGCCTTCCGCGCCCGATTTGTTAGATAGATTCCGGTCCGATCCCCGCCGGTAGAACGTTTTGCCGCATGGTTGGCAGGTTCGCCCAGAAACAGTGGCTCACGATGCCCGCGCCGACCATTGTTTACGGCAAGAGCCTTTCCCGTGTCGATGCCAACTCGCACTTTGGCTGCGGGATGGTCGGCGTCTTCACCGGTCTGAGCCAATACATCAATAATCAACTGCGCTATCGCGACAGCCTTCCGTACCCTGTCGGCTTCTGAATCGTATGGCTTGGCGACAACAGAGTGAAGCCGTTGGTTATGAAAGTCAACGAGGATGGCATCCGTTCTCTGTAGCACTCGGTACACGGCACGGTAGTGCAGGTTGAGGAACCGCAGGGTGCGCTTGTGACAGACCTCGCCCTCGTAGCTCGTTACATCCAACATTGAGGCAAGGTTGAGAATGTCTGCATAAAGATGAACACCGTCTACACGGTATGCCACGTTCATGGGCAAACCGCTCAGGTCCTTGTCGCGCACATATTCTTGAATCTCAATGTCCCTTACAGGCAATTCCGCCAATCGTGCGTCTATACGTTTAGAAGCCCTTTCTTTATTCCATGTCCGAGTCGCCATGCGCTCCTTTTCCCGCTCCTAGATCCAGCCAAACGACTGTCAAAGGATTTCCTCCGACAACTCGCCGAGGAGCGAATATATTCGTTATAGCGAACTATTGTTATTTCGTCAAGTATTTTATTGCGAAGTTGTTCGTTCATGATGTAACGTATCAATGAGAGGAAGTGGTGAGGTGTTGATGGCAAACGTGGGCGAACGCATCAGAGAGGTGCGGGAGGCAAAAGGCTGGACCCAGGACAAGCTAGCCACCGAGGCCGACATTAGCAAGGGCTTCCTTAGCGAGGTTGAAAAGCACGGTAAGAACATCAGCCTCGATTTGTTGCTCAAGGTGGCGACTGCATTAGGTGCGTCGGTTGGCTATTTGGCCTCTGGAGAGGGATCGCAGCCCGGAGAACGAAAGCCTGTGGTCATCCCTGTCGAACTGTCCGAGGCTGCCGAGGCTTTGCATCTTTCCTACCCTGAGACGCTCGATTTGTTGGAGGCTTACAATTCCATCGTAGCCAGACGAAGCAATCGGCATAAGGGAAAGATGACGATGGATGACTGGAAATCGCTGCATCAAGCTCTTCGGGATGTTGTAAAGAAGGTTTATGGATGAGCACCCGCCTCGATAGCAAGCCGCAAATCCATACATTGGCTTCTGACTTGGGGTTGAAGGCCTCAGATAAGCCATGTCAGCGGATAGTGCAATTCGTCGAGGCAAGAGTAAAAAAGATCGCGAAGACCTTCACCTGCAAATCCCTGAACGATTTGCTTGTAGCGGTTGCAAACGATGTGGGCACGATTTTTCGAGAGATCCACTCGGATGCTGATCTTGAAAAGATCCGTGACGAGTACGTGTCAAAAAACGAACTCATTTTTGCGAACCTAGCCAACGATCTTTCTCAAGCGGACGACTACGCAATCACCATCAAAGTGCATCCTAAACGACCTTGGGAGCCTGGATTCGTGTCAGTGATCGATTGCCGGGGAGATAAGAAGTTCAGGATTTACTTCACCAAGTGGCATGAATTGGCGCACCTGCTCACGCTTACGCCACAGATGCGGCTTGTTTTTCGACGCTCGCACTCTCGCGAAAATTCCAACGATCCCGAAGAGGGGTTAATGGATGTGATCGCGAGTTCTGTTGGCTTTTTGCCGGCATTCATGCCAGATAACGTGCCGGGCGAGTTATCCTTTGAGAGCATTTCGGAAATCAAGAAGGAGTTCTGCCCAGACGCCAGCGCACAAGCTGCCTTGATAGGTATCGTGAAGGCCTTTCCAAATCCGTGCATTTTAGTGCAGGCTGAACTCGCTCTAAAAAGAAGAGATGCTCATGTTGAGCCGCAATACGGGTTTGGATTTCAAAGCAGACCGACCCCTTCGCTGCGCGCGGTTCATGCGACGGTTAACACAGCCGCCCGTGAATTAGGGTTGCAGTTTTTCAAGAATTGGCGAGTGCCAACAGATTCCATAATCGCAAACGTTTTTGCTAACGGCGGGTATGCTGAAGCTGACGAAGACTTGGCTTGGTGGAGTACAAGCAGTGGTAATTGTCTTGGCTCACATCCTGTGCGGGTAAAGGCGAAGCGAATGGTGGATGGCGTACAAGCGCTGCTCATTCCGTTGACTGAGGACTCTAAGCCAATCTAGACATCTGAGAAAACCGTTTGCGGCATTTCTCTGCCTTGCCCACATTTACTCGCACCACACCTCTGCCGCGAGCGGCAATTCGTTGAGTTCCGCTCGCGCTTCGCGCCACGCAGGACAATGTCTGCTTAGAATGCTCAGAAATCGTTCACTGTGCGTCGGTTCAATCAAATGGACCATCTCATGAATTATCACGTACTCAAGTAAGTCCTTCGGCTTCGTCACAAGTTGCGTGTTGAGCCGAATGTGCCTGGCGTGATGGTTACAGCTTCCCCACTTTGTTTTCATCCTTTGCAGGAAATACTGCTCCACATGAACCTTAAGCCTTTTCTCCCATTTCTGAATCAGCGTTGGCACGACCTGGTGCAGGAGCGTTTTGTGCCATTCGTGCATAACCTCAGTGCGCTTCTGTGCTGTGCTACCAGGCCGGACTGTCAAGACGATGCGCTTATGGTCGAGCGAAACTAAAGGCTTAGTGTCCCGATAGACAACGCTAAGTAGGTAGCGGCGTCCCCACAAATAGTGGCTTTCCCGTTCAACATGCTCGCGCGGGGCTTCACGCGCTTGTTTCTGGAGCTTCGATTGCTTATCGCGTATCCAACCCAATCTGGAAATTGCATAAGCACGTACAACTTCCAGGCGCGTCGAATCGGGGGCCACAAGGGTTACCCTTCCGTCCGGCGGATGCACTGAGAGATGCACGTTCTTGACAGCCTTTCGGCTCACTAGAATGGACACATCGCCGATTTGTATCGCCTCGCTCATAGGTATCCAGGCTGGTTCTTGATGATCTCGAAGATGGCCTGTGTGGCTTGCCGGTCGCGTGACATGACCGGAAAGATAGCGTTGAGAACCTGTTTCTCGCGCGTGTCGTCGCCTCTCCACCCAGCCGGCGCGTGTTCACGCATGGTACGGTCAAGTTCGAGAGCGAGTGTTGCTTTACCGACATCATCAGCCGGGCATTGGAATGTTGTTGCCGGAATGTCGGAAAGATTGTTGTATAACACGATGGCAGCCGGAACTCCGTTGAGCATTGTCGGGTGCTTGCCACCGCCCTTCTGATCGATCTGCTTCACCAAAGCTTCTGCACGTTTCAAAAACTCCTCGTATGCTGCGGCATCCACGCGGCTTTGCTTGATGAGATCATCTAGAAGCTTGGACATCTCGGCGTAAAACCGCGGATCAGTGAGCTGATTCCGAATGATGGTTTTACGCACGTTGTTGATGATTGCCTCAGCGACAGAATTCCGCGAGAGCTTACCCTTTTCATTCAACTTCCGCGCAATCGCGTCATGTATGCCAGTTTCGACAATCATTTCAGTCAGCGACAAGGAATTGAGATTGCCAAGGTCGGTGGCAGGATCTGCTTGAACATACGTGTTCAGCAAATGCCGCATATCCGCCTCGTAAGGCTTGATGTCCAATTCTTCCCCGGAATGCTTCTTGATCGCTGCGCGTGTCTCGTTGAAGAACTCGATTTCTTTCTCCAAATCCGCAATTTCAGCGGCGGAGTATCCCGCCTCACTCAGGTTTTGTGCAATATCGGCATAGGCGCGCACGAACTTTGCCACGGCTTTGTAGAACGATACGCGCAGCGGCTCTGTCTCGCTAAGCGCATTCGGATTGCTTGCGTCCCCGCAGAAGTAATGGAGATACTGCTCCATCTCACGCGGCGGAGGAACTGGGGCGCAAAGATACCGTAAAGCCTCACGCGCCAAATCAAGCTGCTTTTTACCTTCGACCAGCCAATCCTTGAGATTGACGTTATTGTCTCCACCACCGCCCTCATCGATGTCGAGTTCATCGGAACTGTATACGGCAATGGCCTCTTCTACATCTCC
>Ga0181535_10003754_pt1 | contig 17402 bp, 18 predicted proteins | sample PEATcosm2014_Bin_44_FD_119774 | JGI IMG/M metagenome (GOLD analysis project Ga0181535, IMG submission 119774) | Peatland microbial communities from MTU Mesocosm Facility, Houghton, MI, USA - PEATcosm2014_Bin17_30_metaG | ecosystem: Environmental > Terrestrial > Soil > Wetlands > Peat | place... | reverse complement strand
TGATGGCTTCTTCCAACTTGCTGTCCTTCAGCGCGCCCGCAACCTTGGGTGCGAACTCACGAGACTGCTTCCGGGCTGCTGCGAAGTACAGGTAACGGTCGATCATCACGGCCAGGGACCAGATCGACTCAATGAAAAGGACAATGGCGATGGCGCGGACGGCCCATCCCATGTGGTCCCAAAGCTGCATGGGGCTAAAGCCGACTGCCTGATCTTCCTGGAAGAGTGCAAGGCTGCTGACGGTGTGCGAAGCGATATGTGCGAACTGAGCGAGAATCACTGAATCGTTCCTCCTAAGGAGTTTCTTGTGAAGTGCAATCCGCTGCGGCGGATGATTGCTGCGAATGCGCCTCTATCAGGATTCGCATTCAGGTAAAAAGTAAGACCTCTGCCCTATTTCCTGGCAGAGGCCAAAGGTTCGTCAACCACCGAGTGTGAAGACTACGTTCACCGTTGTTTCCACTTCTACGGGCTCATTGTTCAGCAGGTACGGCCTGTAGCGCCACGACCTGACGGCGTCCATCGCGGCCGACTGCAACATCACCGGACCGCTGATGACGTGCAGTCCCTCAATCGTTCCCGTCTTCGAGATGGTGGCCTGCAGCACCACAGTTCCCTGAACACGAGCAGCCTTTGCAATCGGTGGGTAGATTGGCATGGTCCGCTGCAATAGCAATCCTGAGGAAACGCCGGCGGAGATGTTGACCTTGGTGGGAGGCGCCGCCTTGACCTTCGGGCCGCCCTGTCCCTTGAACAGGCTGTCAGTCATTGCATTCGAGCTGCCGCCCAGACCTTCCATACCGGTCACGCCAAAAGAAGATGGTGGCGCTTCCTTCTCTGCAACAATCTTGATGTCATGAGGAATTTTGGTAGGCGCGGTCAGTTGGTTGTTCATCATTTCTGATTGAACATGAACTACGTGCACAACCTCCGGTGGAGGCGGTGGTGGTGGAGGCGGCGGCGGGGGTGGAGGCGCCGTCAACTGCGTGAGCATCATGGTCTTCGGCAGTGCCTCGGGATAAATCAGGGGGATCAGAATCAACAGGATAAGAATGGAGACGTTGATCGAACCCGTCGCGATCATCCAAATCCCGCTTTTACTCTTGATCCGGTTTCCAGATGCAAACGTGGAATCTTCAAACATGGCCAGCCTCGAATCGGGTGTTTGTTACTCCTACTTTAGACACCACGGGAAGTGCAAATGTTCCCGAGCTGCCTTCAGACACCAAAACTGAACAACAAATGCGCCATCAACCTATACCAGAAAAAACCGCACACATGCAAAACCTGCTGCAAAAATGGTGCAATCTTCTGGAAAACCGCTACGTCTTCGGACGCCTTGCCGCGGGCAACGCAGTTGCTTTACCTTGCTGCGCCCGCCACTGCTGCCACGCCACCAGCATTGGCGCCGCAACTGCGATGGAGGAGTATGTGCCGATAAGAATACCCACCACGAGCGCAAATGAAAAGCCCCGCAACACCGGGCCTCCAAAAATGTAAAGAGAAAGCACTGTCAGAAAGGTCAATCCCGAAGTGAGGACCGTTCGGCTCAATGTCTGGTTGATGCTCCGGTTCACCACGTCTGGAAGCGACTCGCGGCGGCTGAGACGAAGATTCTCGCGGATTCTGTCGAACACCACGATCGTGTCGTTCATCGAGTAGCCAACCAGAGTCAGAATCGCCGCAATCACCGTCAGGCTGATCTCCTGGCCAGTCAGGGCAAATGCGCCTACCGTGATCAGCGTGTCGTGGAAACAGGCAACCACAGCGGCAACGCCATAGATCAGTTGAAACCTGAACCAGAGGTACACCAGCATGCCCAACAGCGAGTAAAGGGTCGCCAGGGCGGCCTTGCTCTCCAACTGATGCCCAACCGTTGGACCCACCACGTCGACCTTCGTAGCCGCGGGAACAATCGGATTGTCGTAATGTGCCTTCAGCGCATCTTCAATCTGTTGCCGTCCCGCATCGAGAGAGGTCTCATCGCGCTGTTCAGGAAGGCTGATCAGAACCTCGTTGTAGGCAGGCTCGTCGTACGTCTCAACCTTTGCATCTGGAATCCCGGCGGCTGCCGTGGCGCTGCGAATCTTGTCCAAGTCAGGGGTGCGATCAAATTTCACCTGCACCTGGGTGCCGCCTCGAAAGTCAACGCCTAGACGGACCGGGCTGCCGATGTGCGACCAGTTGTAGGCCATCATCCCCACGCCGACCACACTGAAAATCAATGAGAAGCCAAGGAAGCCCCACTTAAGCCTCAGCCAGTCAACATTTACGCCGCGAAACAATTCCACTGGTTCTTTCCCTTCCCGTTCTTTCCTGTTCTGGAGAACTCATCGGACTCCAGCAGTCTTCGTTTTCAGCGGGACGGAATCATGTCGACCGTTCCGCCCGGCCCCAGACCTAGATCGAAAGCAGTTCCCCGGCCTTCAGCTTGTTGACATGGGCGTCAAAGATCACTCGCGAGACATACACGGCCGTGAACAGGTTGGCTAGCAAACCAATCGTCAGGGTGGTCGCAAAACCCTTCACCGGACCGGTGCCGAACATAAACAGGATTGCCGCCGAAACAATGGTCGTCACGTGGGTATCCAGAATGGTAGTCCACGCGTGCGCAAATCCCTGGTCCACAGCCGCCGACGGAGCTTTCCCCGCTCGCACCTCTTCTCTGATGCGCTCAAAGATCAGAACGTTCGAGTCAACGCCCATGCCGATGGTCAGAATCACTCCGGCAATGCCAGGCAAGGTCAATGTTGCCGTTGAAAAGCCCATGAAGCCAAGCAGAATTACCAGGTTCAAAACCAGCGCCAGGTCGGCATTGATTCCCGATCCACGGTAGTAGAACAGCATGAACGCCATCACCACCAGGACGCCCACAATCGCAGCGGTAACGCCTTTCTTGATCGAATCGGCGCCAAGCGACGCGCCCACCGTCCGGTCCTCAAGATAGTTCAACGAGGCCGGCAGCGCGCCTGTCCGCAGCATCTTCGAAAGCATGGTGACTTCGTCCGGAGTAAAGCTGCCGGTAATTTCGCCGGAGTCACGGATTGCACTCTGGATTGTGGCCACTTCGCGAACGCGTCCGCCCATGACCACTGCCATGCTTTGGCCGACATTCTTGCTTGTGTAGTCGTAGAACTTGTCGCCCGCCTCATTCGTGAGCGTGAAGCGAACATTCCTGCGCCCGTTCTGATCCGTGCTGGGATCGGCCGACCTAAAATCCTGGCCGCCCACAATGTAGGCCCGCTGCAGCACATACACGCTGTCTGCATCAGAGCCAGTTGCCAGGGTTCCCGAGCCGTGCACCAGAATGTCGTCGGGCGGGACTGAAGGGCCAAGGCTGGCCATCGCTTCCTGGTCGTCCTTGTAGGGCCCACCGACCACGGCATGGATCTCAAGCCGCGCCGTTGACTGAATGATGCTTTTCACGCGGTCGAGATCGCTGATGCCCGGCAACTCAACCAGGATCTGATTGTCACCCAGTCCATATTGTTGGATCAAAGGCTCGCTCACACCCAGGGAGTCCACGCGATCGCGAATGGTCTCGATTGCCTGCTCGACGGTCTTCTGTTCAAGGGCAGTCACAACCGACGGCTTCATCGTCAAGTTCCAGGTGTTGTCTGCACTGCCGCCGGAAATATCGTATTCATTTCCATACTTGCTATCGAGCGTGGAGCGCACCGCCGTGGCCTGGGCCTGCGTCGTGCCCTCGATGCGGATAGCTTGCGGTTGCTTGGTTGGATCCGGCTTGAAAACCTGGGTAAAGCTCAGGTTGGCGCCTTTGAGAGCTTGTTCGATCTGGCCTGCGGTGTTGTCTGTTTCGGCGCTCACAGCCTCTGACACCACCACCTCCAAAATCAGGTGGACGCCGCCCCGCAGATCCAATCCAAGATGAATCCGCTGACTCACGGCATTTAACAATGCGGTGCCGCTTACTCCGGATGGCAAGCCGATTATGCCGTAGATGCAAACCAAAAGGACTGCAACAATCAGGACTACTTTGCTCTGGAGATTCTTCTTCATCTGCCCGTTTCTCTAGTTCAAATCAGTATTTCTGAAATGTGGGTATCGCGTCCTCTGCCCCGTTTGTGGCGCAAAGGACAAAAAACAGAATCTATGCGCCCGAGGGCCCCTCTTGCGTTACCGAAGCAATCGCGCTCTTTGCCACTTCAAGTTTGATGTTGTCCGGGGCCACGCGAATGACGATCACATCGTCCTTGATTGAAAGGATAATTCCGCGAATGCCTCCCGCGGTTGTCACCCGGTCTCCAGCCTTGATGCCGCCCAGCATCGCCTGCCATTCTTTCTGTCTCTTTTGCTGCGGGCGGATCATTACCAGGTAAAGAACCGGAATCAAAAGCAAAGGGAGAAGCATTGGAAGGCTGCTTCCACCCGCTCCGGCGGGCAAAGCCGCCAATACTGCCAAACCTGTCGCCACGATCATCCTTTACTCACCCCCGGCCGCAAAACCGCCGCTGCCGCTCAGGGCACAGGCAGACCCGGCTTTAAACCGGATGCCCGCAAGCAAATTTGTCTCCGGGAAAGAACTTTGCTTGATCCAGGCCGATGAACACGCCCAGCCCAGGCTCAAGCCAGATTCCGCGCCAGGTTTTCAGAGAGGCGCCCATGCTGCCGCAGGCCGTTCGGGTCTGGAATCCAGTCTCCCGCCCGTGCCCATCCCTGAAACTCAACGGCCGTCTGCTTCCTGTTCGACACAGCCTTCCCCTTGAACTCCCAATCAGGGTGAACTCTCAATCCAGAGCTCATTCATTAGAATGGGCGCGGCTCAGAAAGAGCTCATTCTGACCGGATTTCAAAAAGAATGCCTACAAGATAAGATACGCGCGCACGCTGGTGTGTCAAGGCAGACCACAACCGGTCAAACCCGCTCTCTCCCATCGATTGCGGCCACCTAAGCTCCTTTTTCAATGCTTATGAAGCTCTTACGGGTCGACTACCCCTTCCTTATCGGCTTTGATTTCTTCTGAACATAGATCGCTTTCCGCACCAGACGCCCTCCAAACGGTCTCCGCCTAGCTGAACGGAAAGCGGGAACAGGAGCGCCTCAATGCTCAGCCTTCCCATCGCGTTGCTCATCGTTGCCCCCACTGCACTCGCTGTAACCTTCATGGCCTGGGTCTTCGTCATGTTCTGCAAGGCCTCAGGTAGACGTTCGACTTCTTCGAGCCCGGCCAGCCGCCGGGTGCCAGAAACTCATTCGTCCACCGCAGGCCGGCGAGCTGAACCTCGGTCGCGGGTTGAAGGCCCGCCGCTTGCTTCCTCCGCAGCGGGGCGGGTAACGCAAACTCCGACTCTGCGGCCCAACCGTTAGATTCCGTGGGCGCTACTTCGTCTCCCCTGCGAGCGTTTCCGCCTCGTCGGACGAATCCTCCACTAGCACCGCCGAGCCCGGCGCGAGATCGAAGCCCACGCTGTCCATGCCTGTTTCACGGAACGTAATTCGAAATGGGTCGCGCTGCCACTCAGCCACGCCGCAAGCCGGATTGGCGTGGCTCGCTGCGTCGAACCCAGTAAGCTTCTTCGCCAGCACCGCTTTCCGCGCAGCCACGTGCGCCACCACCGCAAACAGGCTCTTGCTACTTGCGGTCACGCCGCAGTACGCACCATAGTCGCGAAGCCAGCTCGTCTGGCTCACGCCCGGGTCATAGTCCGGCAACTTCAGCGCCACGATATGACCAGAGAAGCGATCTACAAGCAGCCAAGGGCCACGCTGCCAAACCCAGCGCCCCGGCCTTCCCCCGGGCCCTGGCTTTTCACTTGTTTCAGCCTTGTCACTGGGCAGCGCATCGTTGAGCCGAATCACGCGCCTCACCACGAAGCTCCGGTCGGTTACGTCGTGCGCGTCACCGGTGGACCACTCCTTGAGGACGGCGTCGACAAGCAGCGCCCGAATCTTCAGCTCGTCTTCGCCGGGCAAACCGCCTGCCGGATCTCCAACTTTGGAATATGAGACTTTTCTAGCCACGCTCAAAACCACTGAATGCGGCTTGCGCGGGGCCGCCTGCACCAGCGCACACCCGGCAAACCCAGCCGCCACAATGAGAACCCCTATCCGTTCACCGATGTTCCATTCATTTGCCCCTTTTGAATTGGCGCAAATCCATCGGGAAAGGAAATGAACAACTTTGAGGCTATTTGTGCATGCTTCAAAGAATCGGGCTGAACGCCCGTCGGGCAGGCTCTAAGTGGCCCTCGTCCAACAAATATTAAGCTTGCGCCCCCTCCACTGCCCGCGCAACGCGAAACGCCGTACCCTCTTGCAAGTGCGCAGCAAGCACCTGCATCCCCACTGGCAACCCTGCGTTGGTCGTGCCGCAAGGCACGGTCACACCGCAGATGCCGGCCAGGCTCGCTGTCACCGTGTAAATGTCGGCTAGATACATCGCCAACGGATCGCCAGTCTTTTCTCCCAGCTTGAAAGCGGGAATTGGCGAGGTCGGCGTGACAATCGCATCCACCTCGGCAAAAGCCCTTAAATACTCCTCGGCGAGCAGCCGCCGAACCTGCTGGGCTTTCAAATAGTAGGCGTCGTAGTAGCCGGCACTCAGGGCATACGTCCCAAGAAAAATGCGCCGCTTCACTTCAGCCCCGAATCCCTCATCCCGCGAATGACTGTACAGCGCGCTCAGATTCGCCGAAGCCTTCGACCGATATCCATAGCGCACGCCATCGAACCGCGCCAGGTTCGCGCTCGCTTCCGCGGTGGCCACCAGGTAATAAGTCGGAATCGCATACCTGGTATGCGGCAATGAAATCGGCTTCACGCTGCAACCTGCCGCTTTCAGCGCTTCGATCCCGGCTTCAATCGCTGACCGAACTTCATCGTCGAGCCCTTCACCAAAGTATTCCGCGGGCACGCCCAGTCGTAGTCCTTCCACCGGTCTGTCGCTCTGCGCTGCAAAGTCAGGCACCGGCGCTGGGGAACTCGTCGCATCGTTCATATCGTGGCCGGCAATCACTCCCAGCATCGTGGCCGCATCGCGGACATTCGCCGCAAGTGGTCCGATGCGGTCCAGCGAAGAGGCAAACGCAATCAGCCCGTGCCGCGAAACGCGTCCATACGTTGGCAGCACGCCCACAACTCCGCAAAAACTTGCAGGTTGGCGAATCGATCCGCCTGTATCCGTGCCCAGCGTGGCTACCGCCATGTTCGCCGCCACCGCTGCCGCTGATCCGCCGCTCGAACCGCCAGGGACCCGCTCCGTATCCACCGGATTGTGCACCGGCCCGAACGCGGAATTCTCGTTCGACGAGCCCATCGCAAACTCGTCGCAGTTCAATTTGCCAAGCAGCACCGCGCCCGCTGCATCCAGCTTGGCCACGGCCGTGGCGTCATACGGAGGCTGGTAGCCTCGCAGAATCTTCGAGCCTGCGGTCGCCGGAGCTCCTTGCATCACCAGAACGTCCTTGATGCCCACCGGAACACCCGCCAGCAGCGGCAAAGGATCGCCCTTTGCGGCTAGCGCGTCTACTCGATCCGCCTGGGCGAGTGCCCGCTCTTTGGTGAGGCTCAGATAAACATTCAGCTGCGGATTGACCCGCGCGATCCGATCGTAATAACTGTTCGCAAGTTCAGTGGCCTTGGCGCGGCCATTCTCCAAATCCGCACGCAATGCTGCCAGAGTCTTCGGTTTCTCGACGAAGGTATCCGCTATCTTTTCTTCACTGGACAATCGAGCTTCCCTCTCTAAATCCCGTTGCTTTGACCTTGAGTGGCCCGCTTTACCGCTCAATCACCTTCGGCACTTTGAAGAAGGCCCCGTCTGTCTCCGGCGCCTGCCCCATCACCACGGCCCGGTCCAGCGAGGGCCTCACAGCATCGTCCCTCAGCTCAGAGGCTCCCCCCACACTCAACAACTCCGTCACCTGTGCAAGTGGCTCAACGCCCGAGGTGTCCAGCTCGTTCAGCTCCGCCACGTAGTCGAGAATGGCATTCAGATCATGGAGCATCCCCGGCGTCTCCTCCGCCGTCAATTCCAGGTGCGCCAGTTCGGCAACGCGCTCAACATCTCCAACCGTAACTTTTGCTGTCATCCCCCGCTCTTCCCCTTGTCACTGTCAGCCATCAAGCCTCCGCTGCGTGGCCGGTTCCGCCGCAGGCCAGGTCTAAAGATTGAGTATAGCTGTTCACGATTCAATTCCTTCGGGCCACAGGCCCTTCTCAATCCACCGTCAGCGTCAACACAACGGTGTGCCCAAGCCATTCGGATTCGCACCCGCTGAGATCAAATAGGTTCCCGCCGGCGTCGTTCCATTGCTGCTCGATCCTCCTCCCGAGCCACCAGTCCCGCCTCCTGAGCTTGTGCAACTCGAAACACCACCCACAACCATCACCAGCAGTCCGGCTATGAACAAAATCGTTCGCCGGCGCCGCCATCCAAGGGGCAACAACAGCAGCCCACAGGCCATCGGGAGCAATCGCCATTTCCCGAGGTCGTCCGTCTTGACTGATGCCCTCGCCGTCCCGGTGGAAATCAGCACCGCGACATTCCCAGCGACACCCGGGCCGAGTGTTTCATTCGCAGGATTGCGCTCCACTGATCATGCGCCTAAAACGAAAATGGGCCGCCTCCTCGGGCAGCCCACTTCTATAGATTGAAAGTCTCGCCGGCGATTGCGCGCGCTGCTACCAGAGGCCCCAGGCCCGGCTGATGTAATCCGCCAGTGTCATGCTGATCAACGTCAGAAATGTGAAGATCCCGGCACCCACCGTCAGCATCGTCAGCTTCGAACTGTACTTGACCCCCATAAAGAACAGCACCACCAGGGTTGCCTTGATCACGCCGATTGCCAGGGCGACCACTGGGTTCCACACCCCCATCTCGACGTAGGACGCCCCCACGGTAAGCGCCGTAAACATGAGCAATGTAAGAAAAATCGCAATGTAAACCCCGGGAGGGGTCACGTGGTGTTCGTGGCCGTCGTGTTTTCCGTGATGTTGCGCCGGCTGCTGGTTTTGCTCGCTCATGATGGTCGATCCTCTAAGTGTTGGCGTGTCTGCTGATCAGGTACAGCAGCGGGAACAGGAATATCCAGATGATGTCGACAAAGTGCCAGTACAGCCCGAAGTTTTCAACGAACGTCACGTGTCCCGCGGTGTAAGCCCCTGCCCTCGCGCGGAAAATCATGAATCCCAGAATCGCGATGCCGATGATCATGTGCAAAGCATGCATGCCGGTCATGGCGAAGTAGAGCGAAAAGTAAACCTCGGTATGACGGGCCACATCCAATGGCAGCGGCTTATCGCCCGCCGCCTTCGCCGCTTCGTCAGAGTCAGGATCTAGAAAAGACTTCAAGCTGTAGTGGAAGCCAGGAACGTGATGCTTCTCAATCTTCTCGGAATACTCGATGGTCTTAATGCCAAGAAAGACCAGTCCCAGAATAAAGGTAAGCACAAGGCATAGAACCAGAGCGCCTTTGCGCCTGGTCTCCGCGCACCACACCCCCATGGCCATGGTGAAGCTCGAAGAAATCAGCACTGCCGTGTTGGCCGTGCCCCAGAAAATGTTCAGTTGGTGCGAAGCCGCCACAAACGCCGGGTAGTACCAGTTGCGATAGATCAGGTAGGCCGTGAACATTCCGCCGAAGAACATCACTTCGGTCAGCAGGAACAGCCACATGGCAAAGTTTGTTGTGTCCGCCTGTTGCTCGACAGATTCGAAGTGGTGACGCAAATAGGCAGGGTGCTCGTGATGTTCCGCTTCAGAGACGCCATGCGCGATCACAGGACTATCCGACACTTGTCGTCACCTCTTTTTCTTTCTGCTTATCCAGCCAATCGTAGTCGTAGGCTTCGTGGTCCATGATTGGAGTTACCGTAAAGTTCTCGGTCAGCGGTGGAGACTGGGTCTGCCACTCCAGACCTGTAGCCTGCCAGGGATTATTACCCGCTATTTCGCCATACTTCAGCGACCATGTAAGGTACAAAACCGGCAACAGGTAGCCCACGCCCAGGATGGTCGCACCCGCGGTTGAGAATACATTCAACACCTGGAACTCGGGTGGATACGACGCGTAACGCCGTGGCATACCAAGGGTGCCCAGGATGAACTGCGGGAAGAAGGTGAAGTTGAAACCGATAAACGTAATCACCGCAGCCAGTTGCGAGATTTTTTCCGGATACATGCGTCCCGTCATCTTTGGCCACCAGAAGTGGATGCCCGCCAGAAACGCCATCAGCATGCCGCCCACCATCACAAAGTGGAAGTGCGCGACGATAAAGTAGGTCTCGGTCAGGTGAATGTCGGTGCCAGAAGTTCCCAGGAACACACCCGTCAGCCCGCCAATTGTAAACAGGCCCATGAAGCCAAATGTGTACAGCATCGGCGTCTCAAACGTGATGGAGCCCTTGTACAGCGTGAAAGTCCAGTTGAAAATCTTGATCGCCGAGGGCACAGCCACCAGCATCGTCAGCAGGCTGAACACCAGCACCGCATAGTTCGAGATGCCCATGATGAACATGTGGTGCGCCCAGACAAAAAACCCGAATACCGCGATCGCCACCGATGAAAATGCGACGGCGGTGTAGCCGAACACCCGCTTTCGGCTGAATGTCGAGATCGTCTCCGAGATGACACCCATGCCCGGCAAAATCATGATGTAGACGGCTGGATGCGAGTAGAACCAGAACAGGTGCTGAAAGAGAATTGGATCGCCCCCCTTGGTCGGGTCAAAAACGCCAATCCCGATCGTGCGCTCCAAAGCAACCAGGACGATCGCAATGGCCACCACCGGCGTGCCCAGCACCATCAGGATGCTGGCCGCATAGTGCGCCCACACAAACAGGGGCAGCTTGAACCAGGTCATTCCCGGGCAACGCATCTTGTGAATGGTCACCAGAAAGTTCAGCCCGGTAAAAATCGAACTGAAGCCGGCGATAAAAACTGCCAACCCGGTGGTCAGTACGTTGGTGTTCACATAGTGCGTTGAGAGCGGAGTTGTAAAGGTCCAGCCCGTATCCACTCCGCCGGTTGCCATTGTGTAAATGGCCAGCAGGCCGCCCGCGATGTACAGATACCAGCTCAGCAGGTTGATCTTCGGCAGCGCCAGATCCTTGGCCCCGATCATCAGCGGAATCAAGAAATTCCCCAGAGTCGCCGGCACCGACGGAACCAGGAAGAAGAAGATCATGATCACGCCGTGCATCGTGAACACCTTGTTATAGGTGTCCGTAGCCATCAGATCGGCTTGCGGCGTTAGAAGCTCCAAGCGGATCAAGCCCGCCAGTGCTCCGCCGATAAAGAAAAAGAATGACAGCGAGATCAGGTAGAGAATTGCGATCCGCTTGTGATCGCCTGTCAAGAGCCAGCTCAGCAATCCGTTCTCTTTGGTGATAAAGTTCACCTTCGGGATTCTGGCCGTGGATTGGTCGGGAAGACTGACGATTGTGGCACTCATTGTTTCACCTTCCCTTGCTCAGCAGACTTGGCCCCTGCCGCGCTTTGGCTTTCCGGCAGCAGGTCCGTGGTATTCAGCGTCTGCTGAATGCGGTATTCGGAGTTGAGGTTCTTGATGTACTCGACCAGCGCAATCACTCCCTCTTCGCTGATCTGGCCCTGATACGTGGGCATGATGGGCGCATAACCCTGCGTCACGTGCTGTGATGGATTCAGAATCGATTCGCGCAGATAAGCCTCGTCCGCAGTCACAGTGCCGCCGCTGGCCAATGGCAGCTTGGCTCCATATACGTTGGCCAGCGCCGGCCCGCGCGCATCCGGCCGGGCATTGTGGCAAGCCGCGCAACTCAAGCTCGCAAACAACCGCTCGCCATTTTGCGCAAGGGACGCGCCGCTGGTCGACTCATCCAGCCACTTCTTGTAACCATCCGGCGTTAGGACCACCACTTCGCCAATCATCTGCGAATGGTTGGTCCCGCAATACTGGGTGCAGAACAGGTGATATGTTCCAGGCACAGTTGGCTCAAACCACACCGTTGTATAGCGTCCGGGAATCGCCTCGCGTTTCACACGGAAGGCCGGAATCGAAAAGCTGTGGAACACATCTTGTGAAATCAGCGTCAACTGGATGGCGCGGCCAGTCGGCACGTGCAGCGAATTGATCTCATGCTGCCCGCCTGGATGTTCGGCTTTCCACATCCACTGCTTGCCAACCACGTAGATGTTCATCGAATTCGCAGGCGGCGTATAAACCCTGAAGTACACCAGCGCACCCCAGACAAACATCACCAGGAAGAGACCGAGCGGAATAATGGTCCACGTCGCCTCAAGCAGCGTCGAGCCTTCCACCTGTACGGCAACCGGATGGCGTTCCTTGCTGTACAGCAGGCAGAAACTCGTCACCAGCAGGACCACGATGGTCATCCCGATCACGCTCACCAGCACCATGAAAAAGAACAGTGCGTCCATCTCCGGCGCAATCTTCGATGCCTCCGGCGGAAACAGAGGGAAGCTCGTCATCCACTTGACGAGAAACTGCCATAGGGTTGGGCTGATGTGGTTCATTCCGTTATCCGTTCACCTTTGTTCCTGTCTCTGTTGTTCCGGTCTTATCTGTTCGAGTATCGAAAGGACCATTCCCAGTCCCGCCATGCTCCTGCCGTGCATCCCGCCGAAACATCGCCAGCATGAATCCACCCAGGCTGCAAAGCGTTACAAGGCCGCCCAGCTGCACCACCCTGGCCACAATCAGCGAGTGCTTGTTGGTCTTGGGATCGTAGTGGTAGCAGTAAGTCAGAATGTTATCGACCGGCGATCCGATTCGATTGGCCGATGCCTCCACCAGGCCAAGCCGCAGGTCCTTGGGAGAGTACTCCACGCCCATGTAGTACTGCGCCAACTTGCCCTCCGGAGTAACAATCTGAATCGAACTTGCGTGCGCAAATTGCGTCAACTTGCCATCCGGCCCAGGAATCTTCACATAGCCAAATCCAACTGCCTTGGTCAATGCATCGATGTTCGCCTGCGTGCCAGTCAAAAAATGCCAGCCCGCCGCCGTCTCCGGATGTCCGTAGCGATGCAGGTAACTCCGCTTCTTGGCCGCCGCCAGATCCGTTCCTTCTGAGGGATCGATGCTCACCACGATCACGTCAAAGTCTCTGCCCGGGACAAAATTCACCATCTGCAGCGCGCCTGTCAGCCCGTTCAACTCCTCTGAGCAAAGCATCGGGCACTGGTAGTAAACCAGCGCCAGAATTGCCGGCCGCTTGCCGAAATAACTCGCCAGCTGTACTTGCTTGCCCGCATCGTCGGTAAACGTCAATTCCAACGGAAGCTTCTGATTCAGGTTTTGCGCGATTCCAACTCCATGCAGAATTGCGGGCGGCTTGTCGTTGACGGGGCCGGTTTCCTTGTCTCCGTACGAAGAGACCTGCGCCATCAGTGACGAGGCCAGCATGGCCGCACAAAGAGCCGCCGCACGCGCTGCCGCGTTCAATGGGCCCTGCCAGCCTTCCCGCAATTTTCCTGCCCTTTGCATCTTTCCCGCTTCCCTTCGCATACGCAGCGAATCGATCGCAACCAACTACTTCTGCTGTCCCTCGCGTTTACCCTCGAGCGACTGTGCCACAGCTACATCGTGTTCGTACCCCGTGCGCGCAAACCCATTGGTCAGCGGTACCGCAACCACCGGCTTGCTGTCTCCGGCCATCAGCGGCGCTTCGACCACCGCGGGCGCAACTGGCAGACCGTTCTGCGCAACCAGGGCCATCGCACGCTCAATCGGAATCCTCACTTTTCCCTGCGACTGGTTTGCCCAGCTATAGTGCTCCAGCAGCAGGTCTTCCTTGGCATGCAAATCGGCAATCTCCTGGTTGCCGTCATCCGTCTGCAGACGTGGTGTAGGAAAATTCTGGGTCATCGTCGCAATTTTGTTCTGCAACTCAGGGCTTGATGCCAAGCTGCCCAAGGTGCGTACGTCCACAGTCTTCGACCACTTGTTCACCGGCCCATCGTCTTTCTTCATCTGGGCGTTGATCACCATGCCAATCCCGTAACAAAGCACCGCCGTCACCACAACAAAGATGCTCAGGGCGGTCAGGAACACCACGATTCCTGCCACCTTCACGTCGGACTTCTCAAAGCCTGCGGAAGCGTCGATCTCCTCCTGCGAGTGATCCTCCGGCTCTTGCCAGATTCCGCGCCCTGAATGATCGTCGTTATGCGTGGGCATGCTCAGCCTCCAGAATCTCCGCAACGTGCGGATCGTTGGTCTGCACCAGCGGCCGGCTCTTCAAGCGGTTGCAGAAGAAGGCAACCCAGAACGCAACCATCGCAACTGGTACGGCCACATACTCGAGAATTCCCCAGCTGAAGTGAAGGTTCCGCGCCGCATCTTTGAAATTCGGCTCAATCAGCCAGAACAAGTCGAATGCCTTGGCAAACACCATCCACTGGCAAACCCGCACCAGCCGCTTCTTGTTCCGCTTGATGTCGCGAGATAGCAAAAGCGTAAACGGAATCAGCCAATGGAACATGAAGTCCAGCGTGACGATGATGCCCCAGTGTCCGCGAATTCGGTCAAGGTACCAGGGAATCTCTTCTGGCAAATTTCCTGACCATATGATCAAAAACTGCGAAAACGCCAGATAGATGTTCAACATCACAAACGCAAACGTGAACTTGCCGAGATCATGCTGCTCGGTCTGCCGCAGAATCGTCTTGAACGGCTCCCCCTTTGAAAGCGAGATAGAAACAATGATGGAGAGCGCCAGCACCGAGTAACCCTGGCCAACCAGGAAAAGCAGCCCGTACACTGACGAGTACCAGGTCGGATCCAGCGACATGACCCAGTAAATCACTGCGGCAGTCATCGTGATGGAGTACACCAGGATGCCTGGGCCGCTGATGTTTTCAAACCGTTTGATCCAGTAAGGCGTATTGGCAGGCGAATCCAGATCGCGCTTCGACCCCAGCAGGTACAACTTCCGGGAGTAGAGAAACCACACTGTGAAGCAGAAGAGGCTCACCAGCCAGAACATGCTTGGATTCAGCATCGGCCGCTTGAAGCCGATGGCATGCTCAATAGCTTCAAGCTGGTCCGGGCTGATCAGGCCGCGTCTCACACCGGCGTCGACTAGCGCCGGGCTGGCCCACAGGTAAAGCTTCTTGACGTAGATTGCGATCACCAGCCAGTAGACGAACACCAGCGGCAATGTCCGGCTCATCGCCTCCAGAGGCCGCCTCAGCAGCAGACCCCACTTTCCGCCGGACACGTATTGCACCATCAGAAGCGCCAACCCGCCGACCGCCCAGCCGAAGGTAAGCATCAGCCCCAACAGCCACGCGCGAAGCACGTGATCAATCGACCCGTCCGCAAATGCCAGTCCTGCCGCGATCACCGAAAATACTCCTGCGATCATCAGCGCCTTCGTCATCCAGCCATTCACAAAGGCCGGTGCGCTGAGATCGCCAGGCAGTGTCTTGGCAAGCGTTCTTGCGTCGTGTGTCTCGTGTGCCATTCCGTCTGTCCTTACTTCGTGGCCGGTTCGGCCGGTTTGCTTAAGGGTATCTTGATCCCCGGGTCCGCCGGATTGGCCGGAGCCATCGCCGGTGTGCCCTGCACTGCATCGTGCGGATACGCCTGGATTGCCGTTGAAGGCAGTTCCCACGGCTCGGCAAATCCTGCCGGCAAATGTTGCTCCACGGCAAGATCCCTCAGATCCTTCACCTTCACTCCCGCAGGAACATCCTGCTCCGTCGCCGCCTGGCTCCTCTGCAGCGCCCGGATGTACGCGGCAACTGCCCAGCGATCCACCGGCGTCAGTTGTGCGGAGTAGTCAGGCATCGCGCCATAGCCATGCGTCATCACGTAAAAGTAATGCGAGATTGGCTGCGACAACCGCACCTGGTCGTGGAAATTGGCGGCCGGCTTGTAGCCACGCTGCACAATCGCGCCAAGTCCATTCCCTACACGCGAGTGGCACGGCGTGCAATAAATGTTGAACCGCTCCTGCCCACGCTGCAGAACTTCGAGCGTCACTGGGAATGGCATCAGGTCCTTTTCTTCGCGATAACCGTTCGCCCCTTCAACCACCCCGGTATAGAAGTAGCTGTCTTCGCGAAGTTGCCCGCGCGCCACGGTATTCACCACCTGCGGCCGCGCCCCGCGATGATCGGCAAACATCGCCGATCCTCGTTGAGGTATCAACTTCGGCTGATTCTGCATGTCCTGCCTGCAGCCGGCCACCAAGAGCAGAACTGCGAGACCTGCAGCTGCCGTGCCCGCGCGCGCAAACCGCCGCACCGCTCCACGGGCTGGAAGCTCAGAGCTGATCGCTGAAAGCTGAACTTGCATCAGTACTCTACCTCCACCACTGAAGTCGGCTGAAAGCTGGTCAAGTATGCCCTTGTCTCTACCAGATCGAACTTCGGATCCAGTGCCTCCAGACACAGGAAGAACTTATCCGTGGTTGCACCATCGCGAAAATTCGGCGCATTGAACAGGGGATGATAAAGCGCCGGAAGCCCATTCAATGCAAACATGCCGAAGGCCGCCGAAAGCCCCGCCCACAAGATCGTCCACTCGTAGGCAGGCACGACAAACGCAGGCCATGAATACGTGGGCCGTCCGCCGATATTCAGCGGATAGGCCAACACTGAGATCCAGGTTTCCATTGAGAACATCGCCGCCGCGCCCATCATTCCGCCAATCAACGTCAACAGCGGCACGTTGTTGCGGTGAAAGCCGATTGCCTCCGCCGCCTCTTCAACCGGATAGGGCGTGTAGCAGTCCATGCGCCGCCATCCATCCAGGCGCGCCTGCTGAGCGGCCCTCACCAGGTCACTCGGCGTATCGAATTCGGCCAGCAGGCCGTACGTCCCTTCGCGTGCAGGCACAGTCAGTCACCAGCCCCCGCCACCGCTTTGGGCTTGATCTTGGCCTGCGGTAGCAAAATGCGGATCTCGTTCATCGGGATCATAGGTAGAAAGCGCACAAAAAGCAGGAACAGAAACGTAAACAGGCCAAGGGTCCCGATGAAGATCATGTAATCCCATTTGGTGGCTCGATACGTTCCCCACGATGACGGCAGAAAATCGCGGTAGAGGCTCGTGACAACAATCACGAAGCGCTCAAACCACATCCCCGTGTTCACGACAATGGAAATGAAAAACATGTACGGAATAGAGGTGCGCAGCTTTCTCGACCACAATGTCGTGAGCGGAATTGCTAGGTTGCACGTGATTAGAACCCAATACGCCCACCCCATCGGCCCGAACATGCGATTCCACATCATGAAGGCTTCCCAGTGGGACGCCGAATACCAGGCCATGAAAACTTCCATACCATACCCATAAGCAACAATGAATCCCGTTGCCAGCATTACCTTGCCCATATTGTCGATATGGCGCTCCGTAACCAGGTGCTCCAGGTGATAGAACTTGCGCAGCGGAATCGCCAGCGTCAGCACCATCGCAAAGCCCGAATAG
>Ga0181535_10003753_pt1 | contig 17405 bp, 17 predicted proteins | sample PEATcosm2014_Bin_44_FD_119774 | JGI IMG/M metagenome (GOLD analysis project Ga0181535, IMG submission 119774) | Peatland microbial communities from MTU Mesocosm Facility, Houghton, MI, USA - PEATcosm2014_Bin17_30_metaG | ecosystem: Environmental > Terrestrial > Soil > Wetlands > Peat | place... | reverse complement strand
CTATCTATTATTTGTCGCAGACGCGCTCTGCCGGAGTCGGTCCGCCGCCGATATTGGAGTTTTGCTCGAAGTCGCGCTGCATGTAGCTTTTGTACTCACCGCTTGAGTCCGGCACGGCTCGCTACGCGCACTTTGACGGTGATAGTTGCCGACGGACTTTGACAGTCCCGCACGCTGCTGGGCGGATCGGGGGTTCCACCTGTGCAACTTCTTCGCTGTCTCCTCTGCGCCCCTCGGATTTTCCGGATTCGTTTGGGGATCGATGGCTGGCCTGACCGTTTTCCGCACCTGACTTTTTCCTAGGGATAGGCCCGAAATGCTGTTCGAAGCCAGGTTTCTGGTAACTCTTGGCACATTTCCTGTTGCAGGTGCATTTGGAGCTTGATCTGCAGCTTCTGTTCGGGTGGATGATTTCGGCTGCGGGCCGGGGCCGAAAGTACTCGCTCCCTGCGCCTGGGTGGCAGCAGCCGGGATTGATCGAGGACCCCATGTGGAGGCCACAGACTTTTTTGAGACCGAATGCAGCGACTGGGGGGGAATGTCTTCGATGCTGGCCTTGGCCGACCCGTCCACCGGCGGGATATCCACGATATAGTCTCGAATCGACACGTCCACCGGGCCAAGCCGTGGGTCTGCGTTTTGTCCCCACAGAGTGGCGCTGTAAAGCAGGGAGGCCGAGAGAGAGAATGACAATATCAATCGAACGAGCATAGGAGAAATCTAGCGCAAGAGCGACGACCTATCGGCTCTCTGAAAATGGAGCCGAGTCGTGATTAATGGAATAGGGCATAGGCAGTCACGATTCCTGACGCCTGCATTGCCGCTTCGATGCCGCGTAACCCCAGGGTCTTGCCCTGGCTAGAAGGTACGAACAGGATATCGCCATCTTCCAGACGGATATCGGGGCGTTTGCCGGCGAGAATGCGATTAATTTCCACGGGAAGTTCCTGACGTCCCGCCGGGGTCTTGCGGATCAATTTGCTACGCTTCAAGGCCGCCGTCTTGTTGGCTCCCTGGGCAAGAGCGAGGGCCTGGAGCACGGTAAGGCGGTCATTGTTTTCGATGAGGAATCCACCCGGTTTGAGCAAGTCCCCTACCACATAGACGATACCGGAACGGGAGACAACGATGATGTCGCCCGGGAGGACGCCGACATTAGTCTGTGCCGTTATATCCAATCCGTTGCCGAGTTGCACTACGGTCGGGTTCTGAGGATCGCCTTTGTGCGTTACGCTAATGGCCTTGCCCGCTGTTGCGGTAACCCCACCAGCAGCCGAGATAATGTCCAGCAAGCCGTGCGCGCCTAGGACGGGATAGACGCCAGGGTTCTTGACCTCACCCAGCACGGAAACCCCTTGGGTGGCATATTCCACCACAAATACCGAGACATGGGGGTCTTTAAGGACCTGGGCCTGTCTCAGGCTCTGTTCAACGCGAGTCCCCGCCTCGTCGGCCGTGAGGCCGTCCACTCGTACGCTTCCTACTACCGGCACAACGACCTCGCCCTTGTCGCTAACGCGTAGCTTCGCGGAAAGTTCGGGGGTATCGAAGACCTGCAGGTCGAGCAGATCACCGGCGGAGATGCGCAATGCCGAGGCAACCAGTGGCAAACGCGGCGCGGAGTTGGTTTGTGTCTGCTGCGCTATCGCCTGACCGGAAGTCAATAGACCGGCGGTAATTAGCACAAGGAGCGCCGAGAAAAACGGGTGGTGTTTAGTTAGTCGCATCGTTTTCCTGATAGTAACTGCGGTAATTGGAGCGGTAGCCGTAGCCGTAGCGGGAGGAATCCGAGTAATAGTGCTCGAGTTTGAGATCAATCCCATTAACGATCACCCCGACAATGTGCGCGTTGGCCCGATGGAGATGATCGCGCATGCGGGTAAGCGCCTTCTTGCGCGACCAACCGGAGCGCACTACCAGGATCACCGCATCTGACGCCACGGCCAGTGGCAGAGTGTCGATGACGGGCAGAAGCGGCGCCGTATCAAGAACGACGTAATCGTACTCGGTCGCCCACCGCTTCAGCATCTGTCCCATCTTGTCCGAAGCAAGCATTTCGACCGGGGATGGGGGCCGGGGGCCGGCAGGAAGCACGTATAGGTTGGGCATGTCAGTCAGCGGCTTCTGCACCGCGTCGGATTCGTGGGCGCCAATCAGAACGGAACTGAGGCCAACAGTTGTATCGAGATCCAGTTGTTTGTGCAGAGAGGAACGTCGCAAGTCTGCATCTACCAGCAAGACCCGGCCGCCGCGCTGCGCCAGGGAGATGGCAAGATTACAACTGATCACAGATTTTCCTTCGCCGGGCATGGCGCTGGTAACTGTCAGCAATCGTGGACGGTAGTCCACCGAGGATAGTAACAAAGAGGAGCAGGCGGCACGGCAGGCATCCGCAAATTGGGATTTGGGGTGATTCATAAGCATCACTCCCAATCCGGCCCCAGGTAACTGCGGCGCTGTATCTTTCGAGCCTTTGAGGGAAGTTGCGAGCTGGGGTACTACGGCCAGCACGGGCAGAGAAGAGAATGCCTCTACGTCTTCCGACGTCTGTAAGGTGTCGTCTAGGGACTCCATCACAAATGCCAGAATGAACCCACCAAGGAGCCCTCCGAAAAGGCTCAGCGCCAAATTGAGCGCTTTCCTCGGCAGAACCGGACGCGCCGGAACTTTCCCTCGATCGACGATGTTGATATCCGCCGAGGCAAGTCCAGCGGTAACCCCGGCCTCCTTTAATTTCAATTGCAGGGTGTCATAAAGCGCCTGGCTGGACTCGACCTCATGCCGTAGCGTGGCATACCGGACGGCGCTTTCATTTAGCTTGAAAGCCTCTTGTTTCTGCGCGTCGAAGCGCTTACGGAGCATATCTTCGCTTTTGCCGGCCGTCAGAAACTCGTCGTGCAATCGCTGGTCGACGTTGCCAATTTCCTCGGTAATGGCCTTGGACAACCGGTTTAGTTGCGCCTGCAGTTCGCGCATTTTCGGGTAGCCGCTCCCATACTTGGCATCGAGCTGTGCGTACTGGGCTTTAAGGTCCGCCTCTTGTGTCCGAAGAACCTGTAAGGTTGTACTGGGTACTACGGCGGCCACCAATTCCGGGTTGCCGGTGCTAGCCATGCGGTAACGGGCCTCTTTCGCTATGCGGTCCGCTTCGGCTTCCATCAACTGCTGATTCAATGCGCTTAGTCGGTCAGTGATGATGTTGTTCTTCTCGTCGGTACCCAAAATATTGTTTTGTTTTTGGAATTCAGCCAGCATCTGCTGCGCCTTCGACGCATCGGCCTTTATGTCTTGCATTTGTTGCGAGAGCCACTCTGACACCTGCTTGGTTCCCTGGTAGCGCGATTCGAAGTTGCGCAGCACGTATGCACCTAGGACAGCATTCACGGTTTGGGTAGCCAACTCCCGGTCGGTGCTGCGAAAACGGATTCCGATCATCTGCGTTTTCGGGAGAACCTCGACGATTTCACTTTTCTTGAAATTCTCGAGCAGGGCATCCCGATCATCAGGATTCATCTTGAGCGGGTCCGAAACCAGGATGCTTGCAGCGCGTTTTTTCCCCGCAAAAGCCTCCTTGTGGGCTAGATCGAGATCTTTTATCACCTGCATGGAAACAGTATCGCTTTGCAAGATTTTAACCTGTGTCTGCAGGCGGCTGTCGAAATCGCTGGGAGAGAGCGCTTTGGAGACGATATCGTCCAGGCCAAGGCTCCCCTGTTGGCTGGGATCAATCTGGATCTGGGCCGTGCTCTCGTAGACCGGCTTCTTCAAGTATGTGTACAACGCTCCGAGCAAGAACGTGCTCGCCGCGACGAGCGTAATAACGAGCTTGCGTTTCCAGATCACAAGCCAAATATCGGCAAGGGTAAGCTCGCGTTCCATTGGCACAAGGGGACCACCGCTCGCCCATTGCTCATCCCTGGGCAGCGTCGTCTGTCGAAGGACTGCGTCTTTCTTGATTTCCGTCACAGATTTAGAACTCCACTTGAGTGTTGAGTCGATTTCTTTGCATTTTTCCGCCTCAAATTGTCGGGCTAAAGACTGGTTCTGGTTACCGCCAGTTTGCTCGCTCGCATTCGCGGAGATTTCTCTATTTGGGCACAGGGTCGATCAATCCGAGGCTACGGCAGATAGTGCCGCTTCCGTGCGATAGTTGATCGGCATCTCGTGCAAACACTCCCGGATAGCCTTGTTGCTGCTCCGCGCTATTGCCAAGTGCTCAAGGTGTTCGAGTTCGCGCCGGAAATTGGCTGGCACCGGTTGCGCCATCACACGGAGCACGTAGGGAAACTCGGTCGCCGTCACTTTGGCATCCTCTAGCCAGAGCTGCTCATGCAGTTTCTCTCCAGGCCGGATGCCGGTTACTTTGATTTCAATGTCCTTACCAGGACGCAACCCCGAGAGTTGGATTAGCTCTTTGGCAAAATCGATGATCTTGACCGGGTCTCCCATATCCAGCATGTATACGTCTCCGCACGAGGCCAGACTTGCTGCTTGCAACACCAACCGCACAGCCTGCGGAATCGTCATGAAATAACGCGTCATTTCTTCATGCGTAATGGTGACCGGTCCCCCAGCCGCGATCTGCTTGAGGAAGATTGGCACTACGCTGCCTCTGCTACCAAGCACGTTACCGAACCGGACACAGGCAAAACTGGTGTCGGAGTGCAAGTTTTCGGCCGCGTACTGCTGGACTACGAACTCCGCTACCCGTTTCGTCGCGCCCATCACGCTGGAAGGTCGCACTGCCTTATCCGTGGAAATCATGACAAAGCGCTCGCAGCCGAACTTGATGGCAGCGTCTACCACGTTGCGTGTTCCAACAACGTTGTTCAATATTGCTTCGCAGCAGTTGTTTTCCATCACCGGCACATGCTTGTATGCCGCCGCGTGCAACACCACCTCGGGACGGTGTTCCGAGAATGCCAGCCGTAACGTGGCTTCGTCCCGGATGTCGCCGACAAATGGCACGAGTTCTTTCCCCATGTCGCGGAGCTGCCTCGTCAGCTCGAAGATGGAGTTCTCATCTTGATCGAGGATTACGAGCTTCGAAATCGGCAGCTTTGCGACTTGGCGGGCGATTTCAGAACCGATGGAACCGCCTGCACCAGTAATCAATACCGTGCGCTGGCGCAGGCAATTGACCACGGACGGGTGTGCCGCGGGCTCTTTGGCATATTTCTTATGTGAAATATGATCAACCCCAATCGTCCGGCTCACGCGAATATTGCCGTCAATTAAGTCGCGTGCCGTCGGCAAGATGCGGACCTGCACCCCGAACTCCGTTGCCTTTGCCACAATCTCTCCAATGGATAACGGCTCAGCACCCAAAACAATGACCAACTCGACCCCAAGACTTGCCAACAAGCGGGGTAGAGCCTTGGATGCACCGAGCACGGGAACGCCGCCTACCCGCAGTCCGTGGAGCGCCTCGTCTTCCGTTACGAGGCCTACAAGTTTTACGTCGCCAAACAACTCAACGTGCCGTATGGCGCTTGCCAGAGCGGAATCATCGCCAACGAGCAGAGTGTTCACCGTGCGCGCCGCCGGCTGATGTGCCTGATAGGTAAGCCGCCTTGTCACGCGCAATCCCGAGGCGAACGCGACGTACGTACCAAATTCCAGAATGACAACGCTATACGGCATTCCGAGCGGTCGAGGCGCAAGCCATCTTGCCGCAGCGACGACAAGGCTTACCGGGAGTGCTAGCAACACCAGCCGCGCCGCGTCGCGCAGTTGAAAGAATCGCCACGTGGTGTCGTATCCACCGCCAACGAGAAACGCCATCGGCCGAAGTATTGGCAGCAATAGAACCCAGATCAGCATGTGAGAATTGGCAGCGCCGCTAAGATTGCCATCAAACCGCAACATATATGCCAACAACACCGCCAGCGCAGCCGCGGCCCCGTCGAGAATAAGCTGTATAGGCCGACTGAAAAACCACCCAGGAATTCGGCCAATCACGATTCTCTTCCCATGTGGCAGAGCTATTCGAATGGCTTCAGCTTCAGCCAAGGTCGCCTCCTGAGTCACAGATCGCGAAATGAAGAGTCTTGAGATATTCACAATTGGGATAACATTTTCGAACGGTGCGCTGACACTGAAGGCACCCTCTGCGCCGTGCTGAAGGGGCATCCGAGGGTCGCGGCGCATGAGCGAAACGGGTTCCTAATTTTTTATTGCAATCCACAATTTTTCGTGTTAAAAACTAAACAATCTAAGTGGGGGACCTTATGTCGCATCAGGAGTTAATCTTAGATGCCCTTCAGTTCCTGGCAGGCAAGACTCCTGCTTTCGCAATTGAAGACTGGCGGGCAATCGCTTCTGAGGCTCTTGCCGGTTCCGCCCCGGCACAATATGTCGTCGCAACGGCGTTCGAAGGTCTCGGCAATCCCTCAGAGGCACGCGACTGGTATGAGCGCTCCGCGGCCCAGCAGTATCCGCCTGCGCTTTCGAGGCTCGCTGCAATCCAATCCGGCTCCGCTGCCTAGGACTCATTCTGATTGCCGATGGAATGCGACTGCTTCACCTTGAGGCGATCTGCTCGAAGCGAGTTCCAGATTCCTGGTGGTCTTGTACCACTGGACAGTACGGTGCAACCCTTCTTTAAAGTCAACCTGCGGCACGTACCCTAGCTGCTTTTGCGCCAAACTGATATCGGCTAGCGAATGCTTGATATCGCCGGTTCGCTCCGGCCCACGATTCACTTCGCCCTGGTAACCGGTCAACTCACGGAGCACCTTTACGGTCTCGTTAAGCGTGATCCTCGACCCGGTCGCTAGATTGAACACCATACCGGCAACAGCATTAGCTGACGCTTCCGCGGCCAGAAGGTTGCCCCGCACTACGTTTCGGATAAAGGTAAAATCACGGCTCTGCTCGCCGTCGCCATAAATCGTTGGCAATTCCCCGCGAAGCATCCGCATCGTGAACTTGGCGAGAACTCCGCTGTACTGCGAACTCGGGTCCTGGTGCGGCCCGAAGACATTGAAGTAGCGGAGCGTCACGGTTTCCAAGCCATAAACTTCGTAAAAGCACCTCATGTAGTACTCGCCTGTAAGCTTCGAAACCGCATAGGGCGAGATCGGGTTGGGCAGCATCTCCTCGTGCTTTGGCAGCGTTGGCGTATCGCCATATGCGGAGGACGAACCCGCATAGATTACGCGGCGAACCTTGGCATCGCGAGCGGCGATCAGCAATTGCAGCGTGCCGGAAACGTTGGCACTATTCGTCGCGACCGGGTCGAGCACTGAACGAGGCACGGAAGCAAGAGCAGCTTCGTGAAATACGATTTCAATGTCGCGGCATGCCGCCTTGCAAGCATTCGGGTCGTTGAGATCGGCCTCGATGAATTCCATCCGCTCAAGGCCGACGAGGTTTTCTCGCTTGCCGGTAGAAAAGTTGTCGATTCCGCGCACGCTGTTGCCTCGTTCGAGCAGCTCTGCCGCTATTGAACGACCGATAAACCCAGCCGCGCCAGTTACAAGATACTTAGTCATATCGATTCGAGAGAAGAACCACTATTACGTGTCTTATTGCACAGGAGAATCAAGTTATCGAATTACCCTGCCGATGTGGTAGCAGCGTGAGAATGCAACTCCAGGATGCGGCATATATCTGTGTGTACGTCGAGAGTTGTATCGAGTCCAGGCATAACTTCCGAGAACACCTTAAAGACCGAGTTGTAGTTCAACACGATGGCGACGAACGTCAGCACGAGAACCTTCGCGTTGGTGCATTGCAGCTGGCCGTTGTCAATCCAGGGTTGCAGGTATCCAGCAACCACTTCGACCAGTTCACGGAGATGCTTACGCAGAAGAGGATCTATATCTTTTCCCAATTCCAGCGAGCTAAACTGCAGTAGTCGAAGGAGGCCGCGATCTTCCGCCAGCGCGGATGAGATCAGTGTATAAGTATTCGCCAGCGCAGCAAGTGCATTGGGCGCATCGGCCACTCCCGCCAGCAAATCCCCTCGCAGCCTCACCTTCTGCAGTTGAAACTCCAATACGGCCATGTAAAGGTCGCGCTTGTGAGGGTAATAACGGAAGATGGTGGCTTCGTTGATGTTTGCACCCTGCGCAATGTCGCGCGTGCTGGCGCCGTTGTATCCGCCTTGGGAAAACAGGGTGGCCGCTGAATTGATAATCCGCCGCCGAGTGTCGGCGACGGCCGTTTCTCGAATAGACATTGGGGTTCCAGAGGACAGGATGGGTTCAGCTAAGGTACGTAGAAACGGTTGGCCGGAGAGGCTCGAGATCGGCAACATCGACCTCGACGGCCATACTCTGCATGATCAGCTCGAGCGTAAGTACGATGCGGGTACTATTCTTGTTACGCAAAACAATTCCTTCCATGCCCGCCAGAGAACCGCTGCGGATTCTGGCTCTTTCACCTACTGTTAGGAAAGGATACGGCTCGGCATTGTGTAGGTGCAAGCCGTCACGCAGAGATTCGATCTCCGCTGCAGGTAACGGGCTTGCTCCCCGACTTGTGCCCACAATCAACAAGATTCCGGGAACACCCAGGATTTTCCCGCGATCCTGGCGCGCCGCGTGCACAAAAATGTAGCTAGGGAACAATGGCGCCTGTAACGCTACCCTGCGGCCATCCTTCCAGCGTCGGCTCAGCTGGTAAAGCGGCAGATAATGCTCGATCTCACGGATTGCCAGATGTTCGGCCACTTGTTTCTCGTGGCATGGGCTGGTGTAAGCCGCGTACCAGTTACGGTCCACATTTTGATCTTGCGGCGAGACCGGCGCTTGCAAGTTGGTGTCGCAGCTTAATACTTGAGACAAGGCTTCGCCATTCCTTCCACAGAAAGGGTTTTCCACATCCGCTTGGAACAACTTTGCGAGCTACGAGCTTAGGGCCTTGACGCAAGCGTGAGCCTGACTCGCTTTCAAGCTCAATCGTCCTAGGCACTGCTTTCCGGTAGCAGAGACCCTGACCTTCTGAGGGCTGCTTACCGAGAATGAAGCAAGTGGTTGCTGACTAAGATCACAGCTTACGAAACAGAGTGCCTTCGGTCAACCACAAAAATGACTTATTTCCCTCTCAGAAAGGACTTAGGGAATGCCTGAACAAGTGCGCCGTTTAGCCTTGCATTTGGTGTGTTTCACTGTTTTTCCCCATTTAAGTGGGGAAAATGAAGCCGGCTCGGAAGTATTTACTTTCAGCTAACATGGGTCGCAGAAGCCGCTTTGCTTCTTGGCGGAACTTTATGGACGAGCTGTTTGCTCTTGCTTGTGATGCGAGGAAGCACTTGCAGCGAGTTACCGCGATGCATTTGCATTGCATACTAAAGCTCTTCCATTGCGCAGGCTAGACAAAATGAGGCTGAGCAGTTCGCGCTGGGCAAAGTCACCGAGCCCTCGGCAGAGATTGACGGATCTTGGCTGGCAGAGATTCGCTCGACCGATTTGGTGATAGGCTAGGCTTCGGATCTGTGGCCATAACTTCGCTCCTGAAGATGGGGTACATGCATTCTGCCCCAGGGTGGCGATCGCGGCGCGGATGGATCAGCTGTTTGCCATCGACGCCGAGGCGAGGCGCGAGGGGCTCGACCAGGTTGCGCGCCATACTCTGCGCCAGCAACAGGCGCCGCCGCTACTGCATGAGATCAAAACCAGGATTGAGGCGGCGCAGTCGACTGCCTTGCCGGCCAGTGCGCTGGCCAAGGCTTGCCATTACACGCTTGCGCTCTGGCAAAAACTCATACGCTTCCTGCAGTATCCCGAACTGGAATTGAGCAACAACCTGGCGGAGAACTCGATGCGTCCGATAGCGATCGGGCGAAAGAATTGGGTGCACAGAGGGAGGGCGCGTGCCGGAGCGAAGGTCGCGGCCATCCTCTCCGTGGTGGAAAGCTACCGCCGGATGAAGTTATCTACATGCCAGTATCTGGGACCTATCCTTCCTGGCCTCGCCGGCGTGAATTGTAATCTCTACGTCCCTTGATCAGAGATTTTCTAAGGGGCATGACTCATACTTTCGGCTGCCCGCTACGCGCCGAGTTGGAGCGACTGTTCCGGAATCATTGCGCTGAGAAGCTGGATTGAAACGGCACTCCGTGGGACAAGGCGGCACTGTAACTGGCCAGCTTGGCGAGTGCCGGAGCATACGCTTGCGCCGCTGAGAGTTCGAACCATTCTCTTGCCTGTCTGAGGTTGTCCAGCTCTTCAAATGCGGTCGCCACAATGTACTGCGCCGGAGCGATGCCAGCAAGAGCCTCGACGGCAATCGAATGCCAGATTTCCGTCTCCAGCCAACTGTGTCTTATCGCGAGTGCTTGAAGAGCTGCTAGCACCGCATTCTTTCGTTCAGACATCGAGGACTCCTGCCCTTCAAGAACCTGACCTGCGCCTTCATTACAGCATGGGACTAAAGGCAGAATTCGCGAATTGTCGAAATTCGTCGCACGGTCGCTTCCAAAATGGATTAACCCGATCCCTACTCCAAAACAGGATAGCCACCGACGCAGCCTCGTGCGAGCGTGCCTATCGACCACGCTGTAGGCATTCCTGACTGGACCAAGGCAGAAGTAGTTAACCCGCCCGATCAGCATCCGGTTGAGCTTGGCTACGAGTGTCTTGGGGTCCTTCTTGGGGTCGTTCCAGAACGTGGCACGTCTGGTCTCGTCGCTGATCGCGCGACAGAGGCGTTGTACCCGCTTCTTGGATGGCATCGTGTCTAGAAAGGCTCGGCATTTCCTCATCGAGTAACACCGGGCAAAGTGGGCTCGAGGTTACTGCCGATCTCATCGGACGAGCAGAGGCCGATACGAGGCCGATACCATAAACGAGACATCCTGAAAATGCTGTGGCACACAGCGCAAGCTAATGCGCTTAGCTAAATATGACTTATTTGAAATCGCGTTGCGCGCAGAATGGGCGCAAGCTCTTCTTTCCCGCGAGCCGGTTATCTTTCCTGATTCCCGTAGATGTTTTTGCCCTCCTGCGCATTCTCGCCGTGATCTACTTTCCTCAAATGGCGCGGTAGTTGAGCTGCGTCTATGCCCCCCAGGAGAACCACGATGAAGCTTCGTTTGTTGGCAATGCTGTGTGTTTTGGTGCTGTCCGGAGCGGCATTTGCTCAAGGATCGGCAAGCAAGTCTTCCGCGGCATTGAGCGAAAATGGATCACAGCGACGGCATCACCGCAGCCTCGAGACCCGCGCGGGCGCTTCGCGTCTGCTGCCCACTGGGACGGCCATACGCATTCGCCTGAAGCGCCCGCTTTCCACCCGCGGAAATCGCGTTGGTGACAAATTCTACAGCCAAATCACCGACCCTATACGCGTCAACGACAGAATCCTCGTTCCCGCGGGTTCGACCGTGACCGGGTTTATTGATCGCGTCGCGCAGCCGCACCGCTTCGCCGGACATCCCTCGCTCCGGCTGCGGCCCGACAAAATGACTTTGCCCGACGGCGAGAGCTATGCGATTGATGCGGCGGTTGTCGACAGCGGCAACCCCCGCCGCGTTAAGGTGAATGAGGAAGGCCGGATCAGCGGTCTAATGGTTTCAACCGGCGAGAAGGTTGAGACCGTAGCGCTCACCAGCACGGGTGCGGTTGCCGGGGCGGTCGTTGCCGGACCTCCGGGACTGCTCATGGGAGCCGCTGCCGGTGCAACCGCCTCGGCCGGCCACTATCTGATTAAGCGGCACGCGATGGAATTGCCGGCAGGCACGATTCTGATCCTGGAGTTGAACGCTCCGCTGCACCTGGCAACCTCGGAAGCGGTTTCACATCATCACGTGCATCCGGTAGCGGCGGAGAGGGTTGGGGCTGAGTAACAACCTTCTTGCAACTGACGTGACCGGGGACTGCCGCCGGAAGGCAGTTTAGGCTAAGCTGTCATTAGGCATTATGATCGACATCCATTCTCACGTTCTGCCATTTGTGGACGATGGCGCCCAATCCATGTGGATGAAAAACTCCGGCCTGCAATGGCTACGTCGGTTGCTCCAGGAGCCGCGACGCTTCTGGAAGCGCTATTTGATCAACAATCCCAAGTTTATCTGGAATATCAAGCTGCAGTTCTTAGGTGAAGGTCGGCACAGCGCCAGCGACTGGGCGCTAGTGTGCGGTATCGAAAGTGTCTTTCGCATAAAAGTGGCGGAGGCTGTTGTATTTCCCGAAGGTAAGGGCTTAAATCGATCAGGTCCGCGGCCTAAGGGGGACAAACAAGGGAAGCGTTACCAGGCTCGGAACGGGGTAACATGTCCTCTGTCTCGTTCCGCTATACCGATCTGTCACTTCGTTGCTCAACAGGTGGACGGAAGAGAATGCTTGATGGCATGGAGGTGAATAGCTTGATGGCAGGCTGCGCAAACGGTGAATAGGTTGTCTTGGTACTCGGCGCAGTCGAGTCGACAACGTTTCATGCCGCAGTAAGTCGCTGCAGAAAGGTACACCAGATGGGACGGCAATTCGCGACTATATCCACGTGACCGATCTGGCGAGCGCACATGTATTGGCATTACGGCAACTGGATGTGGGCAACGGCGCGCTCCTGAATTTCGGCAGCGGCCGCGGTTACAGCGTTCGGGAAGTGATTGTGGCCGTGTGCCGTGACAGCCCGCAAAACTTTTAGCCGTTCGGGTAATCCGGCGGTTCTGGTGGCAGCGGCCCGAGCGCGTTTGCCTTGATGCCACGAACGGAACTGGGCGCGCAAGACGGTAGGCGAGTGCAAGCGTTCTTTGGGAGTGCGATGTCGGGCCTTTACGCGGAATCGGGGGAGTGATTGTTATGCTAAGAGTCGCGGTCGTTGGCTCCGGCTATGTTGGGTTGGTTTCTGCCGTTTGCTTTGCTGAACTTGACCATCGTGTCATGAGCGTAGATAACGACTCCACAAAATTAGAGTCGCTGCGCTCCGGTGAAGTTCCGATTCACGAGAAATTGCTTCGAGAGCTCCTCCAGCGGCACCTCGGAAAGAACGTGACCTTTTCCGGTGATATCGAGGACGCGGTTCGGTGGGCGGATGTTGTGTTCATTACCGTTGGCACTCCTTCTACCAAACTTGGCGAAGCCGATCTTTCTTATGTTGAGGCAGTGGTCAGGCGAATTGCTGCTGCAATCGATGGGGACAAGAAGCTCATCGTCGAGAAAAGCACGGTTCCTGTCCGCACGTGCGAGCAACTCCGCCGCTCTTTGCAACTGTATGGCTGTGCTCCCGAATTGTTCAGTGTGGCCTCCAACCCGGAATTTCTCAGGGAAGGCAGCGCGGTCATGGATTTCTTGTGTCCAGATCGGATCGTTATCGGAGTTGATGATGAATACAGTGAGGCGCTCCTTCGCGAGATATACCGGCCATTGACGGACGGTTCATACTACAAGAGAGTGGCCACACCCTCCGCGAATATTCAAGCGCCACCTCGCCTTTTGGTTACCAGTGCAAAGAGTGCGGAGTTAATTAAGCACGCCTCGAATGCTTTTCTTGCGATGAAAATATCATTTATCAATGCAGTGGCTGAGGTCACAGAAGCCGTAGGTGCGGATATCGGGCAAATTTGTGAAGGCATCGGCTCGGACGCAAGAATTGGGTCAAAGTTTTTGAACCCTGGTATCGGCTATGGCGGCTCATGTTTCCCGAAAGATGTCAACGCATTTAAGGCTGTAGCCAAATCGGTAGGATATGAGTTTGGATTATTAACTGAAGTTATGCTCATCAATGAGGAGCAGCGGGTTCGCTTTATACAGAAGATCCGTAGAGCCCTCTGGACACTTCGGGGTAAACGAATTGCTACACTCGGATTGGCCTTTAAAGGGGGCACAGATGACATTCGTGAATCACCGGCAATCGACATCATTGAGCGATTAATCGCTGAAGGCGTCAACGTAGTGGCGTTTGATCCGGCCGCGATGGATAGGGCGCGAGAATACTTTGCTGGGGCGACAGGGGTTTCTTTTGTAGATAGCCCCTACCAAGCTATAGACAATGCGGATGCTTTGGTGATCCTTACAGAGTGGCAAGAATTTGCCGAATTGGACCTCGTGCGCGTGAAGAGGCTACTGAAACTTCCGATTGTGATCGATGGTCGTAACCTCTACGCAATCGAGGCTATGCAAAAGGCTCGGCTGATCTATCACAGTATCGGTCGGCGGGCCATAGGTGAGACGTAGAAGACGATACTCCGATGGTCACGCAGTGCGGTCCCCTAAGACCATCTGGTTAGCCAGCCGATATTCGACCGATCGCAGCAGATATCAAGTTTGCGAACGCACTGCAAAAGCGATGAGGAATTGTTACAGCAGCTTCAGGATTTGTGGATGAAGGAGGGACGCCTTTCACATAGCCTCGTCCAAAGTTCGCCCTTGACACCATCCTTTGGAGCGTACCGCTCACATTCCGGCTGCCTAAAGGCCGCCTACATGCGAATTGGCTACGGAAAGCCAGCACCGCACCATGAGCCCCACAGCCCGGAAACGCACATCGGCATAATGAAGAAGCGTTGGGCGGCACGGAAAAAGGCAAAGACGGCGTAATCAGTTACCGAACCGCTCTCCCCATGGCGTGTAACCATCCTTCCCAATCAGCATCCGGGCCATAGTCTGCCATTGCGAAGTCTGTTGTGGACACCACTCGTAGCTGAAGTGCGAAATTAAGCCACTTCCGCAGCGGCACTAAAGATCCCGGCTTGATTGTGGCCAGCCCCGTCCTCGCCTGCATTGTGGGCAATTCGGCCGAAAGCTCTACGTGTGTCAACGATGTCATCGTTTTCGTATTGCTCATGCGCGTCGTCCTTTATGTCGTGCCGAGGGCCGTTTGATTGCAAGACAAAACGACTTTCAGTGGTTACATCAGTACAGTAGGATAATCTCCAAGAGTCGTACGCCGCGCAAGTGACGAAGGTAACCTTAAACTGTCCTGATGTTAAGAGAATGCGTTTCTTGAGCGTGGCGATGGGGGTCGCCTCCTGGCGGGCTTTTCTGTTCCTGGAAATAAGACGGCAAAGACGCAATGGGCGCGACGTCAAGGTAAGTTGATTTAATCTAAATTAAGGTGCGACAAGGCTAGTCGGCGCCAACACTGGCAGTTCGCGCGCAGATGGCTGTACTGGAAGTGAAGGGGGCAGTCACAACAGGAGGGGCCAACGATTCCAGCGTGTAGGAATATTCGGGTACGATTTCCTTCACCATGCTTCTAATCGAAGCCTCCGTGCTATTGTGCAACATTGCACGCAGGCTAAGGAGATGTACTGAGAGAGTGGACCAGCTCATCGTTTCCGAACGTGCCCGCGAGACCTTGGGATTAGCAGTTGGCAATCTAACTTCGTTTTGATAGAAGAGCTCTTCGTACAACTTTTCACCTTTGCGGAGCCCGGTGAACACGATCTGCGCGTCCTGAGCGGACTTGCCCGACAAGCGAATCAAAGTGCGCGCCAAATCGACAATGCGGATCGGTTCCCCCATATCGAGGACCAGGACATTTCCGTGCTCGCCAACGGTGTCAGCCTGCAAAACCAACGAAGCCGCTTCCGGAATCGTCATGAAGAAGCGCGTGATGTCCGGATGCGTAATTGTGATGCACTGACCGGTACGAAGCTGCTCCTGGAACAATGGAACAACACTGCCTTGAGATCCCAGAACATTTCCGAAACGAACCGAGACATAGCGCATTGCGCCTGCCGGACGCGCAGCCACGATCAATTCACCAATTCTTTTCGTACATCCCATGAAACTGGTTGGGTGTACGGCTTTGTCGGAAGAGATCAGCACAAAACTTTCGCATCCACACCGTTCCGCTTGTTCGAGAAGCGAAATCAAGGCGAACACGTTGTTCTTTAATGCCTCCGCCAAATTCGTTTCCATCAGTGGAACGTGCTTGTAGGCGGCAGCATGGAAAATGATGTTGACGCCGTGCTGCAAAAAGACATTGCGTAGGTAAGCGGTATCGGTGATGTCGGCGACGCAATACGCGACGCGCGATGCAAACTCGTGTTTGGCGAGAGCGAGTTGCAAATAGAACATCGGCGTCTCTGCTTGGTCAAGGCAGATGAGTTTCTCAGGGCCATATCCAAGAATCTGACGGCACAACTCCGAACCAATTGATCCAGCTGCTCCAGTCACCATCACTGTCTTGCCTCTGAGGGCCTGACTAACGCCCTCCAGGTTCATCCTGACCGGATCGCGACCGAGCAGGTCTTCCAGCTTCACCTCACGCAACTGCCCGACCGTGACCTTTCCTTCCACCAGGTCCGAAAGCCCAGGGACGATCTTGAATTTACGTGTACTTTTTTGAGAGATGTCGACTATCCGCCGCATCTGCACACCGCTTGCCGATGGGATGGCGATGAGAAGCTCGTCAATGGAATGCTTGTCAACTAACTCCGGAATCTCGTCGATTGTCCCCAGCACCCGTATGCCATGGATTCGCGCCCCGCGCTTACCTTGGTCATCGTCGACACAGCCTACAGGGGTGTACCCGTGGCGGGGCAAATCACGAATCAGCAATTCGGCGGCTCCGCCTGCTCCAATCACAAGAACTCGCCCGGGCGGATCGTTTTTCCGTCGCCTTCTCTGCTTTACTTCCACCGCTTGCATCGCAGTGCGTAACACCAAGCGCACTCCACCTAATAAAACTATCGTGAAGATGGCCTCGAGGACGTAGATAGAGACAGGAAACGCGGTTACGTGTAGCACGTAGCGGAGCGCGACGACAAAAGCGAGACTTCCGACGCCGACGGCTTTCACCACATCGGCTGCATCACTTGCCCCGGCGTACCGCCAATAACCATGGAATAGTCCAAACCGCGCCATTGCGGCCGCGCGCAATAGAAGAAGAAGTGGGACCGTGGAAAATAGCAGATCACGATTCGGGAACGAGAACTCGAACCGCAGGCACCATGCCAAGATCACCGACGCTAGAACTAAGAAACTTTGCAAAACCGCAATCATCCAAGCTCTTTGATTTAGCATTTAAACCCTCAAAATAATGCAGTCGTTCGACATCGTGGCGAGAAAGACTCAGTCGTGTGCAGCGGATACGGCCGTGAGACTGCCACTTCCTTCAATTTCCCAACACAAGGCGTCGTCTATATGCTCTCAGCGTTGAGGCCGGGAAGTGCTCTATGCCAGTGCCGGACCCGGGCTGAAAACCAAATGCGCCAACCAGTACATCCCATTTGGGAAACCGTTATTCCCATGTGTTGTCAGGAACAAACATTTGCTTTCTGTAACAGCACTCCGAGGGCCGATGCTGTGGGGCGTTGCCGAGGAACGCGACTATGTTTGGCTTGAACGGTTTGGCAATGCTTGGGTTGGAGATGGAGCAACCAGTTTGGAAATTCGCGGTCTGGGATTTAGACCGTTTTCTAGACTATGGATTTCACCCAAGACTGCGAAGCAAAACTCCAGCCTCCGTGCCCGCGTGGAAAAATCAGAGAGAATTTCGGCTGTGTTTTGGCG
>Ga0181535_10003752_pt1 | contig 17406 bp, 14 predicted proteins | sample PEATcosm2014_Bin_44_FD_119774 | JGI IMG/M metagenome (GOLD analysis project Ga0181535, IMG submission 119774) | Peatland microbial communities from MTU Mesocosm Facility, Houghton, MI, USA - PEATcosm2014_Bin17_30_metaG | ecosystem: Environmental > Terrestrial > Soil > Wetlands > Peat | place... | reverse complement strand
GCCCGGACAGCCCCGAGAACTTCACGAAGCGGTTTCGCGATTATGCCGACTTCCTCCACGTCCTAGGCGGCAGTGTTTTGCAGTTGATCGACGCCGGCAAGCCCCATGGTAACTACAGCGCCACTGAAGTCAAATCCTTGGGCGCGAAGATGAACGAGATGGGACGGATCGCGAAAGATTCCGGCATGACGGTCGGGTATCATCCGCATTTCAACACCTTCGGAGAAACGCGTGAGGGGCTGGGACGCGTGCTCGACGCAACCGACCCACGTTACGTAGGGCTGATCGTCGATGTCGCTCACCTGAAATTGGGTGGCTCCGACCCGGCAGAGGTCATCCGAACTTATCATCAGCGCCTTGTGATGGTACATCTGAAGGACGTGCGGCGGGATGCTTACGAGCTTGTTCGCCAGAATCGTGATGATGCGGGGAAACTGAAGGTCCGCTTCTGCGAAATCGGCACAGGAGTGGTCGAGTTTCCTGCCGTCGTCGCGAGTCTCAAGGCGGCTCGATTCCAGGGCTGGGCGATTGTCGAGCTCGATAGCTATTTACCATCGGCGGGCGGCCCGGCCGAATCTGCCAAGGTTAACACGGACGCTCTCCGATCAATGGGGTTTCGAATTGGATGAATGAGCCGAGCCGCGGAGCACGGCTGTTCTGGGCATAGGCGATAAAATAAGGCGTTGCACGGTTGACACCGTGCCGCGTGCGTTGCACCGTGGCTCATGCAAGGTTCCAAACTTTCTAGAAGGGGGACTTCGGGCGAACCTGGGGCTGCACTTCCGCGGCTAGGCCTTTTTCGACCTAGTGGATTGTTTAACTCGTGACCGCAACGGTCTTTTAGCCCCAAAGGGGCGATCTAACAAAGCCCAGGCCAACGGCCTGGGTCAACGGAACCCCCATCAACCTCTGAGCCCTGAAAGGGCGGCCTATCCCCTAGACCAACCTTCACCACGGAGGCACTGAGGCACAGAGAAAGCTCCGTTCATTTCGGTTCTCAGTGCCTCTGTGCCTCCGTGGTGAGAGGGTTGTTTCCTGATTTTTTCACACGTCTCTGACCATTTTTCCCTTATTTTCTCCCGTCTGTCCCCAAGTCCGCAACGTATGCGCCACCCGCGATTTGACACAAACCAGAATTGTTCTTATTCTTATACAGGAGAGCCAGATGTACAAAACGAGCAAAACGTCAATTTCGGCTGCCCGTCTTCCGGCTGGCAAGGTGCGGCAGGATTTCGCTGAGACGGTGAACCGCGTCGCCTATGGCGGTGAGCGGGTCGTCCTTCATCGGCGCGGCAGGAATCTGGCCGCCCTGATTCCTCTCGAGGACTTGGCGCTGCTCGAGGAACTTGAGGATCGCCAGGACGCGGAGGAAGCGCGCAAGGCCCTGGCGGATGCCAAGGCTAAGGGCGAGAAGCCCATTCCCTGGGCGCAAGCGAAGAAGAAATTGGACCTTTAGTGGCGACCTACACGGTCACGATCCTGCCTTCCGCGCTCGGCCAGTTGGCGGAGCTTCCCCGCCGTGACCAGAAGAAGATCAAGGAACGAATCGACCGCCTGGCAGTCGATCCGCGTCTGCCCGGGGTGAAGAACTTGCAGGTTGAGTTGAACCTGTTTCGTCTCCGCTCCGGAAACTATCGGATCATCTACTCCATCGAGGATGTTCGGTTGGTGGTTCTGGTGATTAGGATCGGGCACCGTCGCGACGTTTATCGCGGCCTGTAGCGCGGCACAGCGGGTAGCAGAGTTGGCCGCAGTTTGCCCTACTCTGCTGAGCAAAGCGAAGGGGGCGACCTGCCCAATCCCCCAGACCAACCATCGCCGCGGAGCAGGGTAGCGCAAAGGTGCGCGTTTCCTGCGCTCCTTTGCAGCCTTTCCCAAAGTCCATCGAGTTTTGATGTGTGCCTGCTCTGACCGTGGTTGACACTTCTGGTTGAAGAGCCGCGGAGGAGCGCTGAAGAGCGCGCACCTCCTCGCTACCCGCTTACAGGAAGACCCAGCTTCGGACTTGTACCTCTATGGGTGTCCCCCGGTTTCGGGTTTCGGTTTCAGGGTTTCAGGGGAGCTTTCCACTCATGATGTTGAACATGGTTTCAAACGCCTCGGGCTCAGCCTTGCGGAACGAACGACGGATGAAAATGGGGCCGCCCTTCGGTTTGTAAGGAACCAGTTCGAGAAATCCGACGATTTGCGCCGACACAACCGGCCCCCAGTGGGCGATTTCCGCTTCCTCCGATCCCCAGAGGTTCTGGTGGCCCCATGGCACGATAAAGGAGCTGTGGATGACGGTCAAGTAGAGCCAACCACCTCTCGAGTTGTATTTCGTGCCAAATTGGATGCCCGTATCGATCGCCCGCGAGGTCGAGATGTACCCTTTCAGGCACTCATTCTCAACCATTCGTCCCATATGCACCGCTTCTCTTTCGGTGATCTTTCGCCACATCATATAGTCGACTAACAACTTTTTGTCGTCGGGTAATATGGCTGTCTTGTCGACCGCCCGGAGAAACTCCGCTTGGGTGAGGGTTCGATCGTATCGCCGCTTAAGATAATCCGCGAATTCCTGATGGACGTTGTTCTCGAGATAGTATCGGTCGGTCCGGGAGATGGGAGGGAAAAAGCCGCCCGCCTTGACGATGACGTCATGCGGAGAGCGGGTATCGCCGCGGAAGGTTACCGCATTCGTGCGTTTCAGCTGCTCAAACACCTTCCAGTCGGAAGCAATCGCGCTGGTGTTGAGAAATGTAGTGTCGATGACAGTCTTTGTCGGACGGACCTGGGAATGATAATGATCGCCGTCTACGGTGGCGTCGCCGCCCCGTGTGCCAATGACGAGGTTGCCGCGACCAGCGCCCTGGGACGGTTCGGCGTACTTCCACGTAGCCTTGATCAATTTTTCGATGAGGTGCGGGAGGTCTCCGATTGGCGGAGCCGTTTTCGGTACGATGATCGGCCAATCGTCCTTGCCGGGCATTTTTCGCCCCGTCCAACTGTATTTGGGGTTGGGCTCAAAGCATTCGAACTCGGTGGGAAGCCAACCGAGGGCGTCAGTCAGGGAATTGTCGTACTTGCCCGGTTTGGGTTTGTAGTCTGACATTGAACTGCCTCCTTACGGTTCGCCCTCTTGGGAGCCGCGAATTCAATTTTGACTTCCATTTGCTGTCGGGAGAGCACTCAGCATATCACAACCCGGGGCTGGCGCAGCGGGTAGCGCCGAGGTGGCGCGGGTCAGCTTTCTCCGCGACTCTTAACATGCAAACAGCGACCACGATCTCAATGTCGCGGCCCAAAATGCCATGCACGAACGAAACAAGAAGGTCCGAGGTCCGGGTTCCGCAGTCATAAGGACACTGGTTAGTGGCGGGAAGCACAGTCCGGGGTGCGAAGTCCGGAGTCCGAGGTGGAGCAGGAACGCACATCGACCTCGAGCCAGTCTCGCAGCGAGACCCGTTTGTGGCGGGAAGCAGGTCGATGCCCTTGCAGATTTCGCCGAGGGGCATGACGCTCAGGATGAGCCTCTCTTTTTCGGCCTTGCGGAGCGGGTATCGCCGGTTCCGGAGCCCCGGCCTCCACGGCAGGCGATTCCCATCCTCGCAAATGCTCCCTAAACCTGCGAAACGCTTTGCCGCACGCCTTCCCGCCGCCATTGACTTGTCTCCTTCGGTGTCGTAACTTCGCCTCATGGCCTCCGGAGAAAAGCAGCCCAATTCACTCAGGAAAAGAATCCAGGCCCTTTTGCATGCCCGTCGCACTCACATGTGCTGGGAGCTTGGCCATTTTCAGGCCCCAATATTCATACAGGAGTATGGGGAAACGCCAACCAAGCCCTACATGCTTGTCTGCATTGACACGGCATCACAGGCTATCATGGGCAATGACCTATTGCGAGATACTCCCTCCCCGCAGGACCTGCTCTCCGTACTTGTTGTCTCGATGGAGAAGCCGGGTATGGTAACCGCTGTTCCCGTTCTCCCTGAGTCAGTTCGCTTGGACGACTCCGCCGTCTTTGAGTTGGTCGAAAGCGAGTTGGGGCGGTTGGGTATAAAGGTCGAGCTTGCTGAACGGCTTCCCGCCCTCTCCGGGTTCGAGAAGATTGTGGAGCGTGAATGGTTCTCACGGCAGATTGGATATTCGGGAGGAAAAAACTAAAGAAGGCTAACTGAGAAGCATCACGAAGAGAAGCGAAAGGGCGAGTTATTTGTATTCGGTGAGAAGTTGGAGCCGACGACCAGATTTGAACTGGTGACCCTCGGTTTACGAAACCGATGCTCTACCAACTGAGCTACGTCGGCTGAACGGAACAAAAATGCTCACCCAGAAGGTTCAGCGTTTCCGCCTTTCCAGCGGGTGAGCATTTTCAGAGGAGAATAGAATGACGGACGCGCCCCGCCATCTAAGCTCCTAGCGAGTCTAGAAAAACCCTCAGGTCATGTCAAGCGAATTTTCAGGAAATTTTTATGAAGTTAAGCCTCTTATTTTCTTTACTTTATGGGTAGGCTTAGGGCACAAAAGGCAATCCCTGCAAAAAGCCCGTAAATCGCACCCTAGTGCCTATTCCTGCCGCCAACCGACTGATTGTAAAAGGATTTTTACGTCTTAAGGTTGAGCCGGATGAGCTGGTCGTCGTCAGAATGTCCCCAGAGCGAGGCGGGGAAGAACTTCGCCGCAATTCGCCGCGAAAGGAAGAAGATGACTCCCGCGACCAAGCAAGCTCCAATGAGGACGAATGTCAGAAGCAGGATGGCGAAGATCATGTGCACCAACTGCATGGTGAAGGTTCTTTCCGGATTATACTTCTGGTCCCAGCTTAAACCTTCGGTAACTTGGAACTGATCCATAAGTGCAGACGCCGCCGCCGCATTTCCCGTATTCAGCGCCAGAAAGACGTACGATCCTTGACGTCTTCCGTAAACGGTATCGTCTCCATGGTCCTGATTCAATCTGAGTAAATCGCTCAGCGACCCGAAACGCCTTCGCGCAATTTGTGGTGTGGGATAATTGATCGATACTAGAGTGGATGTGCCTTTGCCGATTTTGTACTCGCCCAATTGCACTTCTGCGCCCTGATCGAATCCGATGAGGTCTGTGCGGAAGGAAGGCAAAGCGAGTTTTGCCGCCGCAAGTCCCAAGAGGTATTTTTCACTTCCTGGCACTAAACCCTTCGACGGCATGGGGCTGGGCAAGCTATTCAAGGCGCTTGCCGACGGCTTATTTCCTCCTACAAAGGTTAGTAATGCATGGAAGTCACTATCAGTGGGGGAAGCATCCTTGCTGTGCAGAAACCGGATAAAATTTGGCCCGCGCGCCATGATCGTTTCGTTCGCGTCGCTCGCAGTGAGTTGGATGTCCTTTTCTAGCGTCATCGCGGGCGTCTCATTGAAAGTGAGGAGTCCGTACGCGGAGGTAGCGTCGGGTGTTACTTCTACTACCACTTCCGTCCGCACCTTGCCCAATAGATAGGTGCGTAACTCCAATGACTTAACTCCAAACTCCTGTTCCACGGCCGGGAGGCCGCCGTATTGCGTTACCGCCGAAAGTGGCAAAGCGTGGGAGTCCACCTGGCGCCAATCAGCGGCGGGGATCAGGGGCATGACGAAAGGCTTTTGCTGGGAAGAGCAAAGCACGGGTAGGGCCGTCAGCACGGCCGAGAGGAGGGCATGCTTGGCGATTGTTCGCGCCATCATCCTTAGAGTATCAGAAATCCGGCCGTCCAGCAGCGGTAGTTTGATCGGATGCGACCCGCTGCACCGTCCTCACTTCGCCGACGTTTTTCAGGTAATCCAATATCCCCTCATAAAGGGCGGAGGCGATTTTCTCGCGATAGTCGGTTCGCTTCAAGAGGCGTTCGTCGCGGGGGTTGGTGAGGAAGGAAATCTCCGCCAGGACGGAAGGCATATTGGCGCCGATCAGGACCACGAAGGGAGCCTTCTTGATCCCCCGGTCGCGCTGAGCCCCGCTGACTTTGGTCACGCGGCTATAAACTTCGCGCTGCACCAGGCGGGCAAAGTCCTGGGACTCCTCGATCTTTTCCGTCATCGCGATCTTCTTAATTATATCCTGGAGTTGGTGCACCGCCTCCTGGGAAGAGGCGTTCTCGCGAGCTGCGACCTCCAGGGCATCGGGGTTCGAGGTCAAGTTGAGGTAGTAGGTCTCAATTCCGCGCGCGCTATCGTCCGGACTGGCGTTGGCGTGGATCGAAATGAACAGATCCGCACTCTTCTCATTGGCGATGGCAGTGCGTTCTTCCAAGGGAATAAACGTGTCATCGCTGCGCGTCATCACCACCTCGCAGCCGGTGTTGCGTTCCAGGAGTTTTCTCAGCTTCAGCCCCACATCCAGGACCACATCCTTCTCCTCCAGACCGGTTGGACCGATGGTACCGGTGTCATGACCCCCGTGGCCGGGGTCAATAACGATGCGGCCGATTTTCAGGCCGAGCGCGCGGGTCAAGGTTGTCGAGCCTGACTCGGTGGGATTAGCGGCTTGGATGGGAGGATTACTGTCCGTCGCGGCGGTGTCCGTCTTATCCCTTGATTTCTTCCGGGGCTTCGTGGCCAATGGCTGCGCGGCAGAGGCCTCTTGCCCCTCCGCTGGCGAGGACAAGGGCTCAGGTCCTGTCTCGACTGCGGGCGGGGTGGTGGGAGGGGTTTTAGCAGCAATCTCAACCGGCGCCGGGGTGGCGGGAGGTGGCGTGGCTGGGTTGGCAGATGCAGCAGACGGAGCCTTAGTCTGCTTCCGAGCGTCGGCGTTTGTTGGCACCACTGGCTTCGATGCGGTAGCAATTTGCGTCGGCGTCCCACCCTGAACATCAATCACCAGACGGAAGGGGTTGGGCAGCGAGAAGATCGAATACGATTCAATTTTGTTTACGTCGAGGACAACCCGCGCAATTTCGGGGGAGAATTGCGCCACTCGGATCTGGCGCAGGAAGCCGTCTTCCACCGGAAACGTCCTGCCCATCAGGTCACGGCTGAGGCGAGCATTCTGAACGTTCACGACAATGCGATCGGGGTTCGAAAGCCGAACCGATTCGAATTTTGCCTCACCCCCGACTTCGATCACGATGCGCGAGTAGTTCGCTCCCACCCAACGGCGCACCGCCGTGACGAGGCGGAGCCCCGAAGCCGGTTGTTCCGCGACTTTTTCCGTCGAAGCCGAAGCGAGACTGGAATTGGCCACTTCCGCCGGGTGCGCGTCGAGTTGGTTCAGCATGACCTGCGCCTCGGCCGCCTTATCGGACTTGGGATACATGGTGATGTAGTCCTGATAAGCCCGGCGGGCAGTGTCGGGATCCTCCAAGTCCTGGCGATAAATCTCCGCAATAGTGAACTGCGCTCCGCGGGAAATATGGTTTTGGGGATACTGCTGGATGAGGAAGCGGAAGGACTTGATCGCCTCCACATAGTAAGCGTCGGAGGAAAACTCGCGCCCCATCTCCTGATAGATCTCCGCAACGGCTGCGAGCGCGACCGGCGCCTTACTGTAGGTGGTGTCGAGGCGATGGACCTCGAGATAGGCATTGATGACTTTCTTGTACTCTTCCTTCGGGCGCTTACCCTCTGCCTTTGCCTCCAGGGTGGCTCGCATCTGCTGCGCTTTCTCGTAAGCAGCAGCGGCGCTCTCGCGCCGTTCTGGCGGTATAGCAGCAAAAGCCGCCGCCGTGGACAACGCGAGTCCGGCCACGATCAATGCCCGCGCAAAGTGATTTGATGAACAGAGAACCCGCAAATTAATCCTTTAAGTTCTGAAGATGTCGGCAACCTTCGGTTATTAACTCAGATTTGGTCATTCCACATTCGAGAAATGCACCACCCCGAATTCATCGACGGACCGAATAATGGGAGGCTTCGGCGGTTCACGGGGAGTGGTCTTGGCCGCCCCAGGAACGTCGCCGGGCTGATAAATGTTGGTGACCTTGCGCACATAGTTCTGCGTTTCGGCGATTGCCGGGATGCCTCCGGAGCGTTGCACCGTGTGCTCGCCGGCGTTGTAGGCTGCCAGTGAGAGGTTCAGGTCGCCCCCGAAATGATCCAAAAGGTATTTCAGATAAGTGACCCCGCCCTCAAGGTTCTGCTTGGGATCGAACGGGTCAGCGACGCCGAATCGATGCGCTGTCGCTGGGATCAATTGCATGAGGCCCATGGCGCCCTTGTTAGAAACAGCCTTGGCATCGTAGCCCGACTCCACACGAATGATGGCGCGAATCAATTCCGGGTCCACTTGATAGCGGCTCGCGGTCTGCTCCACCAATTCGCCGATATTCGGGGGAATGCGCCCCGAGGTTGCCGCGTCACTCCCGTGAAAGCCCTGCCGCATCCAATCCGCATGGCTTGAAGTTTCACCGGTGTTCACATAAACCTTGTGTCCGTTTTCATCCACCAACACCACAATTTGGTCAGCACTTGCAGCAACAGGAAGGAAGGTGAAAAGCAAAAGCCCGCCCAGGACGATGACCCGGCATGAATGGAGATACCTACCCATGGAGCTCCCGGCGCCGCAAACTCGGCACCCACTCGAACTCGATCCCCTCCCATTCACCCAGGCCCCGCGCGCCTATTCCAGCGCTCACCGGCTGTGCTCTCTCGAGGAGCCTTGCTTGGCGCTTCCCCTCCTCGACGCGCCCAGTCCACTGCGGGCCTTATATTGGAATCGATCATATCATTAGGTGCAAGTACAAGCAAACAGTAAAGCAAACGAACCGTGCCATCGGTAGTCCGAAAGTACTGCCGACATTTTGCCCCTGACAAGTCGTAGCGCAAGGCCTGCGCTCCAGCCTCGCGGCTCTTCCGCCGTTGCCATGCGGGGGACGGCCCGTCGCGTCCATAGGTGTCTCAACTGGTACGGGTGGGGTCCTCGATACACTTCTTCTTGCCTGCGACCGCACCCTGCTCGACGGGCACCTCCCCACGCTGGTCAAAGCCGAAGCGTTCGAAGATGCCGGCGAACTCGCGGACGATCTGCTCGCGGCTAAAGCCCATCTCCTCGTAGTTGTAAACGTGCGTACTCTCGTGACTGCGTGTTTCCACAACCGCATCCCGAAGGATTAATTCCAGGTCACGGCCCGAAGGGTAACTAAATCGTGTGTATAGCTCGCGAATGATTGCATCCGGGCACCTGATCAAATCTTCAAAATTCAAAATCATGTGGAGGGGAGAGGGGTTTTGATCCAGCACGTCGAGAGGGTGATCGTACCAGTATTGAGTCCATGCCAGAACGTCATCGCGATACGGATATTTTTCCTGCGGATCGCTCGAAACATGCCAGGCATAACTGAGCCAGGAAATGGTGGAAGGCAGCATGTCCAGCGGGTTGCGTACCAGGTACACGATCCGGGCGTCGGGAAAGATCTCGAGTAGGGTTCCGACTTTCGCGCTGAAAACTGGATTCTTGGCGATAAAATGCCGGCCTCCGCCGGTGGCATAGAGATGGCGCTGGAGGCACGCACGGTAAAACTTCATGATCCGGAGCCGGTCCGCCTTGGGGATTTCCGTATCAAAAAACTGATAGGGCGGGATTTCGTCCAGAAAGGGAAACAAGAAGCCGATGAAGAAGCTCGACCAGGCATACATCAGAATCATCTCGTCTTCTTCCGGCTCGAACAGGCCAATCTTGTGGATCCGGACGGCGCCAAAGTAACGCGCGTCGAATCGCCGCAACAGTCTCATTACCGGGCCGCCCAACCAGGCATCAACGCGCCCGAGGGCATGGAAGAGCCGCCGCTGCGTGATCGAGGGCATAAGGAAAATATCCCAGGTGCGCAGGCCGGTGAAAGTGGTCGAATCGCGCGCCAGCAGCCGGTGCAGAAACGTCGAGCCGCTGCGGAAGTTTCCCAAAATAAACAGCGGCCTTTCCACCGGTTGCCTTCGATAGGCGGGAAAGAGCACGTCGTCGAGCAGGAGGCACGCCCAGGTGAAAATCACCATAGGAGGCCAGAAAGTGTAAAACAAAAGGAGGAAGATAATCCGCTTACGGGTCAATGCGCCGTGAGTGTTTGCGGATCGAAAAATGGACCTGACCGACATGCGCCAGAATAAAGAGAAGTTGTAAGTCATGCCGGAGTGCGACCCTCCCCATCACGACGCGCTTCAGAACCGATGTGGCGAAAGAAATCTGAGTATGGCTGAAACCACCTTGTCGTTACTCATTTTGGGGCTCTCACGATCTGTCGTACAATGGATTTCTGGGGATGAGGGCGGCTCATAGGGGTCATCAACCCCAGTAAAGCCACGGATTTCTCCCGCTCTGGCCTTCTTGTAGAGGCCCTTCGGATCTCGGCTCTCGCAGACGCTCAGCGGAGCATCCACGTAGACTTCCAGGAAATTTCCGATTGTTCTGCGCACCTCTTCGCGAATGGATCGATAGGGGGAGATGGCGGCCACCAAGGCGACGACCCCTTTACGCATCAGAAGGTGCGCGACAAAGCCGATCCGGCGAATGTTTTCATCGCGGTCTTCTTTGCTGAAGCCCAAATCTCGATTGAGGTTCTTGCGCAGGTCGTCAGCGTCGAGCACTTCTGCACCGATGCCGCGCGCCAGCAACTCTGCGTGGACCGAACGGCAAATCGTGGTCTTGCCGGAACCACTTAGCCCCGTAAACCAAACCGCTAGACCAAAACTTTGCGGACGTGTTGCAGCGCTTTGCAACTCCGGCGCACGGCGTGAGCCATCTTGCGCGTAGTAGGGGGCGGAAGTTACCAGGACGATACCGCGGGCTAACACCGTGCTGTCCAAAGGATCGATGATGGCAAAGCTGCCGACGTCCGGGTTGGATATGTATGATCCACAAATCATCGGCCGATGCGTTTCCATTTCAACCGTTCCAACCTCGTTGACTTGTAGAGGTGTGGCGGCCGCTTGCTCGAAATTCCTGACGTTGCGAGCGACACGCGTTACGCATCCGCAAAGGGTTTCGGACGTGTGCCTGATGAGATAGGGAACGTTCACTCGGAGGGGAGTGGGAGACATCCAGGTGAGATTCGCCAACATGCGGTTTGATGTCGGAGCCATGGGTGCAGTTAATGTAGGGGCTGGGCTTGCCGTGCCCAATGGCGCACGACCGGGCGCGCCTCTAAAAAGGTGCAGAATATTTCACCAAAAAGCAAGGGTTTCAGGCCTCGGCCGGGGTCCCAATTCTCGGAGTAGCGCCGGCTTCCGGCCGGCACAGGAGCCGCCAAGTTGGCGGCGCTGCGTCCACCGCCCCGCGACGTAATGTAGCGGGTCGCGGCGCAGCCTTCCTATCGGTTCGCTATTGCTCCCGCGAGGCATCCCGCGTAGATTGGTGTGTCCACGAGTGACCCGCTCACAGCGACTCACGTGCTGGGCACGAAGCGAGGATGACGATGGCAACGGTTGCAAGCGCTTCAGCGACGGGTGCAGGAGAGAACCTCGCGCCACCCGAAGTTCGCCCCGCTACAAAGCGCTGCTTGGCGCTCGATGCTTTTCGGGGCTTCATCATGATCGTCCTCGCTTCCCGCGGGTTCGGATTCTCGGAATTACAAGGTGACCCCACCTGGGGACGCATTGCGCACTGGTTCGATCACGTCCCCTGGCAAGGCGGAGTTTTCTGGGACATGATCCAGCCCTCCTTCATGTTCATGGTGGGGATGGCGATGCCGTTCGCGCTGGCCCGCCGCCGCGAGCTGGGCTCTTCGGACCGCGACGACCTCCGGCACGTCCTGTCGCGCTCGATTCACCTGATCATTTTGAGTCAAATTGTTATCTGGGTTGGAGCGGGCAAAATCAAACCGCAATTGATAAATGTGCTTTCACAGATCGCGTTCACTTATTTCCTTACCTTTCTCATAATGAAGTGGCGGTGGCGCTATCAGGCGGTTGCTGCGGTGGCGCTGCTTGCCGGGTGGACGGCCCTGTTCGTCGCGTTTCCCGGACCTGAGGGTCCATTTTCGCCGCGCAACCACATCGGCCTGGTCGTGGACCGCGCCATCTTTCACTACGATTACGATCCGGCCTACTCGACGCTCAACTTCATTCCCAGCACGGTATGGACGCTCGCTGGGGCTTGGGTGGGAGGCATGCTGATGACCTCGAAGGGCCACACAAACAATCTCAAGAAGCTGGCCGGCGGCATGATTCTATCCTTCGCCGTGGCGTTGGCATTGCGCCCGTGGATCCCTTTCGTCAAGCAGCTCTGCACGGCCTCATTCATTCTCTACAGCCTCGGCTGGGTGCTGTTTATGTTGATCGGGTTCTACGTGCTCACGGAAATTTTGGGATATCGGAAATGGACATTTCCCCTAATCGTGGTGGGGATGAATTCAATCTTCATCTATTTTGTGAGTGAGGTTCTGTTTCGCTGGCTGGACCGCGCTCTGGGCGTGTTCACCTTCCACTACCACTTTATTGGAAAGCTCGCGCCCGTGGCCCAGGCCACAACGGTGCTGCTGGCCATGTGGTACATGTGCTACTGGCTGTATAAACGGTCGATCTTCTTTAAACTTTAACGTCAACCCGTAGCGCAAGGCCCGCGTTCCGGCCTTGCGGCCCTTCCTTTGGGCAAGATCGAGAATCCACAGGGCGGGAGAGCGGGCCCTGCGCTTCGGGCCGGTGCTGCGCCCGCAGTCGCGACGCGAGATCGGCACCGCGTCTCATCTTCCCAGATAGCGGGGTGAACCTGCCGCTATGCCGTCGCGATTTGCGCGGCTTCTTCCAGACCCATTTCCTTGATGGAGATTTCCCGCATTTTATATTTCTGGGTCTTCCCGTTGATAGTAATGGGGAAGGAATCGACGAACTTCACGTAGCGGGGAATCTTGAAGTGGGCGATACGGCCTTTGCAGAACTCGCGAATGGCCTCGGTGCTGGAAGTCGCGCCGGGCTTGAGCTTGACCCAAGCCATCACCTGCTCCCCGAATTTCCTATCGGGAATGCCAATAACCTGCACCTCGCTGATCGCGGGGTGGGTATAAAGGAACTCTTCGATGTCGCGCGGATAAATGTTCTCGCCGCCGCGGATGATCAGGTCTTTGGATCGCCCGGTAATCTTGAAATAATCATTTTCGTTCATGGTGCCGAGGTCGCCGGAGTGCAGCCAGCCGTCGGCGTCGAGGGTCTGGCGAGTGGCCTCGGGATTCTGGTAGTAGCCTTTCATGACGGCATACCCGCGAGCGCACAACTCGCCAGGAGTCCCGCGGGGAACGATGCGGCCCGTGCGGGGATCGACGATCTTGATTTCCGTGTGCGCCATGGGCTTGCCCACCGTGGTGACGCGCAGCTCGAGCGGGTCGTCGGGAGTGGTCTGAGTTATCCCGGGGGATGTTTCAGTGAGGCCATAGACGATGGTCAACTCCGAGCAATGCATTTCGTCCACCACGCGGCGCATGATGTTGATGGGGCAGGGCGAGCCCGCCATGATTCCCGTGCGCAGCGAGGTGAGATCGAACTCGTGAAAACGTGGGTGTTCAAGTTCAGCGATGAACATCGTTGGCACGCCGTGCACGGCGGTGCAGCGCTCCTCCGCGATTGCCTGGAGCGTGGCCAGCGCGTCAAAGTAATGCGCCGGAATCACCATGGCGGCGCCATGTGCCACGCACACCATGTTGCCGAGTATCATGCCAAAGCAGTGGTAAAAGGGCACGGGGATGCAGAGCTTGTCCTGGTTCGAGAACCGCATGCCCTGGCCGATCAGCAGGCCATTATTCACAATATTGTGATGGCTCAGCAGCGCGCCTCGAGGGGCTCCGGTGGTGCCCGAGGTGTACTGAATGTTGACGGGATCGTCAAACTCCAGCGTGGCAGCACGGGCGGGCAGCGCTTCGGCAGGAAGGTTGTCACCCATTTGCAGCAGGTCGTTCCACGGGGTCATGCAGGGAGGGGCAGGGGAGTCGCCAATGAAAATCAGGTTGCGCAGGTGGGGTAATTTCCCCGACTGCAGCTCCCCCGGCACACTTCGAATAGCTTCGGGACAGATCTCAAAGAGGATGGATGGGTAGTCACTCTTGCGGAAACCCTGGGTCAACAATAGCGTCGAGCATCCGGACTGCTGAAGCGCGTGCTCAAACTCCACCGTCCCGTAAGCGGGGTTGAGATTCACCAGGATGGCGCCGATTTTGGCCACCGCGAACTGCGTAATCACCCACTCGGCGCAGTTGGTGGACCAGATTCCCACCCGGTCGCCCTTTTGGATGCCCAAACGCAGAAGCCCCCTCGCAGCGCGCTCGACCTCGCGCAGGAATTCTTGATAGGTGTAGCGTTTGTTTTGGTGGCGGACGATGAGCGCAGGGTTGTGGGCAAACCGGGCGGCGGTGCGGTCCAGAAGCTGACCCACGGTGAGGCCCGACAGCGGCGATCCGCCCAGGCCCTGGCCATAACTCAGATTCACCGCCTCGTGTTGCCCATCGCTCATTCCCGCCCCCGTGATGGATCCATCCGCCGGGCAGAGCCACCCTGGAAAGGGCACTCCGTCCAAATCGCGGTAGTATCCGAGGCAACGGAAAGGAAGTCAAGAACCTTAATTTCTGAATGGCAAGCCTGGGTAGAAATGTCCCTTAATTTCTTAAATCCCCCATGGTTCGATCGCGGGTCCGCGTAGTAAACTGTTGTCGCTGCTTTGATGTGCGGGAGATGGCGGAGGAAGGAACCAGCCGCCGGGTGGGAGGCGTGGCAATCCGCCACAAGGCATGACGACAGCGGCGGGCAAACCAACTGCCCGAAAGTGATTGGCATCGAAGCATTGGGATAATGCGCGACTCCTCGTTGCCCGAAACTATTCAGAACTACCGCCCCGAGGGGGTTTCCCGCACTCTCTGAACCCTCACCCACGCCCGTCGTGAGAAATTCAGGTTAAGATGCTCAGGAGGTTCAATTGATCATGGTGAAGAGAAAGACGGTGCAGGGCTTGCTGGTACTGGCCGTTCTTTTTTGGAGTACACGTGGTGCACAAGCACGAGACATTTTCAAAGACATCCAGGCTGATGTTTTTGCGCTGGGAGGGGGATCGACCCTGGTCGATGCGCAGGATTTTGATTCGGCGGGCAGGTTGATGCACACCCGTTTTGAGGTGGGCTCGAAGTGGAGTGTGGGCGTCGCAGTGCCCTACGGGAAGCTCCTCAATCTTGAGACGGCGTTCACGACTGGACCGAACAATCTTTGGCTGACCAACACGGAGATTTTCCCCCATACTCAGGCGGCGGGGTCCGTCGTGGAGTACCCGGCCAAGTTTTCTTCCGGAAGCGAGAGTGCTGTTTTCCACGCCCCCTTTTCCTTTCGCCACTTCCGCCCCTATGCTGAGGGCGGCGTGGAGTTTGACCACTACACCCCTTCACGCGAGGCGATTGCCACTGCCAGATACGAAGGATGGGCCACGGTGAACACGGCGCTCCTGACCCATAACGATAAATTTGGCATGAACGTCGGAGTCGGCATCGACCGCAAATTTACAAAGCGCTTCACCTTCCGCATCGACGTGCGAGACCACATTACCAGTTCGCCTGCTTTTGGTCTTCCTCGTGTTGAGACCGAGGACAGCATTGCCGTATATCCCGTCTCGGGACGCGCCAATAATCTCGTCTACATGGCGGGAATTCTCTTCCACCTCGGAAAATAGTGAGATCCTCTCGGCTCGTGGTCCGCCAGCCGCGGGCCAGGGAGGCAACCGAGTGTGACAAGAGAATTAGCGGATCTTCTTAAACGATACCAACAGTGGAGGCTGGGAGGCGTAACCAGGAGCCCTTCGCTATCGTCAAATGAAAGTGTTAAATGTGTAAGATTTGCAAGCGCGCTTGGTGGGAATTAACTTTAGATTGGCCGCAACCGTAGCGAAATGACCGAAGGGTATTAGGGAACCCAGGCCCTAGCCCCCCGGAAGACGACATTAAAGTCTCAGCCTGTGGGTTGGGCTGGCAGCGACGCGGAATCGGTAATAAGAGATATCCTATCTTACATTTAGCCAGGTGTTGAGCGTTTCCCTCAGCAACAGCAGAGGCCAAGAGATTATGAATCTGGAAAAATCGAATACGGTAGATCGATATCCCGCGCAAGATGCCATGCCCAGTTTTCGGACGTCGGAAGCACCGCCTCCTGGAAAACCTAAGAGTTACGGATGGCTTTGGCTGGTGATTTTGGTTTTGGTGGGGGTAGCAGTCTATTATTTCCGCTCTCATGCAAGTAGCGCGAAGGCCGCGAGCGATTCCGCCCAATCGCCGAGCGGCATGCCCGGGCGAGGTCCGGGGACGATACCGGTAGTTGGCGCGATCGCGCGAAAAGGAAACATTGGCGTCTACGATACCGGCCTGGGCTCAGTGACGCCGATCTATACGGTGACCGTTAAGAGTCAAATCTCCGGCTATCTGATGCAAGTGGTCTATAAGGAAGGCCAGAGTGTTAACAAGGGTGACCTGCTGGCGGAAATTGATCCCCGGCCCTATCAAGTTATGCTAGAGCAGGCGGAAGCGGGATTGGCCCGTGATCAAGCCAACCTCGAGAATGCCATCGTGGATTTGAAGCGGTACCAAACGCTGGTCCCCCTGAAAGCCGTTCCTGAACAACAACTGGCGACGCAGGAAGCCTTGGTCAAGTCAACCGAGGGAATTGTCAAAACGGACCAGGCGCAGATTGATGTCGCCAAACTCGATCTCGTCTATTGCCATATCACCTCCCCGATTTCGGGCCGCGTGGGCCTTCGGTTGGTCGATCCGGGAAATTACGTTACCCCCACCGATGCCACAGGATTAGTGGTTATCACCCAAGTTGAGCCCATCAGTGTGGTTTTCCCGCTGGGGGAGGACCAGCTTCCCCCCATCCTGGCTCGATTGCACGCGGGGGCGCGGTTGAAGGTGGAAGCCTACGACCGGGAAATGAACACGAAGCTTGCCCAGGGGTGGCTCGAAACGTTGGACAATCAGATCGACCCGACGACCGGCACGGTCAAATTTCGCGCGAGTTTTGACAACTGGGATGGGAGCCTGTTCCCTAACCAGTTTGTCAATGCGCGGTTATTGGTAGAAGATAAACAGAGCGTAACCCTTATTCCCACGGCCGCCGTGCAAAGGAACGCCCAGGCAACGTACATTTGGCTAGTTAAACCCGATTCCACAGTCACGGTGCGGACTATAACCCTCGGTACGTCGGAGGGGGAAGATTCGGAGGTCACCTCCGGCTTGGTTCCCGGCGATCAGGTTGTCATGACGGGTGTCGATAAGCTCCAGGAAGGAAGCAAGGTTAAGGTAGCAAAGTCCGACGAGAGGAGTTCCAAAGGGAATTCATGAGCCCGTCACGGATTTTTATCATCCGGCCGGTAGCCACATCGCTACTGATGGTCGGCATCCTCCTGGCGGGGGCGGTAGCTTACAAGCAGTTGCCGGTATCAGCCCTGCCGGAGGTGGATTATCCCACCATCCAGATCATCACTTTCTATCCAGGGGCCAGCCCGGATGTGATGGCTTCCTCGGTTACG
>Ga0181535_10003749_pt1 | contig 17418 bp, 8 predicted proteins | sample PEATcosm2014_Bin_44_FD_119774 | JGI IMG/M metagenome (GOLD analysis project Ga0181535, IMG submission 119774) | Peatland microbial communities from MTU Mesocosm Facility, Houghton, MI, USA - PEATcosm2014_Bin17_30_metaG | ecosystem: Environmental > Terrestrial > Soil > Wetlands > Peat | place... | reverse complement strand
GTGGCAGCGGACGGCGCGCTCTGGGCCAACACCTGCGCTCAGGTGTTCCGCTTCGACGGCCAACGCTTCCAGCAAGTCGCCGGCCTTGGCGGCACGTTGTCCTCCGCGCAGGCGATGGCGGACGGCGCACGCGGTCGCGTGGTGGTGGCGACCTATTCCGGCCTGTACGATGCCGCGCCCAATGGCGACGGGTCATTCTCCGCGCGCCTCCATCCACTCCCTCTGGGGCTCAGCAACGCGTCCATGCGGGGCGTTGCGAGCAGCGGCTCACAACTCTGGTTCGGCTGCGGGCGGCGGCTTTGCGTCGAAGATGCCGGCCGCGTCACCCAGTACGGCCCCGCTGAAGGCTTGCCGGAGGACGCCTGGGACGCCATCGGCATCGCCAAGGACGGCTCGGTATGGACACGCAGCCCCAGCAAGCTGTACCGGAGGCCGCCTGCCGAGTCGCGGTTCGTGCGGGAGAAGCCGGAAATCGCCTCCAGCATCTACTGGGGCGCCTTGACGCTCGGACACGATGGGTCCCTGATGATTCCGACGGACAAGGGATTGGAGATCTTCGGCAAGGGCAATTGGAGCGTGGTGGACGATCAAAGTGGCCTGCGCACTGCGATGGTCAGCGCGGTGATGGAGGATCGCGAAGGGTCGCTATGGATCGCGCTGGTCGGTTCCGGTGTGGCCCGGTGGCTGGGTCACGGCGAGTGGGAAGCCTGGACGCGCGCGCAAGGCCTGCCATCCAATCTGGTCTGGAGCATCCACCGCGACCGAAGGGGCGCGCTTTGGGTGGGAACCTCGCTCGGTGTGACACGCCTGGACGGTCATCAGCCCCCACGGACCTGGACCAGGAAGGACGGCTTGGGAGGCGACAACGTTCGATGGCTGGGCGAGACTTCCGACGGAGCGGTCTGGGCGGTCATGAAGCCGGGCGGCGTGGCTCGCATCGACCCGGTGTCCGGCAAGATCCGTCTGATCGGCCAGCTGGGCGGGCTATGCGGGACTTCGCATCGCGGTTTTGTCGACCACCTCGACCGGCTGTGGGTCGCCACGTCCTGCGGCGTCTTTCGCAACGACCGGCCGTCGGTCTCGGATCGCTTCTACCGCATCGACCAACCCGCACTTATGGAGCACGGGGCGTGGGCCTTCGCCGAGGACCGGCGGGGAACCATGTGGATCACGAATCCCGACGGGTTGTGGAGACTCAACGATGCCGGGTGGCGCCAGTTCGGGAAGGCCGACGGCCTGCTCAGCGACAGCCCCTACATTCCCGTGGTCACCGCGGACGGCGCCGTCTGGCTGCACCACCGCCTGGATGCCGGCATTGAAAAGGTCGAGTTCTCGGGAGACCGGATTGCCCGTTCGACGCCGGTCCTGCGCGCCGACAACCTATCGGTCCAGGTTACGGCCTTTCACGGCTTCGACTCGTTGGGCCACCTTTGGCGCGGCAGCGATAACGGTGTTTTTGTCCTGGTCGACGGGTCCTGGAGACACCTGGGCACGGAAGACGGTCTGATCTGGAACGACACCGACGGGGAAGCCTTCTGGGCGGACCCGGACGGGAGCGTATGGATCGGCACCAGCGGCGGGTTGGCGCACTACCAGCCGCCCCGCCCCGGCCTGCGCGAACTGCCCGTTGCCGAACCCATCATCACCTCGCTGGAGATCGGACAGAAGGCGCGCGTTGTTCGGGCCCAGTTCTCCTCGCTCAGTTACAAAAGCGAACAACTGGTGCGCTTTTCGTACCGGCTTGACGAGGCGCCCTGGACGGAGACCACGGAGCGCAGCATCTCAGTCGCCGGACTTGCCCCGGGGCGGCATTCCCTGGAGATACGGTCGCGCGTTCGTGACGGACCACTTTCCGCGGCAGTCGCAGTAGCCGACTTCCAGATTGAGCCGGAATGGTGGGAAACCTGGTGGCTGCGGTCAGTCGCTTTGCTGCTGATCGGCTCCGCCCTATGGGGATTCATTCTTTGGAGGAGCGCGCTGCTGCGGCATCGCAACCGCCAACTGGAACGCGCCGTGCGCGAGCGGACCGCCGAACTGGAAGCGGAACGTACCAAGGTTTTGGAAGAGAAACGGCGCGCGGATGAGGCCAGCGAAGCAAAGGGGCGTTTCCTGGCAAACATGAGCCACGAGATCCGCACGCCCATGAACGGCGTGATCGGGATGACCGGGCTGTTGTTGGACACGGATCTGTCGCCGGAGCAGCGCGATTACGCGGAAACCGTGCGGCGGTCGGGCGAGGGCCTGTTGACCGTCATCAACGACATTCTTGATTTCTCGAAAATCGAAGCCGGCAAGATGACGATCGAATCCTCTCCGTTCGACCTTCGGCTGGTGATCGAAGAAGTCAATGAAATGCTGGCGCCGCGGATTGAAGACCGAAAACTCGACCTGGTGCTGGAGTATCCGTCCGATGTGCCGCGTAGTTTCATCGGCGACGCGGGCCGCATTCGACAAGTCATGACGAACCTGGTCGGCAATGCAATGAAATTCACCCAGGCTGGCTACGTGCTGATTACCGTCAGCGCTGAGTCCCAGGACGGAGAGAAGGCGCACATCCGCGTGGCGGTCGAGGATACCGGTGGAGGAATCCCGCCCGATAAGTTGGGCGGACTGTTCGCGGAATTCAACCAGGTGGACGATTCGGTCACGCGCAAGTTCGGCGGTACCGGATTGGGGCTGGTGATCTCCAAGCAACTAGTGAAGCTGATGGGCGGCGAGGTCGGCGTCGACAGCCAGTTGGGCCAAGGCTCGACTTTCTGGTTTACGCTGCCTCTCCAGCTCGATGCGCAGCCGCACGCCGAGCCTGTGCCGGTAGCCGACCTGCGCGGTTTGCGCGTGCTGATCGTCGACGACAACGACGTCAATCGCAGGGTGCTGCGCGAGCAGATCACCAGCTGGGAAATGCGCAACGACACCTGTGAGAGTGGAACGGCGGCTTTGCAGGCTCTCCACGAGGCGAACGCAGCGGGCGATCCGCACCAGGTGGCACTGCTGGATTACCAGATGCCCGAGATGGACGGGGCCACCCTGGCCGCGGCAATCAAGGCCGACCCGCTGTTGAAGGACATGGTGGTGATCATGCTCACCTCAGCGCGCCACATTCAAACGGCCGGCATCGATGCCTGCCTGATGAAGCCGGTGCGCGAATCGCAGCTGCGGAACACACTCGCTACGACCTGGGCGAAGAAGCGCCTGAACGGGTTCGCCACGCGTGCCAACGCCTTGCACGAAATCGCCATCCTGAAATCGAAACTGGCGGGCCGGTTCGCCGGTTCGCCGGTGCGCGTGCTGGTGGCTGAAGACAACGTCGTCAACCAGAAGGTCGCCGTGCGCATGCTGGAGCGTGTGGGCTTCCGCCCGGACGTCGCCGTCAATGGCCGCGATGCGGTCGAGATGTGCGCCATGGTGCCCTACGACCTGATCTTTATGGATTGCCAGATGCCGGAGATGGACGGCTACACGGCGACCGTCGAGATTCGCAAACAGCTGAGACCGGGCGCGCGGGTTTCGATCATCGCCATGACGGCGGAGGCCATGGAGGGCGTCCGCGAGCGCTGCCTGGAGGCCGGGATGGACGACTACATTACGAAACCGGTGCGGCTCCACGAAATGGTCGAAACGCTGAAAAAGTGGGTACGGGTGGAGGCGCCTTCGGAGGTCCAGGTAGGGCCGTCGGGTCCTTAGTCACTCGCTTCGCGGATCGCGGTCCGCCGCGAACCGCTCGCTAGGCCAACAGCAGCCTCTTCAACCTGGCCACCAGCTCCATCGGGCTGAAGGGCTTCACGATGTAATCGTCTGCGCCCAGCGAGAACCCACGCAATACGTCCTGTTCCTGCTGCCGCGCCGTCAACAGAATCACACGCACTGGAATATTCTCGGCGCGGATGGTGGCAAGCACTTCGAAGCCATCCATTCCCGGCATGTTGACGTCCAACACTGCGGCATGCGGGCGGTGCGTCCTGATCTCTTCCAGCGCCTCGGGCCCGTTCGCCGCGACTCGGCACTGCATACCGCGGTTCAGGAGCGTGGAGCGCACCAGCGTTCGCAGCGTGATATCGTCATCCGCCACGAGAACTTCGGCTGGTCCCGTGACGGTGCGGCGCTGCGGCTCGGCCGGCGCTTGGCTGGCCGCCGGTTCCGCCGCGGCCATCCGGGAGAGCGCGAAGCTCAGCCGCATCAGCGCCTCTTCCGGCTGCCAGCCGTCGATCAGGAATTCGCGCGCCCGGGCCTGCACGTCCGAATGGAGGGCGAACAGCCTTTCCCGAGCGCCGATGAATACCAACGGCAACCGTGGCGGCGGCACGAATTCGGGCGCCAGCCATTTCGCCTCCATCGTCTCGGGCCGAACGTGGATCAACGCCACGCTGCATTCGCGGACGGCTTCGGAATGGGGCGGGTCGTCCGCCTCGAACAGCCTGGGTTTCGCCCCGATGTGTTCCAGAGCGGCACACATCCGCTCCGCCTCCACGTCGCCCAGCCCCACCAGGGCTACCCGCTTGCCGTTGAGCGCATGAGCGATGGAGTCCGGAATCTGCAGTTCCGCCGCAGCCGCCGCCGGTTCGGCGAACGCGTGCGCCAGGTTCGTCATCGCCACGCGCATCCGCGCGCCGGTCCACGGCTGCGTTTGAAGAACGACTTCCACCTCGCGCGCCCGGTCCGAGATTTTCGGAAATCCCAGCAGCCCGCCCGTTCCCGCCCACCAGTGGCTCAGCAGCGTGGTCCGTTTCTTATCGAAACCCTCGTCGAGCGCCGCCAGCAACTGCCGGCTCTGCACCACTCCGTCGGCCAGGAACGTGCGGCGCAAGTCTTCCAGCTCCGATTCGGGGATTGCCAGCGTGATCGGCTGCGCCGCCTCTCCCCGCCTGGCGGTAAGCGTCTCGCCAGCTTCCGGAGATGAGCTCACGTCGCCGCCGAAATCCAGGAATTGGCGAACCTCCTCCAGCGTCTGCTTGTCGAACGGTTTCAGCAGGTAGCCGTCACAGCCTGCGCTGCGCGCCCGCTCCTCGTCGCCCTCCATGTTGCAGGCGGTAAGTGCCACCACCGTCACATCGTGCAGCCGTTTGTCCTGCCTGATTTGCCGGGTCAGCTCCAGCCCGTTCATGCCCGGCAAGATGAGGTCCACCAGGATCAGGTCCGGCTTCAGCGAACGGAGAGTGCTCAACGCCTGTTCCGCCGTTGATGCCAGCTGCACCTTGTAACCGTCCGCCCGCAACGCCGAAGCCGTAAGCTTCAGGCTGACGGGGGAATCCTCGACGATTAGGATTGTCTCACCTGCCATACGAACAGCGAGGTTTCAGGCTCGCACCCAGCGAAATTATAGCACCTATGCGAAATCGGCACTCGCCGGCCCGGCCATCCGCTCAAAGCCTTGACCGCGGTTTTCATTTGACCATAAGTTGTTTGAAATCATAGAGAAACCGCCGGGGCGCAACCGCGAGCCGCGAAACCAACGGCTGGCCTCCAAAGTAAGTGATCTTGCGCTGCGCGAGCTGGCGAGTTACCGGGGAATCGGCTCCGGCACCGCTGCGCCGTCAGCCCGCGGGTCCGATGCCGCGTAATTGGTGTTCGTCTTGGCGTCGTGCAGGATTGCCTGTCCGCGCCCCATCTCCTGCGTGTATTCTCTGCGGATCGCGATCTGATGGCCGCGCTCCGACAGTTCCTGCAGAGTGGCTGCCGGCACGCGCGACTCGATGGACACATCGCATCCATTGGCGGTTCTTTTGGTAAAACGCGGCGCTTCCATAGCGGCCTGAATATTCATGCCGTAATCCACAATGTTCGACACGAACTGAGCGTGCGCCAAGGGTTGATTCGCACCGCCCATAATACCGAACGCGATGCGCGATTCGCCCCGTTCCATGAATGCCGGAATGATGGTGTGAAAGGGCCGCTTGCCGCCGGCGAGCACGTTCGGTGACCCGGCATCGAGGGTGAATCCTGCTCCCCGATCCTGCAGTTCAAACCCCATCCCTTCGACCGTTACGCCCGAACCGAACCCTTGCGACACGCTCTGTATCCAGCTGGCCATATTGCCTTCGCGATCGACGACCGTCAAATAAGTCGTGTCGCCCGGCTTAATATTGCCCGCGGCGACCGAGCAGTTCGCGCGGCCCGGGTCGATGAGCGCAGCCCGCTCGAGAGCCCATTCTTTCGAAAGCAGCTTGCCGACCGGAACGTCATAGGAGTGCGGGTCCGCATCGTATCGCCGCAAGTCGGAATAGGCCAGCTTCATCGCCTCGATCCGCTGGTGCATCTCGGGACCGCTGAACGGCCCGGCGGAGGCCGGCTCCGACGTGCCCATAATATTCAGCATCTCCAGTGCTGCCATCCCCTGCCCGTTGGGTGGCAGTTCGAAAACGCGGGCGCCCCGGTAGTCCGTGGAAATCGGGCTGACCCACTCCGGCCAAAAGGATGCCAGGTCTTCGGCTGTCATGGTTCCACCGAGGTGTTGCGATGTGACGAGGCTCGCCTCGGCGATTGCACCCTTGTAAAACGCGGCGCTGCCTTGCTCTGCGATCAGCCGGTAGGCGCGGCCCAGATCCGGATTCCGGAAGATATCCCCGACCTTCGGCACCTTTCCGTTGGGCAGGAAAACACGGATTGACTCGACATTCGTCCAGAGCTTGTTCCGACTCTCTGCCCCGGCCCATGCTTGCTGAATCACCTCCGTGACCGGAAAACCCTTCTCGGCGTACGCGATTGCTTCGGCGAAAAGGTCCTTCCACGGTAATCTGCCGAACCGCTTGTGCATGCGCGCCCATCCCTCCACCGCGCCCGGCACCGTGACGCTTTGAATCCCCGTGTCCGGCATTTGCTTGAAGCCCCTGGTGGCGAGGAACGCCGGTGTCAGGCTGCGGGGAGCGGGCCCGGAGGCGTTCAGGCCCACATACTGGCGGGTTTGGGCGTCCCAATAGAGGACGAACAGATCCCCGCCCGGCCCATCCATCATCGGCTCGACGACTCCGAGCACGGCATTGGCGGCGATCGCGGCGTCCACCGCGCTTCCCCCGCGCGCCAGAATCCCGGCCGCGGTCTGCGATGCCAGAATCTGGCTGGTGGCGGCTATCCCGTATTGCGAGATCACCATAGACCGCCCGTAGGAGCGGCCCATTCCAGAAAAATCGGATTGCCCGGATAAACCGGCACACGATAGAACCAGGGCGAGAAATGCGAATCCAGTTTTCATGTGTCGGAGCCGATGGCAGCGCATCGCCGTCGAGAGACCGTTCCGGCGCGGACCGTCCGCCGCCGCTCCTGCGCCGCGAACATTCCGCTACGCGAGCGCCAGATTCAGATTCCCAATCGCCTCGTCGATCTCTGCCGTATTCTTGTAACCGACCGTCACACAATCGACGCCCGCGCGCTGGAAAGCGTACTTCATCGCTGCCTGGCGATCCTCGCGCCTGGTGAATGTACCCTCTCCCACCAGCTTCATGCTGATCACGCCCATTCCCTCGCTGCGGACCTGCTTCACGTGGGCGACTACCTCGTCCACGTTTCCCGGCCCACCCGTGGCGTAATCCTCCGCGTCCATGCTCTTGCCGGTGTGATTCATCCGGATCATCGCCAGCGTGAGCCACTTGTTGCCTGGAACGCGGCGCAAGGCCGGGAGACCATGCACCGAAGCGCCGTGCGCCACCACAGCGTGTTTCGACTCGGCTTCCAGAATGCCATCCTGCCATCGGACAGTGTCGGTGGGCCACGTCGCTGTGTGCTGCCAGTGAAGCAGCATGACGTCGAAGTAGTCGGTATTGGCGAGCTTGCGTAACTCGTCGATCTTATCCTGCGGGTTCACTCCTTCCCGCGTCGTGACCTTCGACATCAGCCGGTAGCTGTCGCGCGGGATGCCCTTGAGCGCCACGCCCAGCATCCGGTGCATGTCGCCGTACGACTCAGCCGTCTCGAAGAAGCGAACCCCGCTGTCGTACGCGTGGCGCACCAGCCGCGTAAACTCGTCCTGCCCGAGTTCGCGCTGGATTCTGCCGCTGATGCTGCCGGTGCCAAACGCCAGCCTCGTCACCTTTACGCCGGAACGCCCGAGCGTTACCCAGTCGGTCGCGGTGCCGCGGGCCGCCCTTAATGGCACCCTTCCGGCAGCGGCGAGCATGCTCGCGGCGAGTCCGGTCTTGAGAAAATTACGTCTGGAGCAATGGGCCATTTGTCCCTCCAATTGGTCGCATCTTACCACGCACCGTTGGCCGATTGCCTGCCCGCCGGTGCGGGAAGACGGGTCGGGATGCGGATCGGCTCCACCCCAGCCTTCACGATCAGCCGCCGGCTCGGCGCTCAGATGTGTTTGGCAACCCAATCCACATGGCGGCGCATGATATCCAGCACGAACTTGGGCTCTTCCGGGCCATGCTTAGTCCTCGGGTAGACTACCATCACGGTCTCGACTCCCCGCCGCTTCAGCGCATTGTACATTTCATAGCCCTGTCCGGTAGGAACGCGTGGATCAATCTCGCCATGGAGGATCAAGGTCGGCGTCGTCACGTTCTTTACGTAGAAGAGCGGAGACATCTTCACGTACCGGTCCGCCTGCTCCACCGGTGGTCCCGAGAAGTAGTCGTCGAGCGTCGAAGGAATATCGTTCGTCCCCCACATGCTGATCAGGTTGCTGAGGCCGGCGCCTGTCGCCGCCGCTTTGAATCGTGTGGTTTGCCCAATCACCCAATTGGTCATGTAGCCGCCATAACTCCAGCCCATCACCACCAGACGATTTGGATCGGCGATTCCCATCTCGATCACGTGATCGACGCCCGACATCAGATCCTTGTAGTCGCCGCCGCCCCAGTCATTTAAGTTGGCCGCCCGAAACTTCAGGCCATAGCCGATCGATCCCCTGGGATTGACCCGCAGCACGGCCCATCCTTGCGCAGCGAAGCTGGCGACCGGGTACAGCCCGGCCGCTCCAATAAATGTCTCCGTAAAATCGCCCGACGGACCGCCGTGAATATTCAGAATGAGTGGAATCTTCTTCCCCTTCTCATACTCTGGCGGCAGCGTCAGCAACCCTTCCAGGTCTTCGCCTGCGTTCTTCCAGTGGATCACCTGTGTTTCGCCCAGCGGCAGCTTCGGCAGGTTGGTGTTGGCGGCGCTCACCTGGGCCGGCTGCATCGAATGAAGATCCATGGTGTAAGCTTCCACTGGTTCCGACGCGGACTGCAGGACGAGCCCGGCGTGGGTGCCGCGCGCATTCAACCGCAAACCGCCGCCGAGAGTGCCCTTCGGAATGAAGGCGGCTCGCGGAGGACCATCCACCGGCATCGCATACAGCACGGCGCGCGTACCCTTGAACTCGTTGAAATAGATTTGCCGCGAATCTGCGGCCCAGCCGTTCAAATTCGGCTGTGCATCGAAAGTTTCGGGCAGTTCCCGCTCCCGGGCGTCGCTCCGATCGTGGAGGACGATGCGGCCGGGCTGGAAGGGCGTCAGGGGGGTGCGGACAAAGGCGAGATAGCGGCCATCTGGAGAGTAGAACGGCTGGACTTCCGTAGCCGGCGTGGCAGCGATGGCGCGCACCGTTCCGCTTTCCACTTCCACCTCCGAAATGTCGCTCCTCCGCCCCACATCGGCATCCGGAGCCGGCCTTGTTTCAAACGCGATCGTGCGCGAGTCGGGCGACCACGTGAACGCGCCCACCGTGAAAGGTCCGCTGACGAGTTTCTTCACCGGCCGTTTGCCGGCGCTATCCTCCTTCGCTGCCACCAGGTACAGAGACTGATCCGCCGGATCGTCGTCGACGACGCGAAAGTCGGTCTTGAGCCGTTTGGCGGCCTCCACTTCAGGACGCTCCGGCGCCGCCGTAAACGCGATCCACTTGCCGTTCGGGGACAAATGATAGACGCCCAGGCCGTCTTTCAGGTCCGTGAGCATTTCGGCTTCACCGCCGTCCACCGCAATTCGGAAAACGTTGCCCTTCCCGCTCCGGTCCGACGTGAAATAAATTAAGGCGCCGTCCGGCGAGAATTCCGGTGCCTTGGCGCTTTTCTCCCCACGGGTCAACTGCAGGCGATGCGATCCGTCGCTGTGGGCGCAGAAGATTTGTGTATTGATTTCGCTCTTTTCGGTGGTCATCACGGCGGTGGACTCGGTCCAAACCACGGCGCTGCCGTCGGGCGATGGCAGCACGTCGGCCACGTTGTGCACCTTCATCGAGACTTCAGGCGTCCATTGCCGGGGCGCATCCGCCGCCCACGCGGCGCCGAGCAGGGTAATCAGAACAATCGTGTGGAGTCTCATCATTTACCTCGCGTACTTGTCGACCCAGTCCATGTTTCTTTGCGCGATATCGAGAATGAATTTCGGCTCGCGAGGTCCATGCGGTGTGCGCGGATACACCACCATCTTGGTGGTCACTCCGAGTTCCTTCAGGGCGTGATAAAACTCGTAACCCTGGCTGGTCGGGACGCGAACGTCGGCTTCGCCGTGCAGGATGAGGGTCGGCGTCCTGACGTTCTTGACGAACGTGATCGGGGAATGATCGGTGAAGCTCTTGAACTGGTCCCAGGGTTCGCCGTCGAAGTAATCCGGCAGAAATCCCGGAATGTCGGATGTGCCGGTAAAGCTCCACAAGTTGGTGACACCCGCCCCGACCACGGCGGCCTTGAAACGGTTGGTATGCGTCACCACCCAGCTGGTCATGAAGCCGCCATAACTCCACCCCATTACGGCGAGATGGTCCGGGTCGGCGATCCCCATCGAAATCACCTGATCGACGCCGGCCATGTCGTCTTCGAAGTCCTTGCCGCCCCAATCGGCCACGTTCGCGTAGCGAAACTGCTTTCCATAGCCGCTCGACCCGCGAGGATTGGGCCGCAGCACGGCGTATCCGCGAGACGCAAATGCCGCGATCGGGTAGACAGCGAAGCGGCCGATAAAGGCTTCCGCGAAAACGCCCGCCGGACCGCCATGAATATTCAGGATCAGCGGATACTTCTTGCCCGGATCGTATCCCACCGGCAGCGTGAGCAGACCTTCCACCTCGAGCCCGTCTTTGGACTTCCAATGGATGACCTTCGTTTCGCCCAGGGCGGGCGCGGCCAGATCGTCATTGGCGCGGCTCACGCGCACCGGTTGGCCGCCCGGCAACGCCAGAAAATAGGCCTCCGGCGCCTCGCTGCAGCTCTCGCGGCTGAAGCCCAGGTGGGTACCGCTTACATTCAGGGCTGCGCCGTTTCCCACCACCCCTTTCTCGGGAGCATAGAGACTTCGAGGCGGACCGTCGACCGGCAAGGTGTAGAGCTCGCTGCGCGTGCCTTTGGCTTCGACGAACACCAGGCTCTTCGAATCGGCGGCCCATCCCAGCACGACGGGATGGCCGTCGAAGGTGTCGGGCAACAAGCGCACCTCGCCCGTAGCCCGATTCAGCAGAGCGACGCGCGAGTCGCCCGGCCAGCGCACCGGCTCCGAGGTCTTGTTGAACGCAAGATAGCGGCCGTCCGGGGAATAATGCGGCGCGCTCTCGGCCGCGGGCGTTTTCGCGAGTTCTGTCACTTTTCCCGTGGCTACGTCGACCTCGGCGATGTCTGCCTTGGTCCAGTTGTCGGCCAGCGGCGCGGGCCAGTGATCGAAGGCGATGCTCTTTCCGTCCGGCGCCCAGTCGAAACTCGCGACATGGTATTTGGCTTCGAATAGCTTTCTCGCATCGCGCGCGCCTTCGTCGTTGGCTTCCGCCGGGATCAGGTACAGCGCCAGGTTCTCCGGGTCGGCGTCTACCACATGGAAATCCCGCTTCTCCTTACGGGCCTTCTCCAGGTCGGGCGGCGGCTCATACCCCGTATACGCGACGGATTTCCCATCCGGGGACACCTTGTATTCGCCCACGCTGCCCTTCACATCGGTCAGCATTTCGGCTTCGCCGCCGTCAACCAGCACGCGATAGAGGTTGGCTGTGCCGGAACGATCCGATAGAAAATAGACGTACCGTCCGTCCGGCGAGAAAGTGGGCATGCTCGAACTCTTCTCGGCGCGCGTCAACTGAAAACGGCGCGATCCATCCGCCCGCGCTAAGAAGATCTGCGTCACCTGCTCGCTGCGCTCGCCTTCGGCAACGGGCTTGACCTCGGTGTAAGCGATCCACCGGGCGTCCGGCGATGGCACGACGGATCCGATGGTCCGCACCTGCAGTGAGAACTCCGGCGTCCAGGAGTTGTTCGCGTCCGCGGAGAGTAAGAAACAGCAGCCGGCGACCAGTGCGAATGCTTTCATTTGGCTATATTTGCACACTATAGTCCAAATGTCTCGCGGTCGCACCAGCGCGGCGGGGCGCCCGGGAATCGGATTACAATGGGCGTCGGATTGGATGGTGCTACTTAGGCGCGTGCGCCGTTCCGATCTGAGCTGCTAACACGATGCAGAACGGCATCACGACTTCACGATCGAGCGTCCCGAATTGAGCGAAAGCATGGTCACCAATCGACGAAACTTTCTGAAGGGAGTGGCTGCCTGCGGGCTTGCGGCTTCCGTTTCGAGATCGCAGTCTACGGCTGCGGATTCGTCCGCCCATATCGAGATTCTGCCCGAGGAGCCCATTGGCGTCATCGCTCCGGAAATCTACGGCCACTTCATCGAGCACCTTGGCGGAGTCATCTACGACGGCGTCTGGGTGGGAGCGGCGTCGAAGATTCCGAACGATGGCGGGATTCGCCGGGCGGTGATCGACGCGCTGAAGGCCATCCATGCTCCTGTGGTGCGCTGGCCCGGCGGCTGTTTCGCCGACAGCTACAACTGGCGGGACGGCGTCGGATCCGCCACGGACCGCAAAGAGCGCACCAACTTCTGGGGCGGCGTGGAGCCCAATTCGTTCGGCACCCAGGAGTTCCTGCGCTTCTGCGCCCTGACCGGGGCAAAGCCCTACCTGGCGGCCAACGTGCGCGGCCTGCCCGCCTGGGACTTTCAGCAGTGGGTGGAGTACTGCAACGCGCCCGCGGGAAGCACCACCGGCGCAAAGGAACGCGCGGCGCAGGGCCATCCCGAACCGTACGATGTTCGCTACTGGGGTGTCGGCAACGAGTCCTGGGGCTGCGGAGGCAACTTCACTCCGGAAGAGTACGCCACTGAGTTTCGCCGGTTCACGGCATGGGTGCCTCAGTACGGCGGCCAGCACCTGGATCTGGTGGTTTCCGGGCCGAGCGACTACGACGTCGATTGGACCCGCAGGGTTCTGCGTTCCCTGGCGGAGAAAAATCAGATCGACAACGCGTATGGACTCTCGCTGCATGACTACACCTGGAATCTGAGCGCGGGGCTTACCACCGATTGGAACCTGGGCAAACGGGACGCCCTCAAGTTCGATGAGCTGGAGTGGTACGAGTTGCTGGCCCAGGGCGCCCTGATGGATTCGATCATTCGCGATCAGTGGGCAGTCATGGCGGAATCCGATCGCCGCCACCACATCAAGCTGGTCGTGGACGAATGGGGCGCTTGGTACCGGCCGGGCACGGAGATCGGCCCCAAGTACGCGCTCTCGCAGATGCTCACACTCCGCGACGCCCTACTTTCCGGCATCACGCTCGATATCTTCCACCAGCATGCCGACAAGGTGGCGATGGCAAATGCGGCGCAACTGATCAACTGCCTGCATTCCCTCATGCTGGCCAGCGAAGACCATTTCGTGCTGACTCCCGTCTATCACGTTTTCCAGATGTACATGGCGCACATGGGCGCCCGGTCGGTGCGCACCGAATTCGCAGCGCCACCCGCGAGTTACGACCGGCGCGGCCAGCCGGGCGCTCTGTGGGGGCTAAAGGGGTCCGCCTCGATTTCCGGAAAGAAAGTAACACTGACCGTGGTGAATCCTCATACCAGCCGCGCACTGGAAGCGGAAGTCGTGGTCCGCGGGGCCGCTGTCGAGAGCGGGACCGGCCAGGTTCTCACGAATGCGGATCTTCACGCCCACAACGACTTCCAGCATCCGGACGTTGTGCATCCCGAGCCTGCCGCAGTGACGGTTGCCCGGGGACGGCTGCTGCATCGCTTTCCGCCGGCCTCTGTGACTGCGCTCCACCTCACACTCGCCTGAGGCGGAGCGCCCAGCCGGCCCGAGTCCGGCAGAAGCGCCCGCTACCTGGGCGGTTTGAGAATCTCCACCAGCTTTGGAACGACAGCGTTGGGGATTGGGATGGTCAGATTATACTGCGCAATCTTCCAGGCTCCATGCGACCTGACCACCACGCCGGTAGCCCGCAATTCGCCATACTTCGGCGAGACCAGTTTCTCATCGAACCAGCCGGTTCTGCCGTCCGGCGAGAAGAAGACGTGGCGCTGCCTGGCAACGTATGTCCAGGCGTGATGCCCGTCGAAGTAATGCTCGTAGGCGGCGCGGAACGCGGATATCGTCCAGCGTTCTTCGGGATCCGTCCCTAGAAAAACGGCGTCATCGGTAAAACGGGAGAAATAGCGCGGGCCGTCTCCCTTGTCCGCCGCGTCATACCAGTCGTCCAGCATCACCGCGACGGTTCTCGCCTCGGTTCTGGGAGCGGCTGCCGGCGCAATCACCGGCACAACCAGCATGGCGATGGAAAGAAGCGTTCGTCTCATTCTGGCCGCCTCCCGCGCGCGCCTTCCCCGGAGCAGAAAGACGAGTCCGCGCCCGACGATGCCAGGGTATCGCACGCTTAATACTCTACCTTAGCCGGCCTGTTTCACCGGCGGTTCTCGGTAGCTTCATGCCGGGGCGCCGCAATCGACGGGCGAACGGCACCTGAACCGGCGCCACAGCATGACCGGCGCCGCATCCGGCGGAATTGGGGGAGAATCGTAACAGATATGATGAGTCGAGAGATTCGCCTGGCCGCACGCCCCCACGGCCTGCCAACCGCGGCTGACTTTACCCTGGCGCAAACCGAACTGGCGCCGCTGCAAGACCAGGAGGTACTCGTTCGCAACATTTTCATGTCGGTGGACCCGTATATGCGCGGCCGCATGAACGCCCGGAAGTCGTACGTACCGCCCTTCGAATTGGGCAAGCCGCTCAGCGGCGGCGCAGTCGGCGAGGTCATCGAGTCGCGCGCCGCGGAATTCCATCCTGGTGATGCCGTCACCTCCAACTTCGGCTGGCGTGAGTATTTCGTCGCCTCGACGAAAGAGCTGCACCGGGTCAGCCGCGAGATCCACCCGCTCTCGGTTTATCTGGGTGCTCTCGGCATGACCGGTCTGACCGCCTGGGTGGGGCTGAACCTGGTGGACGTCAAAGCCGGAGACGTCGTCTTTATTTCTGGGGCCGCCGGCGCCGTCGGCAGCGTGGCTGGGCAGCTGGCGAAGTTACGCGGTTGTCGTGTGATCGGATCAGCCGGTTCGGAGGCAAAGGTGGAATTCCTCAGGGAGGAATGCGGCTTCGACCACGCCTTCAATTACCGGGCCGGTCCGATTCTGCTGCTGCTCAATCGGGAGGCGCCCGACGGCATCGACGTTTACTTCGATAACGTAGGCGGCGAGACTCTTCAGGCGTCGCTCACCGCCTTGCGCCGTAATGGCCGGATCATCGCCTGCGGAGGCATCTCCAGCTACAACGAGAGCGCACCCTCGCCGGGTCCTTCCAATCTCTTCAACATCATCACCAAGCGGCTCACCATGAAAGGCTTCATCGTTTCGGATTGGATGGACCGACGCGCCGGGTTTGAGAGCGAAGTGGGCGGGTATTTCAAGGCTGGCCAGCTCAAACACAAGGAAACCGTCGTCAGGGGACTCGACCACGCAGTGGACGCTTTCATCGGCCTGTTCGAAGGCCAAAACATCGGCAAGATGGTGGTGGAGCTGGCATGAGTTTCGGGTTTTGCGAGCACCCCAGGCCTTCCGGGGCCACGGCCGACGGATCCCGGTGCGATGGGTGAGCGCACGTGACGTGTCGCAAGTGCAGAGTCGCAATGAAGGAGCTCAAGGGGCACATCTACCACCAGCAGCGGAAGTGGAAATGCCCGAAGTGTGCCAAGGTGAGAATGCAAAAGCAGCGGTAAATCGCCGCGGAACCTAAACGAACAGCTCGTGTTGCCTGGCCGTCGTTGCGCAATCGCGAGCTTGGTGTATCTCCGGAGATCAGCTACTGGCTCTGGCAGGTCACAAACACACCGCCAATACTCTGGAATCCCGCGATCTGAGCCTGCAATGGCTGGTCGCCCGTCGGAACCTGGGGGATGGTCACGTTGAGCTGGTAAAGCCCCGCCTCCACCAGATTCGCTGCGTTGACGACGGCGCTGACTCCGCCGATGGACACCGCCGGCGTGCCTGCAAGGGGCGCGGCCTGCGTGATCAGTTGCCCTGGTGATACCGGCGGGTTCGTCGGGCCGAACCCGGTAGCATAGAGTTCGATCTCCTCGCCTACCTGCGCCGGCCGGCTGCCCGGTCCGGCCGGTCCCACCAGCATTCCGTCCGCGTGGCGCGCCGCGGCGTAATTCGTTCCATTCCTGGTCCAGACGAAGAACTCCGGGGTCATCCGCTGTTTCACCGCGGTGCCCGGATAGCTGTTGCCCTGCGCCGTGGTTACGGAGACCGGGACCGGTCCTAGGGTGGGATCAGCCGGGGCAATCGCATTGATCTGTCCAGGGCTCACGTAGTCGATATATGCCGGCTGGCCGTTGATGCTCACCCTGACACCCCCGAGTGTGGTGGGGAACTGGCTGTCCGCCGGCCCCGGGACCCAGGTCTGCGGCGCGGACGCAAATCCGCTGCCAAGAATCGTCACCCAAGCTCCCGACGCTATGGCAGGCCGAAAGCCGGCCGCGTCGACCACCGCCCTCACCTTCGATGCGGGCGCTGCCACCGGCTGCCGGCGCTGGAGCAGAATGCCATCGGTCGCCGCCAGCGTGGCCTGTGGCGCGGCCGACCCGTCGTTGTAGCGCGCGGCAGAAGTGATGTAGACGGCGTCCGCGATCAGCGGCCCTCCGCCGGCGTTTGAGATCGTAAGAACAGGTGAGCTTACGGCAGTCAGCGCCACGCCGCTGAATATGGTGTGCCATTGGTCACCCGCGGTGGCGCTGCTCTGATCGAGATTCGCTGAGGCGACTACTTTGCCGCCGGAAACGATCTGGTACTGAGCGGTCTTGGTCCAGCCCGCTGCTCCCGGTGGATCCGGCAACCAGACCTGAATCGTGTACTGGCCATCGGAAGGGATGCTCAGGTTCCACTGCGCGGTTCCCTGCGGCACGTCCAATTCATGCAATGAGCCGCCCCAGGCGTTGTAACAGGGGCCCACGGCGATGAAAGACCCGGTGGAAACGTTCACGACGTTCCAGCCTCCGCTGGCGCTGAACCCCGCACTCGAATCGTCCACGATGTACTGATACAGCGGTGCCTGGGCGCCGGTGAAACGCTGGAGGCCGGGTTCGAGCGCGACGGTTTGCCAGCCGGTGGTGCCGTTCAACACCGCAACGCCGTCGCTGAAGTCGCGTTCGAAGATGTCGGGCGCCTGTTGGAAGAACT
>Ga0181535_10003748_pt1 | contig 17420 bp, 13 predicted proteins | sample PEATcosm2014_Bin_44_FD_119774 | JGI IMG/M metagenome (GOLD analysis project Ga0181535, IMG submission 119774) | Peatland microbial communities from MTU Mesocosm Facility, Houghton, MI, USA - PEATcosm2014_Bin17_30_metaG | ecosystem: Environmental > Terrestrial > Soil > Wetlands > Peat | place... | reverse complement strand
TCCGCCCTCGGCAAGTTGCGGCGGTCGAAGACCTCCAACGAGCCGCCTCACTTCGGCATGACTGTCACGAACCAACCGTATCCCCAGCTCAAGCGTCTTGGCGGCTTCCTCGGGCTCCTTTTCCTTCAGGCAGTCGTACGCCTCGAACTGCATGAGCGCACAAGCCAGTTGCTGAGCCAACCCGTCGTGGATCTCGCAGCTCATCAGGTGCCGTTCGTGATCGCCGGCTTCCAGCAGACGCCGCAGGATCTCCACGGCCTTCTTCTGTTCGTTGATGTCGCGGGCCACGTGAACGCTGCCGACGACCTGCCCCGACTCGTCCCGCAGGGGACTCGCGGTGACGAGGAACCAGCCCCCGAGGCGATCGTCATGCACTTCGGAGGCGTGCGACTTGCCGTCGACCAGGGCGAGGGCGCGAGGGCAGGTGGCTGGTGGCTCGCTTGCCCCGTGAACGCACTCGTGGCACTTCAGTCCGACGCACTGCTCGGGCGTGCGGCCGAGTTTTCCCGCCATCGGCTGGTTGACCCGCACGAATCGGTGATGGCAATCTATGATAGCGAGCAGGTCGGGGACGCTGTCGAAAGCGCGTTCCCACAGGCAGCTTTCCATCTGGAACGCGGCCTCGCCGGAGCGTTCCTTGGGAGCCTTTTTGGCGGACTTCTGATCGACGCTCATAGCACCCTCCAGGATGATCTAGGCGACTAAACCGCTAAGGATACTGCGCTTCGGAACGGCGTGCAATGGCGGTGGGAAGAGGGGGGCAAAAAAATCAAGCGGTCGAATGAGGCGTCCAGCCGCCAAATCGCCATGTTCGACATGCCGGTAAGGCTGGGCGGGCTTTGGCTCAATCTCCCAAAGCCATAAACGGATTAAATATCGAGCGATCCCCTGGAACCCGGTTCCATCCACCCTGCCTTCCACCATGCACGCGACCCGTTTCTTTTTTGTTCACGAACATGGGACTCTATATAGATCATGCCTTTTTTCTACATCATGTCCCTCTTCCTGCGCGGCGCTACGCCAAGGCCCGGCAGATGTCGATGACTTCAAAGCGTATATCGAGGCGCAGGCAGGAAAAGAGGAGGTCGCCAAGGTCTTCCGGGCTTATATCGAGGACGACATCCCTTGGGGAGTTCGTCTCAGCGGCAAAAGGGTGCCCAGAGATCCGTGTTGACGGACTGGCAGTCCGCAACGAATTCCTGATAGAGGGCACTAAGCTGCACGCCACAAAGGAAATGCAAGCCGTTCTTGAGAGGCTGACATCCACCACCGCCGATCCATGAATTTGTGCGGGGAGCTTCGGAGTCAGATGCGGAAGAACTCACGGCGAATCAGTACAGAACAGATTAGTGGAAAACATCTAAGCGGCCTATTGACGGTTGGTACTTCGACGATTATCCTGACGAACTGTTTGTCAGCGAACTATCAGGAAAGGTGTTAAAATGGTCCAGCCCAGAGATAATGACGAACCATTGACCACGACATTCGATCATGTGCGATTCTCGTTTCAGGATTTCTTCGTCGAATTCCTCGGCGGCTTGGTACCGGGAGTCCTATTCCTGATCGGCGGTTTCCTCGCCCTGGTGTCGCCACTGGATGCGCTCTTGAGAGGGCGGCCAAGACTGCCGGGGGAGCTTATCCATGCAATCCTCAAAACAACGAGTGAAACACATGCCGTCATTTGCTTGATTCTATCGATGATTGCAATTCTGGTCGCCTATGTCCTTGGACATCTCTTCTACCGGCAGGAGCCGAAAAAGCCGGATCAGCAGAGTCTGAGGCGGATCACGCAGGGGCTCATCGTCATGAACAAGGGAGCCATGATTCCCGAGTTCAAGGCCCTGTTTCTTCGCTTAACCGGGTATAAGGTGGAGATGTTGACAGACGAGAGCGAGTACATCAGGAGGATGCGCGAAGACTATGGCTGCACCGTCGATGAATGCGATTTCCCGTATCTGTACCTCAAAACATATTTGAAGAAGCGAGGACACGAGCATCTCCTAGCACTGGTTCCCTGGGACCCAGACGTGGACAAGAAATCGGCTGACCATCGTAGCAAGACCTATATCAATCTGCTCAAGGTCAGACTTACTTACCATCATCCGAGACATTGTGGCACTATCGTCCGTAACGAGGCCCACGTACGCCTAGCCTCTTCCACATGGTATGTCGCGAAGGCCCTTCGCTGGTTCAGTCTCGCTGGCATCACAATCGGGTTCATCGCGATTTTCGAAGCAATTAAAGCCGCTACGATATCGGGAATGACAGCCATCGTGAGCGCAGGAGTGGGGCTTCTCATTGCGCCGGTGCTGGTTCTGATTACGGGCCGATATTGCAAGGTGACGATCGAAAAAGTTCTACATTACCAGCGTTTGCGCGAAGTGTGCTTTGTGCTGGAGACAAGTTACACTGCTTTTCGCAATACGCCTCACATCCTGGCGCCGCCGTTCACGGAGTTTCCGAAGACTTGTGGGAAAACCGATGTTAAAGGAACTGGAGGTTCAGTCGTACGAGTTCCTGCAGACTGCCCACGGCTGGTTCCAGACGATCGGCAGTGCCCCTTCTTGGAAGATAATGGCCACGCGACACCTCGCAAACGCGGAAGCACATGACTGGGACAAGGCAACGCCAAAGCGAGAACGATCGTCTGGTGTACTCGTTTATTTCAATGCCCCACGGCTTCTGTTGGCTTGCGAAAGACGAAAGTGAGCCGCTCCTGAAGTCGCTCGGCCTATCGCTTGCTGCATCTCCTGCTGCCAAGGCAAGTGCAAGGTGAGTTTGCCGATTAGGGGCTCGACGACGTGCCCCCCCTTCAACATGAACTCGCTTTCGGCCCGTAGCAAGAGAAATTGGCGTCACTACAGTGTGAACGCCGTCACGTCGCCATTCCCCAGATCGACAAGGACCGCCCCGTCCTGCCACATGTCGTTTTGGTCGTTGTGGTCAACAGCGCCACGGTCGTGACCGCACCGGGCGACACGTACGCTCGCAGCGGATGATCGCGCTCGGCCGCAACGTCATTACTTGCCCGTCACGTGATCAAGCAGGGAAGGGATGCCTATCGCGCTGGCCACGAGAATGACGTTGTGGACAATCGGATCGGCGGTCAACGGACCGAACGCACCGTCGTCGAGCGATTCGATCTCCTGGACCAGTTGTTCGATCTGGTTAGCTAGTCCCGGCTGGTCCTTGCGCGCGGCGAGCAGCTTGCGACGGAGGCGTTCCAGTTCCAGGTCGCGCGCATTGCGCGCCGCCCTCCGCAAGAGAATTCCTGACCAGAGAGCGAAGGCCCAACTCAAGCCGTAAAATAACCACAACGACAGCGGCCAGTCGAAGTGCGCAAGCCGCGGATTGCGCGCCAGCATGAGGACCAGCAACACCAGCGAAGGATACCAGATCAAGCGCCCCACGGCCTTGGAAAGCATGGCGATGAAACGCATGCCAAGATACTCGTTGAGGTGGTCCGCGGGGATATTCAGTCTCTGTGACCACTTCTTGAGGAGGTTTTCAGGCCAATTCGTCGCCTCTGTCTTGAGCAGATCGACAAAGCGCGTACACAGCCGTGTGGCGTCGAGAACACAAATCGTCAGCAGCACGAATGCCGAAAGGCTAGCCACCATGGCAATGGCATTCAGACGATAGCTCCAATCCCCTCGGTACGGCTGGAACGGTGGCTCCAGAAATGAGATGAACCATGCGACCGCCATGTACGCCATCGCGGCGGGGACATATCGCGTGATGCGACTACCCGGGCAGGATCGGCGGACAAACTCCGCCCAGCACTTGCCGGCATCTACCCGACCGGCACTGTTGGCCGGTTCGTTGCCGAGGACGCTACTTGTACCCCAAGAACCAATGCCGACCTCCTTCCGGCGAGACCGCCAGTGCCGGAGACTCGACCAGCAACTCAAAAGCCAGGTGAGCCAGGTTCGCGCGGGCTCGTCGTTCGACGGCATCTTCGGGAGATCGAACTCGGCGGCCAGTTCGCCTTGAAGCCGGTCGACGACGGATTGCGAACGGAACAGCAGGCTGAAACCGATGACGGCTGCCGCTAGGCGCAACAGCACGCTCGGCCAAACGCTGATGCCTTCGAAAACGGTAAACGGCTCGCCATCCGGACGAAAGTGGTCCACGGTCACTACCCATCCGACCACGATCGCGCCGACAACGCAGAGCCCCAGGACCAGCCAACCGCCACGCAGGGCCCCCAAGGCGCCGACCAGTTGCCGCGGCAGCGGACTGATCTGCCAAATTGCCACGCCGAGAGACAAGACGACTCCTATGGCGACTAACAGGGGCACGCCGGCGGAATGCCAGTCCAACGCCGGCCGAGGCGGATGTACACTGCTCGGGTCTTCCGAAAGACTCAAGTCGTGCGCGCCTTCGTAACCGATCTCGAAGATCCGCGGGGCGGGGGCATCAAGGCCGGGAGGCGGTGGGGCCTTGATCCACGTGTCTTCGACGGCGGCTCCTGTGGCCCGGAATAGCCCGGTCTGGTAGCTGTCGCGGAACGGCAGGACGCCGCGCTGGATCCGCGGCTCCAACTGCAAGCCGTAACTCGACGCGACGATCACGTTACGCGTCCATGGCAATTCCCGGGGATGGAGCAGCCTCGCGTCCAGGTCGGTCGTGAAGAACACGACACCCGGGAACCGTCGCCGCAGCGCTTGCAAGAGCAGGAGCTTGTCGTACACGTCGCTGCCCAGGATGCCGATCGCGCGGAGCAAGGAATGACCGGGCTTGCTGATCTTGCGATTCCATGCCTCGACTTCGTCGGCCAACCGCGGGATATAGTCCAACTGGCTGTTTCCCTCTGGACGCTCCATTTCCTCGATCGAAGTAGGTGCCTGCCGCTCCGGCTTGGCCACGAGTTCGCCGTCTCTCGCTGTAGTGCGGCCGTGGCCTGCGGTCTTGCCGTCCAGCCCTTTCAGGTACGTAAAACAGCGAACTTGCCTCCTTTCGCTCCCCAACGGCTGGACATCCTTGGCCGAGTCGTCCTGCCGATTCGGTTCGACCTCGCGCACGAACGAAGCCGGCAGCCCTCGACCATAGAAGGTATCGTGTTCGGAAACCAGCGCGACGCAATCACCCTTGCTCGGATCTATTCCGCGGAGTTTCAGTTCGACGTGCAGTTCAGCGGCCAGTCGCCGGTCGGTGCAGGTGAGATTGTGGAACTTGATTGCGGCATTGCCTGTCTTGTCCGCCAGATTCTTGAACTTGTCTTCCAGCTTCTTGCGAGGCGGTTCGTCGTCGGTAAATTCCTGCTCGGATGGAGCGTAAGGGTCATTTAAGACGAAGAAGTCGTCGGCGGACGCTGAGGAGGAGAAGAACTCCATGTCTGCCACGTCGTCCTTGGATATCCGATCGAAGTCTTCCTTGAAGAGGGCAAAAAGTGTCGACGACTCCCAGGGGCCGAGAATCCGCATCGGTGCAGCCCCTGCATCTACCGTGCTTTTCTCAGCCAATCCCTTCAGCCGAGCACGAATCTCGCACAATCGCCGCAACGGATCGGGCCGAAACCATTCATCCGCCAACCAAAGTACAAGAATATTGCGAAACGCGTTCGCATTCTCGTTCTTGGGACAGTTCAATGCCCTGCGTTGCACGGTCGAGGCTACGAACCATTCGAAGGGAATAATCAGCGGCTTTTCCGAAGTTTCTTGGGTACGCGACGGTCCCACAGTGCCCACATGACAAAAACCGCCGATGTGCTCGGCGTCCACCGGCACGTATTCGGCGGCAGCAAGCCCCGACAACACGGCCACGCGACTGCGCACACGCCACTCGGCGCCGTCCACGAAGGGACTTCCCGTCACCATGACACCCAACACAAGGAGGGGCCTAATGTTCTCGTTCGTCGGGCCGGCATTCTCGCCAGCACGTCGCGCATCAAGCGGTTTGGACTTGGGTGCTCGCGCGTCAGGCAAATTGAACCTGGAGGGCTGCGCGTTGGGCGCACCGGTTCTCGTGCCCTTACTCCCGAAGTCTTGAAACACCGTTTCGCCGGAGTTGTCGGGGCGTTCGGGATTCTGCAATGCCGCCTCGAAGGGATCCTGCCATAGGCGCGCCGAAGGCTTGTCCTGGCCGACGATCGGCTTGGAAACGTCGCGTTCATCGGGGCGCGAACTCTTCAACGGCGATTGCAGCCACCACAGCCCTCCTCCCACGACCGCCGCGAGAAACAGGACGACGCTCGACCACCCGCCGGGAACGTCCGGCGACGATTGTTCCTTCATGGCACAGTCTCTCCGTGACAAATCATCCGAACCGCTGAAAACATGATGAAATACGTCGGCCACAACATCGTAAAGGCCCGCATAAACATAGCAAGGCGAGCGACTTTGCGACAAGGCAATCGGCGGGCCAGCGCAGCGTCTCTGGGCATACGGACGTCGCTCCCTTCTCGCAGTCGATCAGTCGTACTTATCGCGCAGCCGACCATCATCCCATTCTCCCAGGTCGAATTCGAGGCTTCTCCACTTTCCTTCGCCGTCCTTGAACTGAACACCGAACGTGAATGTTCCAGTGGCGTAGATTTCTTCGAGGACGGCTCTCTTTCCGTTCGTCCTGCGAATCCAGATCACGCTCTTGGCAAACGTATCGTGAAGATGGAAAACGAACGGTCCCACCAAAGGCGTGTCGTCGGTTGCCTCCAACACGGCATCGACCAAGAAGTACCGCTTGTATTCGACCAGATTCTCGATTCTGAGTCGGCGTCCATAGCCTTCGCTCTGCCCGCCCCATCGCCCCTTTTGAACATCGTCCTTCGCCAGGGATTCGGGCAACGGCGGTGGCGGTGGCGGTGGCCGATCCGGAGCCGATACCGCACCAAGGATATCGAACGGCACCACTTGCTGTACCACTGCCAACACTTCCGGGGAAAACTGAATGGCATAACCAATGGGGGCACTATCCGCTGACTCATCCAAGATGCGCGCGACGCCGATCACGTTTTTCTTTTTCTGGTCGTACACGGGTGCTCCGCTCAGGCCCTTGGCGAACCGTGGACTACCACGATTCGGCTTTATTTCCAAATAGCCCAAGGACACGCCATCCGGCATGACGGTCTGAATGGTTCTCTGAGCTTTTCCTTTGACTTCGTGTCGTGCATACTGCTGCTGAAAGAAGTTGGTAAAACCTTCGCAACACACCGGGCCGGAGGACGATGACGGGATTTTCAGACGGGAGCGATCTCCCACTTTACCCTGGACAGTCAAGACTGCCAAATCGAACCTTGCTAGTTCAGTATCCCCGATGTCCTTTGCATCCATGCCGTTCACGACGATTCTTATGGGATTGACCGAAGCATCTGCCACCGGTCGGCCAATCGCCCGAATGTTGTGCGAACAGGTCAGGACATACGTCTTGGATCCCTTGGTGTCGTGGCACAGCACGATCCCCGTACCGGAATCCAAGACCTTCGTTCCGTTCATGACGATAATCAGCACGGCGCTCATGGCGTACCCCCCTTTGAACCAGGGGTAGCTGCTGGCTCCTTCGTGGGTTTGAACGTAACCTTGACCTTCAAGGTCCCTTCCGCTTTTGACTTCGCCACGAACAAACTGCCCTCCGCCGAGAAACTCAGTCCGAGTTCCACCTCCGCGCTATCAACCGCAATCGGCACATCGAGCGTGCGTTGCAAGCCACTGAAGGCGTCGCCAATGGGACGGAGAATGCGGCCGACCATCGTTGCAACCATCTCCATGGTTGTGTCCACGCGCTCGGCGGTGGCCGTGTGCATTTCCGCTCTGGCATCGTGCGGACCGCCAATTTCGATGATTACTCCATCTTTCAATTCCAGAAAGCGTGTCGCCATGAAATGTTCCTTGAATTCAGCCCCAACCAAGTGTGAGTTGCTTTTGAACCTGAGTCAGGATGGCCTAGACCTGCCAGTCCGGAACCAGTCACAAACTCGCAATCATTCTGTCCCTACGGCTTCCCGAGCCAGAATCGCAGTTCGGGCGCGTCGGCAATGCCGTTACGGAAGTACTTGTTCTGCCAGGCATCGGTCGTATCCAGGCCCGACCACGCCTTCTTGTTGCCCACGTTCGCAAGGCTGAACCGCCAGCGGTAATGATCGTAGACGTCCATCACGTGGACGGCGTAGGCCGCCGCCAGGCTTCGATTGCCACGAATGATGAGCAGGTTCTCGTCGTTGTTGTAGGATGCCCGAAATCCCAGGTTGTGGCTGCCGGTAACGACCACGCATCCGTCAGTAAACGGATCGATCACGACGATCTTGTCGTGAATGATGGCGTGGGCGGTCGGCGACGACTTGAGCAGTTCTCGTTCCCAGTACGAGAACTGGTCGGTAACAGCCGTTGCCGGCACGACGAGGTCGGGTTCCGTTGACCCGTGGAACAGTTCGACCGTGTCGAGGAAAGTCTTCTGCACCGACGGATCGGTCGCGGCACCTCGGAGAAACAGACGTGGCTTCGCATCGAGGCATTCTGCCGCGGTCTGCACGATGCTGGGACTGCCTGGCTGGAACGCCAGGAACAGGATGGCTTGTTCCGCCGCCTTCATGCACTCGAAGACCTCGTCCATGTCGACAGGAGTCCGGGGGTTTTTCGAGGGTTTGTTCTTTTGTGGAGTGTTCGGAGAGAACCAGACCGTCGTCCCTACGTCGTTGGCCTTGTGCGCCGTCCGGTTGTCCTCCCGAAAACTGGTGGCCTGTTCGGCATCGTCAGCCTTGAGCCGCTTCCAGTAGTCGAGGTACGCCTCTGCGAGCTCCGTTGATTCGATGACGATCGCGTTGTTCGATTGCCCGCAGACTGCGGAAGCCGTCCAGTTAGTACTGCCGCTGAGGACCACCTGTGGCTGATTGCTGGAATCCACATAGACCATGAACTTGTTGTGCCCGATATGACCGCTGCCGAGCATCCGGTCGGTGATATCCAAGTCGGCCTCGTGCAGTGCCTGCCGTGCGGCATCGTTGACCTCGTCGTCGGTACCGGTGTTCGACAGGATCAGATGCAACGAATCCTTCGATTTCGTGTCGAGCAGTGCCTTCACCAGTTCGGGATCGCTCAGCTCGTACAAGGCTGCGTAGCAATCGCCGCCTTTCTCCTCGGCGCGACGCAAGAGCGAGAGCATAGCGTCGATAATCTGTCCCGCCAGTTCCTGACGCAAGGGGTCGCCTGGCTGATCGATGCGGTCGATCAGCTCGCGATAGTTCGGTGCGCCGCTAGGCCCCTTGTTCAGGACGTGTGCCAGGTGCTGGGTCGAGAGAATGCCGCGATTGAAGTAGGCCGAGAACGAGCCTAACGTTGGGGTCAGCGTCACTTCATTGGTGACGAGCTTGCGTTCCTCCCATGGCGTCAAGGCGTTTGGGGCGCCTCTCATCGGGATGACCTCGAACTTGTACGTACCGCCTCTTGCCGCCGTAAGGTCGCGCCAGTTGAACTTCTGGATGGGCCATTGCTCGGTCGTGTGTGGCGTCCAGTCGGCGTTGTCGGTGCCCCTGAATCCGACCCACGCCGGGAGGAACTCGGGCTCGGGCGGCACGGCAGCCGCGGCACCGGGCGCTGCGGTTACGGTAATCCGCCGTATGGCAAAGCCCAGACACCCTTCGAGCTTCTCGGAATATGCCCAACCGATCTGTGCGACGTCGTTGTTGGCCAAAGCCACTGCGCGATCCATGATTTTCTCCTTTATGTTGTGATCAAGCAATCGGGCCGTCGGAGATTCTGTCAGCTTCCAATTCCCCTCCCGACCACTGCAAATGTCACCGAATAGCTACGTTTCGAACGGTTCAGGCTCTGCTGCGCGAGCCGTTCCACTCCTTCGTAGTTCCCTGGTCGGCAGGGCAAAGCCGAGCATCAGTTCCTATAGCCCCTATCATCTACCCCGCGGCAGCCTAGTAAGGGTGAATACCCCGTCCTTGGGAACCCGTGGAATGATGATCTCTACAAAATGGGTGCAGTTTCGTTTCAGCCACCGGCTTGCCTGGTCGTTTTCTAGGAGACGGTGGACGATCATGTGCCCGGAAGCCCCGCGCGCCGTGCTGTGGAAGTAGCTGACGTTGCCACCCGGGAACACCGCCGAGATGCTCATCGCCAGCACTTTGGCCGCCGTCGCGGGCGTTATCTTCGAGTAGTAGCCGTTTGTCGGGTCAGCCAAATCGCTCCGGTCGACGAACAGGCAGCGGTATGCCTTGTTGTCCCCGTAGGGATGCACGTCTTCCAGGACTTTGGCCTGGAAGTAGATCGCCTCGGCGTTTTGCTTTGCCTCGGGCGCGAAGAACTCCAGGTAGAAATCGGAAACCTCGCTGCCGTGGTCATCGACGACCCGCACGACGACCTGCATGTACTGGTGGAAATAGTCCGCGGTTGGCGGCTGTCCGCCGAAAAGGCGACCTCGTTCGGCGTCGTCCCGTGAAAGCGACGCGGTCGCTTCCGAGATGTCCGCCCAGGACGGGCTGGCGTCGATGACGGATTGCCAGCTAAACGCAGGGTCCAACGTCGCCTGGGTCGGCACCGACATGGCTTGGTACCTGTTGAGCTCTTCGCATTGAAGCGCCTGGAGAATGAGCTTGCCAAGCAATCCCTGCGTTGGAGCATCGGAGGAGTAGCCTTGCGAAGCGGGGTCGATAATCGATCCGTGATCGCGGTCGGGAAGGATAGCGAACGGGAAGACCAGGTCGCCGTACCGCGACCTCCAGAGCGTGGTGAGCGGCGATTCCTCGTTCGACGCGAAGTCGATCGTCACGCCACGGGCATTGAGATTTGCCGCCGCCGCGCGCACAGTCCCGTCCGAACCGTTCTCATTGATCGCCTGCCGAAGCCCGCTGGCGTAAGGATGAGTACCGATGATCACAAAGGGCCACACGCCGTTGCCGCCGTACGGCGACGAACCGGGATGCAACGGGTCAGGCCCGAACAGGTCGCGTTGGGCGAGGTCCCACTGATAGGGCGACGCAAGCTCCAGTTCCTTCAGCATTTCCTTGCCGGTGTGGAACCAGTTGTTCCAGCCCTTGATGAGGCGTCCGAGCATGCTTTGCCCCATGGCAGCCAACTTCGACCCGAAGTTTGCCGGGGCCAACATCACCAACCGTTTGACAGGACAATTCTGACCGTCAGGGTAGTAGTCTCCCAGCCACTGCCGCGCCACCAAGCCGCCAGTGCTGTGAACGATCATGTCGAAGGGCGCAGCCAATCCTTCCCTGGAAATCTTGTCCTGGACGACCTGCTGCATCCGCTTGGCGACATCCTCGATCCGCACGTCGTCGTCGAGCGAGATATAGTCGCCCAGCCAGACAGGAACGGGATCGAATCCGTTCTCGTCCAAGAAGTTTACCAATGGCTCGAACGACTTCGACGTGTCGCTCCAGCCATGCAGGATGGCGACTTGGCGGGGCATTGTTGCACCTCACTTGTTTAACGATTTGCGTTCTTAACTTTTTCCCCGCCTCCCGCATCGCTTGGCGACAAGGGCTTCCGACCGCACCGCAGTCAGGGAGTTGAAGCCTATGGACTTCCGACACGGTAGACCGACTCGAATGATAGATCAAGAATTCCAAATCTGCCGGAAGGGTCAGTTAGGGTCCCTCCGCGAAATGGACTCGGGCCTGGCGATAATGCCAGATCAAGATGACTCAGATCGGCAATACTCAACGCCGTGCCACTTGTGGAATTGAATTCGTTAAGGATCTCCGAGAGCCGCAATGCCTCGATATCGACCTCGTTAAAAACGAAACACCAAATCCCGAACATCCCGCCTGCATTTCGTCGAATCATGCCGAATTGCGGCAGCGCCCCGGAAAGAGGTGTGGCCGACAGGAACGACTGGGCCGCAGCGAGTTCAGCATTGACGTCGATTCGGCCTGCTCCCGTTGTCCTCCAAAATGGGACCATGCGATCTACCGCCGCGTGGAACTGAGCTCGCCGCGCGGCAACGTCTCCGTCATCGAGCTTTCGCCTCAAGACAGCCAGAGCGGACTTCGTGAGGTCATTCGATCCCAGGTAGAAGTGGAGATCGTCAACTATCTTGCCGACGTGATCGGGATCGGGAAGAAAAACCGGCAGGATGCGGAATCGGATTTCGACCTCCTGAAGCCGGTCAATGTCCTTGTTTGGCCACCGCCGCGAGAACTCGGGGCGGAAGGGAGCGAAGACCACGGTCTCCTGAAAGCTTCGTATTTCCTCCATTGCGTTCCTTTCTCAAAGTGAGCAGCGCACTTTCTTCATGTTTCGATTGAACCTACCTGAACAAAATCAGCAAACTTAAGCCGCCGTTACGTCTCCACGGCTGTGGTCTTCACTCCGACCCAGCCCCCGTCCTTCGCTTGGCCCACGACGTAAATTGCCACTTCCACTTCCCCGACTCGGAACACCTTGACGTCGGAAAGTCGGTCCTTTAGGACGCTTAGGAGATTGCGGTACTGCTCGACGGCGGTTTTCTCGTCGTCTGCGTGCCAGTCCTGCTCCTTCGTCAAGTCGGCGAAGAACATGTCGAGCGGCACGGACTTTACGGGACTATCCTTTGGCTCGCCGGCGAGCTCAAGGAGCCGCTCCTCCGTGAGCGACTCATTTGCAGTCTTCCACTCGAAGACCGCGAACGGTTCGTCGGATTCGCTCGGATAGAGCAAGCCCTTGGTCGCCGTCCGTAAGGCGGCTGCAACTTGACTAGGCATGGTGATGCAAGCTCCAACTTAATTGCCTCGCCGAGGGATCACCGGCGGAGGAATGCGCTCTTCGTCCACCTCTTCCTTCAGCGAGTCGATGATCGACGACGGAACCTTGTCGAAGAACTTGTAGCCGCTGAGTTCCTCGACCTCCTTGACGGACACGCGGTAGTCTCCCCACTCATAGCCGACGGTCATGTCGTTGGGCATGATGACCGCGATCAAGCGGGTGGTGTCGTTCACTTTCTTCAAGTCGTTTCCGCGCTTCGCGTCCAGGACCATGATGACCTTCCAGCACGTGGCTGGCACCGTTACCTTGCCCGCGGCCAGCGTTTCCTTTGCCCCCTTCCTGCCTTTTCCCCCTTTGCCTGCCGGTCCACTGACGATGTACAGCGTCTTGCGGTGGTTTTCGACCAAGTCCCGACAGTAGATCTCCAGTTGGTCCCACGCCTTCTGGTTCACATGAGGCGATTGCGGGATGATGTTCGTCATCACGAAGGTCGCGGTGCTCGTGTCATCGTCGGCGGCGCGGTCGCTGTGTGGACACATGTGGCCGCGGTCAAATCCCCCTCCAACGTAATCTTTCGGCGTCACTTTCTTGAAGCCTTCGGGGAGGTCCTTGTCAGGATAAAAGGGCTTGCGCGGGGCGGTGCCAAGGTCATCCTTCGTGAGTTGCCAGCTCACCCAGTTCGGCGTCCCTTTGCTGTCGTTGTAGGAAAGGGCAAAATAGTCCTTCTCCATCAGGAAGTTGTCCTTGTCGCTCTGGTCGGACGTCGCCCCGCTCGGGTTACCCATTTTCAGGTGCGGGCTATCGGCGAAGAGCGGCGAGACCGCGCCCGTGATGAACATCACGGAGACCGCCAAGATACACAACACCTTTTGTTTCATGCCGAGCACGCTTGCTGCCGAATTCATGACCATTTCTCCTCCCAAAATGTCAGTGGTTCCGGAATACGAATGATTCACGTAACGTTGGCCGCGAGTATCCTTGCGTTCCGTTCGCGGATGTCCGCCGGAACGACGTCTTCGTAGACGGCTTGGAAGTTCGCCTCGTCCTCAGGCCCTTCGTCGGGAACCTGAAGGGCGGTAAACCATCGGTTCAGGAGGCAAAAATGCCCGATGAGCCAGGTGATCTCCACGATCTGGCTGAGGACGTGACGTTGCATGGCGTCAGGACCGAGTTCTTGCAACCGCGGATCCTGCCCGTTGTGTTTCGTCAGCGCCTGCACGAGGCTTTGAAACTCCTTCTCCGTCACCGCATGCGGATCCTTGGCGACCTTGACGGTGTAGTCCAACGCCACACGCTCCAGTTCGGTGTAGACGTCCGGGTGCTTCTCGTGTTCGTGCAGGTGCAGGTACTTTGCGTGGGCTTCGTCCCGTCGACCGGCATCGCTGAAGAGCTTCATGCCGATGAACGCATGGTGGGTAATCGAGTACCAAGCACGGTTAAGCAGCGAGGTTCGCGAGATCACCAGCTCCTTGAGGAAGCGGTCCGTGAAGCCCGCGACCTGCCGGTCACCGACGAACGTCTCCGGATCGAAGATAAACGTATTGCAGTACTCGACCTCGGTCTGGGCCAGGCGAGGGCAGTAGCCCATTACCTTGATCAGGTTGTTGGGAAAGTTCCCCCACGTAACCTCGGCCTGCTTGAAGGCCGCCGCCGTGTGGCTGTCTACCTCGTCGATCTGAAGCGGCCGGACGCGCGTCCAGGGCCCCTGCTTCGGTTTCTCATCCATGGTTCCTTTCCTTTCCTAAAGCGTTCTTTCGATGCCAACTCCAAAACTACGCCTGACAGAGCCTGGACCTTTCGGTCAGCGACAAGCGGGTCCGCGGTCGACCGCGCCCTACCGTTGGGACGGCAAATGCGGTCCTTCGACCATCCCGCCCACCCCCTTCCCCTCAAGGTCCCACAAGAGCCAATCGTCGTTACGCACGAACTGCTTGGTCTTGTTATCCCACTTCTGGGGCAAATCCCGGTTAAGCCGTTCGAGGAAGGGGAGCAGCGGATTCCGGATCTGGTAGCTGTCCTCGTGGTCATCCAGGGGGATCCGGTCCCACTTGAATCGCTCCAGGTAGGGTGCAAACCCGAATCCGTCGAAGAAGCCGCCCCCGCCAACCAGCGTCGTGTACCAGAGGCTAGGAACCCCCTGAGGGTTCTCTTGAGAGCCGCTTTCCGCGATGAAATCTGCCAGGATCTTAGTCCCGTCGCTGTCGGACTTGAGATGCTCTTTCAAGCGGTTCAGCGTGGGGAACGTGATGGGCGGGCTGACCAGCAGCACCGGTTTGCGTTCGGAACGGGCCAACGCAATCTCGTGCGGCGTTCCGACGCTATAGATGTTCGTCGGGCAGTAGGCCACGACGAAGTCCGAAGTGTCGACCATGCGCAGGTCGATATGCAGCGTTTCCCAGAAGTGCCCGGTGATCTTGGCGCGGGCCGCCGCGGCTGCGGACGACTGCTCGAAAGTCCAGTCCTTCTTGATCTCGTCGGTATCCACACCTTCGCGCCCGTAGTCGTGGAGTCCGCGAGCTTCGGGCTTCTTCCAGGGGTCGAACACCGTTACGCCCAGCTCCTGAAGGAACTCCCCCACACGATTTCGCCATCCGAATTTCGCCTCGTTGGCCCTGGACGCGACAAAATCCATCGGGCCGGAGAGATAGACGCGGGAATCCTTCAGCAGCTTGGGTTCATCGAGTTTGCTTGCCACGGTAGTTGCTCCTCCTATGGTTCGCGAAGGTTGAGGCACGTTCACTTGTTTCCGCTATTAGTTCTTCGGGCCAGCGGACCAGGCATTTTCCACGAGATCCCGGATGCGGACGAAGTTGTTCTTGACCAGCCGGTGGTATTCCAGGTATGCAGTACGGAAACGATCCCATGCCGATCGGTATGACGATTGGGAACGCGGATCGGAATTGCTCCGCAGCTTGCCTTGGGCGTCCAGGACGTCTTGCAGGAGCCGGAGTGATTCTTCACGCCGTTTCCCGAGATCTTGACGCAGGGCGGGATCGCCTTGCGCCAAGCCTTCCAGGTACCGCAACCAGCCGTCCAGCTTGGCATGCGACTCGAAACCGCGATTGACGATGGCCAAGAACGGCAAGACAGGGGCACTGCGCTCCGTTTGCAGGTCGGCGCCGGGGCTGCCTGGCTTCGTGCTTAGCACCCGCTCCGTCTCGGCGGTCCAGATCGCGGTGGCGGGGTTCTTACCCTCCTTGGCAGCGTCGTAGGTGGTTTCGCTCAGGATATGGAAGACCTGTGGCGTCTCGATCGATCCTGCCTGTCCCAGAAGGATGCCCGCCTGCCGCGCCAGGCGCTCGCATTGCATGAATTCCTCCCAACTGAGCAGGGGGACGGCGCTTCCCGGCTTCCTGCATACCAGTGCCTTCGTGGCCGGGTCAACGACGAAGTCCTCTCGCGGATGCGGTTCGTCCGCGTCCGTCTTCCTGCCCAGCAGCACCCAGGTCTCCTTGTGCCGCGTGTCGGTAAGCAGCGAAGGCATCCCGAGTTCCTTGGCCTCCTCGATCATGAACTTGATCTTCTCGAACGGGTCGAGGATCGCCCGTGCCGTGCGGTCCGGATCGCGATTATCCACGAAGGCGTTCCAGGGTTCGACGATGCCGATGGGCATCAGCAGCATACGCCGGGGGATATGTGGGTTCTTGAGAAGTTCTCGATAGACGGTGCGTGCGGCGAGCGCGTCCAGGCAAAGCCACATCCCCATCTTTAGGATGTCCACGGCGAGCGTGCTGTAGACCGACTGGATGCGCTGCGCCGAAGTGGCCGCGGTGTAGATCGGATCGACGGGGCGCCCGTCGGTCACGATCACCCCTTTCTCGTCGCTGTAGTCGGCGACCGCGTTGAGCTCCCACGGCTCAAGGTACTCCAGCAGGTTGGGCAGCCATTCGTCCTTTACGTCGTCGGCGACCGCGACGTACTTCAACCCTAAATCCTTGGCCACGTCGACGACCTCGTTGATGCGAGTGACCCGGTCGTGCCCCGTCGCCTCAATGTTGAGGTACAACGCGATCCACGGTTTCTTGTCGGCTAGTTCCTCGTCCTCGAAGGCGGCGCTCAACCAATGCCGAATGGCGCCGGGCACCATGCCCGAGACTTCGAAGACGGCCTTGACTGGCGGCAGGTTCGGGTCCGCCGCACTGGGGTTGAGAAAGCGCTCGTTACCGTGAGAGGTAAGCTGCACCGGCGCCCGGTTCTTCCACAACTGTCGACGCAGGTCGTCGATGGCCTCCTCGACCGTGTCGAAAGGCTTGGGAGGCCGATACAAGCCACCTCGCCGTGGTTCGAGGTCAAGCTGGGATGTCGGATGCGGGTAGTTCCGCATGGGAATCGACTGGACTTCCTCGGAAATGTTGGAACTTGTGGGGATCGAAGCGGCGAAAAGCCGCGTGGCCATGGCAAGGAACGGGGGGATTGGCGAAACGGCCTGCCCAGGCACAATCAACTCGCCGTCCAGACCGTAGCTTGCGTCGATTGTTCCGAGCGCCTGGGCCTCCGGCGACATCGCGATGCCCATCGTGTAGTAGTAGCCTGCGTCCCGATCGCTGGCGCTGACGAAATGCATTGCCCCACACGGGCGCTTCCTAAGCTCCTCGATGCGACGGCTCCCTAACGGAGGAAGAGGAAAGACGCCGCGCCTGGCCATCGCTTCCCAGCCCACGGCAAGAACCGCCCTTGCACGATCGGAGAACCTGAAATGCACCTCGGTGAGCGGCTCCGCCTCAAGTAGGAGTTCGTGCGCATGGTGGATGATCTTCACGGCAAGAACCGCCAAGCGATCCAGTT
>Ga0181535_10003747_pt1 | contig 17420 bp, 11 predicted proteins | sample PEATcosm2014_Bin_44_FD_119774 | JGI IMG/M metagenome (GOLD analysis project Ga0181535, IMG submission 119774) | Peatland microbial communities from MTU Mesocosm Facility, Houghton, MI, USA - PEATcosm2014_Bin17_30_metaG | ecosystem: Environmental > Terrestrial > Soil > Wetlands > Peat | place... | reverse complement strand
CCAAGTCTGTGGTGCGCCCGGTCATTCTTGGGGGTCAAGCGCACCGCCTCGCGATATTCCGCAATCGCCCCGTCCAAGTCACCCTTGCCTCTAAGCGCGTTGCCGAGGCCGCCGTGCGCTGTGTCGTCATTGGGGTCTCGACGGAGCGCCTCCTTGTATTCGCTGATCGCCCCCTCCCAATCATGTTTTTTCTCCAGCGCCACGCCCAGATTGAAGTGCGCCGTCGCATCGCTGGGGTCCAGACGTAACGCCTGACGCTCTTCTGCCATGTCTCCGTCCGAGTCACCCTCGTGCCCGAGCGCCACGCCGAGGTTGACGTGCGCCATTTCATTATTAGGGTCCAAGCGAAGCGCCTCCCGGTAGGACGCCGCCGCGTCGTCCCACTTCTTCTGGTCATCCAGAACCATGCCAAGGCTTGCATAAAGGTCAGGATTCTGAGGGTCGAATAGCAAGGCCGCGCGATACTCCTGCTCAGCCTGCGCATACTGTCCATTCTTTTCGAGTTCCGCTCCGCGCGCCATGTGCTGTCGAACCTCGGCCTGCCGAGCCTGCGCCGCCGGGTCAACGGTCACGGGCTTCGTCACCTTGGCGCTCTTGAGCGCGCTGATTAGTTCGTCCTCGCCGCCAGCCAAGCGGACTTCCTGAAGGTAGTCATCCGTGGGCTCGAAATCGATTCCGCGTTCTTGGACCAGTATGGTGACTCGGTGGCTCGACACTTGGCCCACCAGCAGGGCGAAAACCTGCACTTGGTTAAGCGGCTTCCTAGCGCTGGCGGACGCGGGCGGCTTGGCCGCTCGTAGCGCGTTAAGAAATGCCTCGCTCGCGCCTGCGGCCTTGAGGGTTTGAATAAAGTCCTCGGACGGGGCGAAATCAATCCCGCGCTGCTCGATCAGCTTGGCGCCCGACTCGTCTCCGAACCCGTCGCGCACTATGCTTACGACCTGTTCCTGGGTAAAGGGCTTCGCCGGGCCAGTGCCCGGCGCTGTCGCGCTGACCTTGAGGTCGGCATGACGTTGCGGCCGCTTTAGGCCGCCATGGCGAGGTAAACTCGCCGCTACATCAGCATGAGACTGGCTGGAGCGCGGCGATACGGCTTTCTGCTGCCCTCTCGCGGGCAGCGCTTCGGCGGCACATGTTGATGGAAGAGCCGCAGGGCCGAAGAGCGGGCCCGGCGCTACGGAACGCGGTTGCGCCCGCATGGGCAGCGCCAGAATCACTGCGATGATGACCATGAGGATGGTCACGACCGGTCGACGCCACATCGGCACCTCCCGAAAGCGGGGACAACTTCAAACGATGCGCGGGCATTCTACCACGGGAAGTTCTCGCATCTTGATCCTGGTGGCGGGACGCATGATGTAGGGGCGGCCGTACGCTGGCATTTGGCGGCCTCCGAATATGGTCAGGACAGGTTTGCCGCCTCGACAGCAAACTGAGGCACTACCGGTAAGCGCAGGTCCGGCCCGGGTGTCCATCCGCGCCATACCCGCCGTTGCGGACATTTTGCCCGTTACCGCGGGGTGCCGTTATCGCCACGATGCGCCGAAGCGCCCCTTGGCGCGCCGCGTCCCACTCTGCGGCGCGGCAGGGCGGTGGTATCACATCCCAGATTTTTGTCCTTCAAAAAGATTGGACAGGGGTCGGATGGTGGAAGAGCTCTGCGGCGACTGCTTACGCTTCCGCCCATTGCTTCTTGATGTAGGTGAGTGCTCTCGCAAGTGCCGCTTCGGGATTATCCGTGGCGTTGCATTCCATATTCAGCCAGCCGGAGAATCCCCAGTCTTTCAGCGCGCGGAACCCCGGGCGGTAGTCGAAGGGCAGGGAACCCGGCTCTGTTCGAGCTTTACCGTCCGCCAGGTGAACGTAGACGGTGTATTTGCCGTACTCCCGCAAGGTGGCGGCGATGTCGCGCTCTTCGATCTGCATATGATAGAAGTCGCTCAACAGCTTGAAGCCGGGAGCGTCCACCGCTTCGATGAACCTTGCGGCCTGGCTCTGGAGGTTCATGAAGTGCGTTTCCTTGTGGTTGCACGGCTCGAGCATCAAGTTGACTCCCGTGTGTTGGACGTCGGGGACCAACTCCTTGAGTTCCGCCACCAACAACCGTTCTTCCACCTCCCTCGCGGTCATGATGGGAGAAAGGTCTTGAAACTTGTTGGACCCGAAGACAGGTACCTCAATAACGTCGCTGGCACCAAGGGCGCGAGCCAACTCCAGGCGCTCGCGGTCCACCTGCACACCCTGCGCGCGAGCCAGCGGATCCGTGTCTAGTAATTTGATGGAGCCCACCACGGCGCTGACGGCAACCCCGACTCCGGCGAGTTGCTCCTGGAGAAAATCCAACGGCTTCTCGGACCAGTCGTTGCCCAGTTCAATGCCGTCATAACCGAGCCGCTTGACGAGTTGCGCTCGCTGGCGCAGCGTCATATTTTCGGGCAAGGGGGTGCGCACCCCGAAGCGCACGCTACCCGGCTCGGGCTGGGCTTGCGGTACGGCAGGGGCCAGCGCCGCGCCACCCAGGGCCGCTCCGCAACCCGCCAGGAATTCTCGTCGACTCACCCCGTGTGATCTTGACATCGGCATCCTCCGGGAACAGTAGGTGGTAGGTGGAATGTGGGGGAGGGCGAAAGTCGTGGTAGGTGGAATGTTGGAGGCAGCGCCCCATCCACCACCTTCCACCTACCCCCTACTATCTACCGCCTGCCAAGTGAGTTTACCCTGCCGCCGGGGGGCCTTCAATGCTAAAGGATTTCGGCGCCGTCTTATCCAGCAGTTCACGCACCTGGGTCAGGAGATCGGTCAGGGTAAAGGGTTTCTGGATGTAAGCGCTGAGTGCGTCCCAATTACGAATGATCTGATCAGCATATCCGGACATGAAAAGCACCGGGACGCTGGGGAACTCGGCCTTGAATTTCTCGGTTAATTCCATTCCGCCCATGCCCGGCATGATGATGTCGGTCAGCAGCAAATGAATCGGCGCGGAATGCTTACGGGCCACATCGAGAGCTTCCACGCCGTTGTGAGCTTCGAGAATGATGTAGCCGTAACGCTTCAAGATCTCGCGAGTATACTTCCGCACACCCGCCTCGTCCTCCGCCAGCAAAATGGTTTCTCCGCCGGAGGAAACGTGTTCGATGCTCAGGGTTGAGCCCGGCTCGGCTTCAAGACCGGAAGAGGGGAAAAACAACTTAAAGGTCGTTCCCCGGTCAGGTTCGCTCGAGACCCAAATTGAGCCGCCGCTCTGGTTGACGATCCCGTAGGCCGTTGACAATCCCAGCCCGGTACCTTTTCCCGGTTCCTTGGTGGTGAAGAAAGGCTCAAACAGATGGGCCTTTACTTCCGCGGACATTCCCGTGCCGCTGTCAGTGATGGTGAGCACGGCGTATTCACCGGGGCCAACGTGGAGCTGGGTGCGCGCAAAGTGATCGTCTGCCACCATGCAGGAGGTTTCGATGGTCAGCTTGCCGCCGGACGGCATGGCGTCCTTGGCGTTTATGGCAAGGTTCATGAGGACCTGCCCGATCTGTCCTGGGTCCGCGCGAAAGGTTCCCGCTTGCGAATCGAGTGACACGACCAACTCGATGTGTTCTCCCAGCAGCCGCCGCAGCATGTTTTCGTATTCTCCAACGAACGCGTTCATGTCAATGGTCTTGGGCTCGGCGCTTTGGCGCCGGCTGAATGAAACCAGTGTGCGCGTCAATCCCGCTGCCTGCATGGCGGCCTTGGAGAGTTCTTCCATCGAATCGCGCAGGGCGTGTTCGGGTCCCATCTCCGCCAGCACCAAATGGGCATAGCCGTTGATGACGGTGAGCAGATTATTGAAATCGTGTGCAATGCTTCCCGCCAACCGGCCGACGCTTTCAATTTTCTGCGATTGCAGAAGTTGCCGTTCCAGCCGCTTGCGCTCGGTAACATTCTGAACGACCCCCACCACGCGGACGGCATGCATCTCGGCATCGAAAAACACCCGCCCCCGGCTGGAAAGCCAGCGCTCCTCGCCATCTTCAATGCCGACGGTACGATACTCATGGGCGTAGTTGCCGCCATTCTCGGATCGTAGAGCGTCCTGCAAGGTTTGCGTTACCCGGTCGCGGTCGGAAGGGTGCAGTGCGCGCAGAAAGGTGTCATAAGTAACCTCAGCCTCCGGCGAAACCCCATAATGCTGCCGGGCGAACTTTGACCAAATCAGATTCCCGGTCTGGGGGTAGAAATCGAACGTGCCAATCTGTGTGGCCTCCACCGCCAGCGCCAATCGCTCCTCGCTGGCGTGCAATTCTTCCTGCGCTTGCTTGCTATCCCGCCGCGCTGCGGCTTCCGCCAATTCGCGCTCGACGGCGGGAAGCAGCCGTGTCAGGTTGGTTTTGGTGAGGTAGTCGTGCGCCCCGAACTTCATCATCTCGACGGCCGTCTCCTCGCCCATAACGCCCGACACCACGATGCAAGGGATATCCTTGCCGCATTCTTGCAGAATGCGGAGAGCGCCGGGTGCGTCGAACCCCGGCAGGTGGTAGTCCGCAATGATGATGTCCCAGGAGGCATCTGCCAGGGCGCGGCGCAGGCCCCCGGCGTCATCCACCCGCTGGGAAGCCACTTCGAATCCGCCCTGCATCAGCAGGCGGAGAATCAGCTTCGCGTCGCTTTCCGAATCCTCGATTTGCAAAAGTCGTAAGGGTTTGATCATTGGACCTCACTCATTGCTGACGTGTTGTTACTTCACCTTCGGCGGTTCCTCATTCAGCACCAGCCAGTACAATCCTAATTGCGCCACCGATTGGACGAATTGTCCAAAATCCACCGGCTTCCGAATATAGCTGTTGACTCCCAGGTCGTAGCTGGCCGCCATGTCCTGTTCTTCCCGGGAAGAAGTCAATATGACCACCGGCATGCGCCGCGTGGCCGCCTCCGAGCGGATTTTCCTTAGCACATCCAGGCCCGACACCTTCGGCAACTTCAGATCCAGCAAGGTGAGGGCGGGGAAGTCGGAAGTGTCGCGCCCCGCATACTCGCCCGTGCCAAACAGATAATCCAACGCTTCCTGGCCGTCGCTCGCGATAACCAGTTCGTTGAGGATGTGGCCCTTCTGAAGCGCGCGCTGGGTGAGCTCGATGTCGCTGGGATTGTCTTCGACCAGGAGAATGGTTTTGGTGTTCATCGTTTGTCAGCTCCCAGGGTGAAATAGAATGATGCTCCTTCGCCCACCCGCGCCTCGGCCCAGACACGGCCACCATGCCGGTGAATCACTCTTTGAACGGTGGCCAGGCCAATCCCCGTGCCGGGGAATTCGCTGGTTTTGTGCAGGCGCTGGAAGGGTGCGAAAAGCATTTTGGCGTAGGCCATATCAAAACCTACGCCGTTGTCGCGAACAAAAAAGGCCGGGTTGCCTGGGTCATGAGTCTGGCCGAACTCGACTCGCGCGTGGGGGCGGGGCCCGGTGAACTTCACCGCGTTATTCAAGAGATTGGTCAGCGCGATTTCCAGGAGCCGCGCATCGCCAATGCACGTAAGCTGTGGGGCTACGATGTACTCGATGATGCGGTCAGGATTCGCCTCCCTCAGGCGGGCGATAAGAGTTTCGGCGAGTGAGGTGAGATTGACAGTACTCAGCACCAGTTCCGCCCGGCCGACCCGCGACAGGTGCAGCAGATCGTCGATCAGCATTCCCATGCGCTGCGCTTCGGAGCGAACGCGGTCAAGGTACTTGTGCCCTTGCTCGTCAAGGCGCTCGCCATAATCTTCCAGCAGCGCCAGGCTCCAGCCGTCGATGCCGCGGAGCGGAGCGCGCAAGTCGTGTGAGACCGAGTGAGCAAACGCCTCCAATTCCCGATTGGCCGATTCCAGCGCCGCCGTGCGTGAGCGTACTCGCTCCTCAAGTTCGAGATTAAGCAGCCGGACTTTTTCTTCCGCCTGCTTGCGCTCGCTGACGTCCGCAAATGTGGCGGCGACATGATTCGGCCGTGGCGAGTATGCGGTGCCGGAATAGTGCCGCCCGAGGTGTCGCGCATAGTGTTCGAAAGTGACGGGTTCACGCGTCACAGCCACTCGGCCGAAAAGCTCGATCCAGTATTTCTCGACGCTGGGGCTGATCTCGAGAGCGGTGTGGCCAAGAACTCGGCTGGAGGCTTGTCCCGTAACCCGTTCCCAGGCCGGGTTGACATTAATGTAGCGATAGTCGCAGGGATTCCCCTGCGAGTCGAATATCATCTCGTAAACACCGAGCGCGCTTTCCGACCGATCGAACAGTTGCCGGTAGCGAAGTTCGCTTTCTGCCCGGGCTTTCTCCGCCAGTTTACGCTTGGTGATGAGCTCACTGAAAATGATAATGCCCCCGATCGTATCGTCGGCTCGTCGCCAGGGCCGAACCTCCCACGATAACCAATCGGTGGCGCCATCGGGACGCGAGAATGGTTCCTCCGCGCAGCCCTCCACGGCTCCTGCCAGGCATCGCCGGTGGATCTCTTTCCAACGCTCGGGAACTTCGGGGAATACTTCGTAGTGGCTGAGACCTTGGAGGTCCCGTTCTCCGAGGCGATAATCGGCCATCCACCGCTGGCTCACCACGAGGTAGCGCATCTCGCGGTCGAGCATGGCAATGGCGGCGGGCGCATGGCGAACGAACAATCGCAGCGTCCTTTCGTTTTCGCGCAAGGCCACTTCTGCTCGCTTGCGCTCGGTGACGTCATACTTGATGGCGATATAGTTCGTAATCCGGCCGGAGGCGTCCCGCACCGGGGCGATCGTGGCTTCCTCCAGGTAAAGAGTGCCATCCTTGCGGCGGTTCGTGATTTCTCCGCGCCAGAGTTTCCCGGCGGTGAGAGTTGTCCACATTTCCCGGTAGAACCCGGCGTCGTGCGCGCCTGATTTGAGAACTCGCGGGTTTCGTCCCAGGGCCTCGTCACGGGAATAGCCGGTGGTGCGGGTGAAAGCCGGATTCACGTATTGAATCGTTGCGTCCCGATCCGTGATCACAACTGTTTCCGCGGCCTGCTCGATGGCCGTGGCCAATAGCAGATTCTGCGCCCCTGCCTGCTTGCGCGCCGTGATGTCGATCTCGATTCCATCCCAGGTTGTCGAGCCATCCCGTAAACGCGTAGGGGAGGAACGCAATAGGGACCAGCGGGTCTCCCCGGTAACGTGGTGTTTGTGTTGCACCTCCACTTCAAACTGTGTCAAGTGCTCAGCCGAGAAGGCAATCGCCGCGGTCAGCCGCTCGCGGTCCTCAGGCGCCACGTGTCTAATGACGGTCGTGGCATCGGCCATGAACTTCGCAGCGGGGACGCCCGTTAGGCGTTCGATTCCCGCGCTGATGAAATCGATGTGGTGTCGGCCGTCCCTATCGAGGCGGTAGCGGTAGATGGCGCCTTCGGGCAGGTTGTTGCCCAGGGTGCGCAGTCGAGCCTCGCTCTCCCTCAACGCCTCCTCGGCTCGCTTACGCTCGGTGAGATCGAGAATCGTATAGGCGAAGCGCGGATTCCCGGATCGCCCGACACCCATATAACTCGCTGAGGCCAGAAGCCATCTTTCCCTGCCGGCAGCATCCACGCGGGCGTATTCGCCGGAAACCGGCTTGCCCGTGCTTCGGGCCCTCTCATAGAGAGCGGCCCACGATTGCGCAACGCCTCCCGAAGCTCCCGCTTCCGTTGCGCTCTTGCCGGCAATGGATTTCCGGTCGACGCCGAATAACAGCGCCGCCGCTTCGTTGCAATAAACGTGGATGATGCGGCCCTCGACAAGTTCAACCATGCCGCGCATCATCCCCGGGCTGTCGAAAAAGCTGCGCAGAACGGCTTCGCTCTCCCGAACTTCCTCCTCCGCCCTCTTGCGCTCGGTAATGTCGCGATTGGCTTCCAAAACCGTTTTGCTACCGTCGGCGTCAACGGCCAACGTCCATATGGCGTCGACGATGAGTTTTCGCCCATCCTTGGTAGTTTGGGTCAATTCTCCCTTCCATTGACCATCACGCTCCAGCAAAGCGTCGATCTGGGCCATGCCTAGGGGATGATGGGTTTGTAGAAGCTCGTGACTGGAACGACCCAGCGCCTCTTCTCGCGTGTAGCCAAAAAGGGTCTCAGCGCCGCGACTCCAGTAGTTAATAGCCCCAGTTAGCGGCCAAGTGAAGAGTGAGTCGTGTGCTTGTTCGAGCAGGTCAGCATGGCGGCGCAGAGCGTGACTGATTTCCTCACGCCGGACGGTTTCCTGCTCAATGACCACACTGGCGAACACCAGGAGAAAAACCAATGCCCCGCTGCCTAACCCCAGCACCCAACGACCGCGGGAAGCTCGGGCCTCGGCTTCGACCGTGCGCACCCCAAGCAATTGCTGCTCCTCGCTTATGGCTGCATCGAGCGCGGTCCGCAGTTTATCCATGGCCGGCTCTCCTTGGCCAAAGCGGACTAGGGCAAGAGCCGCATCGGTTTTCGAGGCTTTGCGCAGGTCAATGGCTCGCTCGAGCACGCTCAGTCTCTCCCTGGCAAGCTGATTAATCTCGACCAAGCGAGCCTGTTGTCGGGGGTTGTCCGAGGTCAGATCCCTGAGATCTTTCAGGCCCTTCGGAAGGGCTACAATTGCCGAGTTATATGGGGCCAGGTAGCGCTCATCCCCTGTCAACAGAAAACCCCGCTCCCCTCGCTCCGCGTCCTTCATCGTCGAAATGACCGAATCGGCCGAGATGATTACCCGGTAGGTGTGCACCACCCACGCTTGGGCGTCTTGGGTGCGTTCAAAGTCGCGCAGAAGGAGCAAAACCATCCCTGCCAAAACCACCGCTGCGCCTGCCAGAACCACGGTTTGCCGCACCACGCGGTTCTTGATGTTTCGCCCTCTTAAGGACAGGGAGGGCAACTGGCGAATCGATCCCTCGGGGATAAAGCTGATGCCGGCTCCAACGGCGAGATAAGCTGCGAGGTTCAGAGCATCAGCAGGGTTCGTGATCGCGAAGGAGAATCGAGGTTCGATGATGAAGTACCAGGCGGCAACTCCTCCCAGGAGCGTGGCGAGTAAACCTGGTCCTCGCCCCCAGAGACGCTTGACGATCACAATCGTTAGGAGAAAGAACAGAAAGGGCGCCCGGTCGCCGAGGAAGGGGTCAAGAACCAGGCGTATTGCTACGGCACACACCACAGCCAGGACAGTGGCGCCGCACCGCTCGATGGCGGGGAGCGCTTGCAGAAGTTCTTGCCGGTCCATCATCTCTGTCTTCCGGCTACCCATCCCACCTAGCCTTCGGGTACGTTGAATGCCCCTCCCGCCGGATCATGACCACGGGTGAAGTTCTCTGCAGAAACAATAGATATAAGCAGTTATAAATTCAACAAGTTGCGGGCCGTACAGGTTCTGCGTCCGGTTCGTTCCCGGCTCCCAATTCCCCACGCCCCACAAGCAAGGGCAAGCCAGCCCCAGCTCGCTCATTGGGTTGGGTAGGCACGTTGGTAACCAGACCCGCACCGGGATCAGGGGCGCGAGCTCTCTAATCAAATGAGGCTGATGGGGACGAAGGCACGTCGATTCAGTGTCTTAGATGGGGCAAATGGCTCAAGCACACCAGCCGTAACAGGGCCAATTGGCACAATAAACGGCTCGCGCTTGCGGAGCTTTAGAGCGCAGCTTGCTGCCGCTTTTGCCGCAGCCAGCTTGCTGGCTGACATGGCCTCGCGATCGGGAGGCCTGAGCGTTGGGACCACCACGCGATCCTGCTCGCCGGGAATTTCGATTGAAGTACACCCCCGCGAGCAAGCTCGCGGGCAGAAAAGCGGCAGCAAGCTGCCGCACGCTCTAAAGCTGCGCAGGAGGGGGTCAAATCAAGCCTGGCTGGCCTTAATGAGCCCGCGCATGTAGATCGCGGCGCCTTCGGCGCACTGATCGGCGAACTCCAGACCCACGGTTTGGCCATCGACTACCGGCAGGGTGTGGCACAGTTCATACCCAATGTAGCCCTTGTAGCCGATTTCGCCCATCGAGTTGACGAAGGACGCATAGTAATCAGGCCCCTTGGCCGTTCCATCCGCCTCCCGCTTAAACTCCCCGCCGAAATGCGAAAGCGCCTGCAATGGTCCCACATCGATGGCGGCCTGACGGATGGCCGCCGGAGATTTGTCCTGCATGATCCAGGCGTCGAGAGAAACCTTCAGGTGGGGCGAGTTGACTTCTTTCACCATTCGCAGCACGTCGTGGTGGTCATGGATGACGGGCACGTGGTTCTGTAATGCCAAGGTCACACCCGCGTCCGCAGCGTACTTGGTGCACTGGATCATGCCGGCGCGGCACCAACCCCAAATCTCATCCGGCGAATAACCCTGGTGGATGGATTCCCACAGGGGTTCGGCGAGACTGTACGATGCCAGGCCTTGCTTTTGCGTGACTCCTCGCCACGCCAGAAAGACTCGGACGGTCTTGGCGCCGAGATCGGGCGCGAGCTGAATCAGGTCGCGCATGTAAGTCAGTTGGGCGTCGCGGTGCTCGGTAATGGGGCTGCTGAAGTCGTTGTTGCCTGCCAAGCCGTAAATCTCGATGCCCTCGCCTTCCGCCATCTTGCGCAGTTCGCGGGCATGAGCGCGCGTGAGGCTTAAGGGGTGCCCGTGCGGCCGCTTGCCATCAACCTCAATGCCATCGTAGCCGTATTTTTTCGCCCGACGAATCGCGTCTTCGAGCGTGAGCGCATCTCCCCGATACCAGATGCCGAGATAGGTGATGGTATAAAGGCCCAATTTAAGTCCGGCCGGCTTGTTGGAGCTCGCCTGGCCCGAGAATCCTGCACTCTGCGCCGCAAGAAGGCCGGCTGAAGCCGCCAACCCGGCGTCAATGAATTCGCGTCGATTAATGTTCTTCATCTCCATAAAATCTGCCCCCTTGATTAAAAGTATTAGACCTCTGGTCGCCTGCCGCCATTGGGGACGGGCAGAGGAACGCCGGGTGAGGATACCATAAGACGACGTAACGCAGGGCCCGCTCTCCGGCCCTGCGGCTTTTCGAATGTGTCGTTGTGAGGTCCGATTTAAGTCGTGAGGATAAAAGAACCAAGAGATTCCCCGCGGGGCGGTGCGAAAAAAGATCACATTGCAGGAAGAGCCGCAGGGCCGGAGAGCGGGCCCTGCGCTACGTTTGGTTTCCCGGGGTGGCACAGGCACTCTTGCCTGTGCCCAAGGCTGACCTTAGGCCGCGCGCTTTTGCGCATAACTCGCTGCCATCTCCGAAAGGGGCAGCGGCGCGTAATCGCCTGCATGTCCGGCTTGACCGAATAGCGTCATGCGCAGGGCCACGACCTTCTTCATCGCTTCGCGGGCGGGCTTCAGGTAGCTGCGGGGATCGAATTCCTCGGGCTTTTCAGCGAAGACCTTGCGGATTGCGCCGGTAATCGCCAGGCGATTGTCCGTATCCACATTGATTTTGCGCACGCCGTTCTTGATGCCGAGTTGGATTTCTTCCACCGGCACTCCCCATGTCGGCTTCAACTTGCCGCCATATTGATTGATGATGTCCTGAAGGTCCTTGGGGACGCTGGACGATCCGTGCATCACCAGGTGAGTCTTCGGCAGCAACTTGTGAATTTCGATCAGACGGTCCATCTTCAGCGTCTCGCCCGTGGGTTTCTTGGAGAATTTGTACGCGCCGTGGCTGGTGCCGATAGCGATGGCCAACGCGTCCAGGCCGGTGAGCGCCACGAACTCTGCAGCTTGGGCGGGATCGGTCAGGTGGCTCAGGCCGTCGAGGCCGGCGCCGTGGCCGTCCTCGATGCCACCGAGACAGCCGATTTCGCCTTCCACCGTGATCCCCTTGGCGTGGGCCATCTCCACTACTTCGCGTGTGGCCTTAACGTTATAATCAAAAGAAGAGGGCGTCTTGCCATCCGGCATCAAAGACCCATCCATCATGACGCTGGTGAATCCGAGCTCGATGGCGGATTTGCAGGTTTCCACGCTGTTGCCGTGGTCCAGATGAAGCACCAGGGGAATTTCGGGATAGAGTTCGTTGGCCGCCAACATCAGGTGATAAAGGTATTTGTCCTGCGAGTAGCTGCGCGCCCCCCGGCTGGCCTGAACAATGACCGGCGACTTGGTTTCCCGAGCAGCTTCCATGATGGACTGAATCTGCTCCATGTTATTTACATTGAAAGCACCGACTCCATAACCGCCCTTGGCGGCTTCGTCGAGTAACTGACGCATTGAAACAAGAGGCATAAATTTTAATCTCCTTCGATGAATGCGATTTTAGTGCTCTGGAATACCCCACCATTGTCCCAGGCTTGAATGGTGCTCTTCCAGAAACCGCATAGAATACACCAGTACCTACGGGTTTGAAAGTTCGTTGATGGGCCGGCAGTGTTTCAGTTCGAATTCGTAGCGGCGAGTTTACCTCGCCAAATGGCGGCGTAAAGCCGCCTCTACTTCAAACTGAGACACCACCCATGGGTCACACTTGAGATCTCTGAAAGTGTGCCACCACATTACTTCGGCGATAGAGGGCGTTAGGGTGAGACTTTTATGGCCGAGCGGCGCGCTCATTCACACCTCAGCGTCACCATCGGATCGACCTTCGTCGCCCGACGGGCGGGGACGAAACTAGCGAACAGTGCAACGACGAGGAGGATGAGGGAAACCGCCATGAAGGTCAGAGGGTCAGCGGGTTTGACACCATAGAGAAGGGTTGACAAAAAGCGTGTAAGGCCCAACGCCCCCAGAATTCCAATGCCCACGCCTATCAATGTCAGCTTAGATCTCGCGATCCAACCATAGTGCTTGCAGAACGCGGCCACCTCGCCTTATTCTTATGATGAAGTGAGCGTTGTGCAAAAGCTGAGCCTCGACAAAATCGTCCGAGTGAATCCGGACGTGATGCATGGCACCCCGTGCTTTGCGGGCACCCGTGTTCCGGTTCAGACTTTTTTGGACTACGTCGCGGATGGCGACACCCTCGATGCCTTTCTCGGCGATTTCCCCAGTGTAAAGCGCCAACAGGTGATAGACCTTCTTGCCTTGGCCCAAGGGCGTGTGGTCGAATCGCTCTCCTCTCGGTAACCCTGGGCCCAATGCAGGGCAGGCATGAGCCCTGAGCACCGGCAGGAGTGCCTGTGCCACCGCGCAGCTCGCCACTGACCACTTACCACCGTTTTACTCATATCTCAGCGCCACCATGGGATCGACCTTAGTCGCTCGGCGCGCGGGAAGGTAGCAGGCGAGGACTGCTACCGTCGTCAACAGCAGCGAAACGGCGATGAGCGTCACTGGGTCGTTCGCGGTCACGCCGTAAAGCAGGTGCGACAAGCTCGTGAGCAGCCGCGTGAGAGCCAGCGCGCCGGCAACCCCGATCACGAGTCCGGCCAGTGCCAGCCGCAGACCCTGTCCGATGACCATGCGAAACACATCCTGCTTATCTGCGCCGAGGGCCAGGCGAATGCCAATCTCCCGCGCCCGTTGGGCAACAGAATAGGAAATCACACCGTATATTCCGACTGACGCCAGCAGCAGCGCAAGGCCGGCGAAGATTCCGAGCAGGATCATCGGGAACCGCTGCGGCGACATCGACTGCGATGCGATTTCCTCCATCGTTCTCACGTCGAAGACGGGTTGCTGATTGCCGGTGACATGGACGGCGTTTCCGACTTCCGACATCACCGTCGCAGGCGCCAGTGGTGAGCGCAGCACCACCGTTAAGTACTCTGAGAAAAGTTTCACATGATCGTCGGGAAGTTGATAAAAGGAAGCATAGACGGGCTTGGATTTGGGGAACTGGCTGGCGTCGCCCAGTCCCCAATGCCGGACGGGACCCACCACGCCGACGATTTGAACCGTGCCCCAATAGGCAATCGTAATCGTCTGTCCCACCGGGTCAGCCGCGGGAAAATTCTCTTCGGCAAATGCCCGGTCGATCACCACCACCGGAGCGGACTGCAGCGTGTCCTCGCGGCTCAGCAGTCGGCCGCGCAGGAGGGGAATGCCCATCGTCTGTAGATAGCCCGGACCCACCCAGTAGAGGTTCAACCGCGGGGCGCTTTGCGAATAGGCGGCGTCATGCTTGCCAATCCAAAACGGGGAGTCATTGCCATCCCGGTCGAGAGGAACCAGGTTGGTAAAGTCCGCGGCCTCGGCGCCGGGAACGTGGCGGAAACGCTCCATCAACCCCTGCCACGAATCGCGAATCCCGGACGGCGTCTCGGCGACTTGGGAGGATGATCCGAGTTTGAACGTGATGAGGTTGCGCATGTCGAAGCCGGGGTTCACGGCCCACATGCTGCGAATGGTTCGGAACAACAGTCCTGCCCCCACCAGCAAGATCAGAGTCAAGGCCATTTGGGCAATCACCATGCTGCTCCGGGCACGATGGCCGCCGCCGGAGGAGCCACGCGCGCCCTCCTTCAGCGAGGTTTCCGCCTCCAGCTTCGAGGATTGCAGCGCGGGTACGAGCCCAAACGGCAACCCAACCAGCAATGAAACCACAGACGTAAACGCCAGCACGGAGATATTCACTCCAATGTTTTCGCTGCGGGGAAGACTGGCTGCCACGGTCGCGAGCAAAGGCTTGCGTGACCATATTGCCACGAGCAATCCCAGACCGCCGCCGCCCAGCGAGAGTAGCATCGCCACCGTGATGATTTGGCGCACGATGCGTAGCCGGCTGGCTCCCAGCGCCAGGCGCACGGCGAATTCGCGCGCACGCCCCGCCGAATGCGCCGCGAGTAGGCCGGCGAAATTCGCACAAGCAATCAGCAGAACCAGTCCCACCGCGCCTAAAAGCAGCATCAAGGTTCCGCCCACGTTCCCCACGATTTGCTCTTTCAGCGGCACCACGTCGGTGCCCAGGTCGCGGTCGGCGTCAGGATAGATCTGGTCCAAGCGATTCTGGACGGTCCGCATTTCCGACTGCGCCTCGGGTAGCGTCGCGCCGTCGCGCAAGCGCGCGACGGCCAATATCCCCGGGTGAATGGCGCGGTTGTCCACAAAGAGCGGATCGCCTTGCCCGATCGGAATGTAAACGTCGGCACCGTCTTCAAAACGGAATCCTGGCGGCACGACCCCCACAACGGTGCGGCCTACGCCGTCCAGTGTTACGAGTTTGCCCAACACGTCCGGGCTGCTGCCAAAGCGCTCCTGCCATAACCGATCGCTGATCATGGCCACCGGCGCGCCGGCGTGCCGATCCTCCTGCGGAGTGAACTCTCTCCCAAGTATGGGATTGATTCCCAGCAGCGAAAGGAATCCGGCGCTCATGTACAAACCGTTGAGATGCTCGGGCGTTCCGGGAGCGGTGAGGTCAGAGCCCTGCCAGGCGAACGCCGCCATCTTCTCGAATGAACGCGCATTGAGCTGCCAATCCTGAAAATTGGGGTAAGAAATCCACACGTGCGGAGCGTTGGGGTGGCTCTCCCAGATCACCACCAATCGGTCGGGTTGGGAGTAGGGTAGCGGGGCCAACATCACGCCTTCCACCACGCTGAAGATGGCGGTGTTGGCGCCCATACCCAGTGCGAGGGTCAGCACGGCGACGGCAGTGAATCCGGGATTCTTGCGCAACATGCGCAGACCGTACCGAACGTCGGTCAAAAGATTTTCGAGGGCGGGCCATTGCCAGACCTTGCGGCTATGCTCCTCGATTCGGAGTATGTTGCCAAATTGCCGGCGGGCGGTGAAGTTGGCTTCTTCCCTCGACATGCCGCCCACCACCAGTTCCTCGACCTTCTCCGCGAGATGCGCGTGAATCTCCGCGTCGAGTTCGGCGAAAAGCCGCCCGCGCGAGAAGAGTTGCTTGATCCAGTTCATGGTTCACCCAATTGGCCTTTAGCGCGCGCTGCATCTGGCTGCTGACAGCTTACAGCCGACTGCTTACAGTTACGGCTTCTTAGGTGGTGCAGAGCATACAATTCGATCTCCTCCGACGAGCATGAGTCCGAGCGCCGAGTCGTCGGCGGAGCTGAATTCAACAGGGACATACTTATTCAAATACCTTCGCTCGATGCGCAGGGACCGTAGCGCGCAAGGCCGCGCGGGTTCATCAAATAGGCTTTGGACACTGCGTTCCGGTCCCGCGAAAACCTGTTGCCCATTTACCGAAACCTGAAGCTCGACGCTGGCGGTGACCTGGCCCCGGAATATCATGCACTTTGCTAGTTGTAGTGGTTCCTGGGGACAGCCGGCATCAGGATGCTCCTTAAGCAACTTCGCAATCTCTTCCATTCGCGTTTGAGCGCGAGTTCCGATAATCAAAGCGGTGTATCTGAGATTGTTCGGAACATGGGCGCCGGATAGAAAGAGACGAGCATAGAACATATCGCGAACCGTTGTCGCCAGATTCCGGTCCGGCCGAGCGTCATCAGGAATACTTGCGGGCTTCGGTCCCAATAATCGGAAGGCGATGGCGCGATGTGAGTCGCGCTCGACCTGATAATAAGTCGTGCTGGTGCCGGCAATCTTCCCCGCAGAGGTGTATTCGGCGCGCTCAACCCTCAGCCGCATCGCCGGCTCGAGATCAACCGACCCTTCCCACTGCTGCCAATTGTAGCGGTAATGCAATGTGTCATGAACCATGACGGGGACGCTCTCTCGCACTGCCCGCTCCAGCAGCGCGCCCGCCCCGCCGGAGAGACAGCCTTTTGTCTCAAGCTTGCCCAATTCGTCAAGGAAATGATCGAACTCCGGAGGAAAGGCGCCACTCGTAAGCGATGCCTGCCAGGCTTCCCAGGAAGGAAGCGTTAAGTTCCATTTGGGGGACGAACCCCTCGTAAGAAACGCACGACACAGACCACTGTCGACGGAGCATCCCGCGGCCGAGGCTCCGCTCTGCGGCGGCAGAAACTGCAACTTAATCGGCTTACCCTGCGGCCGCCGCCAGTAGGGCGGCGGAATCACCAATAGTCGCTCCTCCGTTTTTCTGATTTGATATTTGCCTACCGTCCTCGGGGCGCAAGCGGCGAAGGCGAGAACCAGCAAGAGAAGCGCAGAAATCGGGAGTTGCACGAGGAAGGGCAGTTCAACTGCGGTCGTTAAGACTTGTGGGTAACGGGTCCGGCGGCGATCGCTGGCCGCTGCTTTACTCATATCTTAGGGCCACCACGGGATCTACTTTCGTCGCTCTCCGTGCGGGAATGTAGCTGGCCAGCAGCGCCACGGCAACGAGTACCAAGCAAACGCTCGCCATGGTCATCGGATCGGTCGGCTTCACTCCGTAGAGCATTGCTGCGAGCAGACGGTCGGCAGCCAGCGCCGCAAGCAACCCGATTCCAGTTCCCGCAATTGCTAAGCTCATCCCTTGGCGAACAATCAGCCAGAGAACCTGACCTCGCTCCGCGCCCAGCGCCATACGAATGCCAAGTTCGTGGGTGCGTTGGGAGACGGACTGAGACAGCACGCCAAAGATACCAATCGCGGCTAGCAGGAGTGCAAGGCCAGCGAAGGCCCCCAACACGACGGTGCGGAAGCGCGGCTGCGCCAGGAATT
>Ga0181535_10003745_pt1 | contig 17423 bp, 17 predicted proteins | sample PEATcosm2014_Bin_44_FD_119774 | JGI IMG/M metagenome (GOLD analysis project Ga0181535, IMG submission 119774) | Peatland microbial communities from MTU Mesocosm Facility, Houghton, MI, USA - PEATcosm2014_Bin17_30_metaG | ecosystem: Environmental > Terrestrial > Soil > Wetlands > Peat | place... | reverse complement strand
CTAATTGCGCAGCGTGTAACATCAGAGCTGTTCCCGGCCCGATCGCGGGCGCCGGTCTTGGTTTTCTCGTGCTCGCGGGCGGATATTATGTGGTTCGCCGTTGGCGCAAGCAAAACCCCGGGCAATAGCCTCGCCAAATCCCGATGGCGGAACTCGAGACGCGCGTGTTCTTAGGTTCGCGCGCCGCCGTGGAATTGCCTTCGCACAGGCTGGGTCGAACGCCGAAACTCAAACTGATGGGACACGGCCCAAACGCAGACAATAGCCGTTGTCATGCATGATTTGTGATACGGCCATCACTGCTGAAAAGCTTCATATCACCGGCGCATCGCATCCGCGCAGACGCATCGAGGGTCAGCTCATACCGGGACCCGCACGGTTGCCCGCAGCCCCCCGGCTTGGCTATCCCCCAAACTAATATCGCCGCCGTGAGATCGCGCAATGTCGCGGGCGATCGCAAGACCAAGCCCGGTGCCGCCTTCATCCTGGTTGCGGGCGCTGTCGAGGCGGAAAAACGGCCGGAACACATCCTCGCGCCGGTTCGGCGGAATGCCGGGGCCGTCATCGTCGATATGGACCGTCAAGAACCGCTGGTCGCGCACCGCCTCGATCGAAATATGCTCGGCGTGACTCTGTGCATTGCCGATAAGATTGACAAGGCAGCGTTTGAACGCATCGGGCCTGAGAGTCACCACAGGATCGCCGGCGAAAGCGATCTTGGTCTCAAACCCCGCCCGCTCGGCGTCGAGGCGCAAATCCTCCAAGAATTCCTGGACGTCGATTTCCGCCGCGCTCTCCCCAGCATCACCCCGCGCGAAGGCGAGATAAGCCTCGAGCATGCGCTGCATCTCGTCCACATCCTTCTGCAAGTCACGCGTCTCTTCGGTCTGCCGCATCAACGCCAGCGAAAGCTTGAACCGCATGAGGATGGTGCGGAGATCGTGGCTTACCCCATTCAACATGGTGGTGCGCTGCTCGAAGGCGCGCTCGATCCGCCGTTTCATCTCGATGAAGGCGTAGCCCGCCTGGCGCACCTCGCGGGCGCCGCGCGGATGAAAGTCAAGATCGCGGCCCTTGCCGAACGCTTCGGCCGCCCCGGCGAGCAAAAGGATCGGCTTGATCTGATTGCCGAGGAAGGCAATCGCTACCACGATCAAGACGAATGAGGTGCCGATCATCCACAAAATGAAAATGTGGGAATTCGACGCATAAGCCGCGTTGCGCAAGGCGACGACCCGCAAGATCGAGTCATCGAGCACAATTCTGATCTCAATGAAATTCGAGCGTCCAACCGTGTCGAGCCAGAACGGTTTGCCGATCTGACGTTTGATCTCGTTCGAGAGAGCGGCATCGATGATCGAGAAGAAAGGTTTGGGCAGCGCCGGCGGCAGTTCGCCCTTAGGCAGGAACTCGATGTCAATATCCAAGCGCTGCTGAGCGATCCGTACCAGGAGGTCGTCGTTCTTCCGCCCCGGATAGACTTGATGGAGGTCGGCGATGGCCGCGATCTCATTCGTCAAGGCATTGGAAAGCCGCATCGTGACTCGCTGCCAATGCCGCTCCATGAAAACATAGGTGAGCACGCATTGCAGGATCACCATCGGCGCGATGACGATGAGCAACGCCCGCGCGTAGAGGCCCTTGGGCAGCAACATGGCAAGTTTGCGCGAGAAAGCCCGCCACCAGGGGCGCGGCTGCTCGGATGAGACGGGGAGGGAAAGGCTCAAGGCTCGGCCCCCGTTCAAGGGTTTCAGCGGTCGATCAGCAAGCGGTAGCCCGCGCCCCGCGCAGTCTGCAAATAGAGCGGATTGGCGGGATCGCGCTCGATCTTGCGGCGCAGCCGGTTGACCTGCACATCGACCGTCCTCTCATTCGCGGCCATGCCGGATCCCGCCAGGGTTTCCCGCGCAACCGTTTCACTCGCGTTTTCCGCAAGCAGCCGCAGCATCTCGCGCTCCCGGTCGGTCAGCCTCACGATTTCATCGCGCTGGCGCAGCTCGCCGCGGCCAAGATCGAAACTGAAGTCGCCAAACCTCACTAAAGCCGGTGGTCCCGCGATGGCGCGCGGCGGCGCCCGCCGCAGGATCGAGGCGATCCGCAAGGTCAGTTCGCGCGGCTCGCAGGGCTTGCCGAGATAATCATCGGCGCCGATCTCCAAGCCGCGCACCCGGTCATCCGCTTCGCTGCGCGCCGTCAGCATCAAAATGGGGACGCGGGCAAGGTCCGGCCCTCCCGCCCGCAGCCGTTCCGCAAAAGCAAACCCATCCTCGCCCGGCATCATGACATCGAGGACGATCAGATCGAACGAGAGACTCTTGAGGCGGGCCATGGCTTCCTCGGCATCGGCGGCGGCCGTGACGCGATAGCCTTCTTCGCTCAGCATGCGCGACAGAAGCGCGCGGATGCGCCGGTCGTCGTCGACAATAAGAAGATGCGCGGCATCGTCGGCAGGCACCGCCGCCCCCTGCGATGAGTCTCCCGGGAGCTGGCTCACCGTCGCGGTCCCGGGCCCGCCGCGGCCTCGTTGACGCCGGTCATCGAGGCGATCTTGTCCCGCCCGCTTTCATCGACCATGGCGAGAAGAAAGGCGATCGCCTGCGCTTGGGCGCCGTCCGGCAGCGCGGCGAACACCGTCGCGAACCGTTTCGACTGCAAGAGCGCGACATCGAGGGCGAGCGCTTTACCGCGCGGCGTTGGAAACAGTTGGCGGTGGCGGCGGTCCAGCGTGCCCCGGCGGGCCTCGACATAGTCCTGATCGAGCAATTCCTTGAGGACGCGATTGAGGCTCTGCTTGGTGATTTTTAAAATATCCAGCAATTCGGCGATCGTGAGGCCCGGAGTCCTCGAGACGAAATGCAAGACCCGATGGTGCGCCCGGCCAAAGCCAAGCGCGGCGAGCACATGATCGGCATCGCCGACAAAATCGCGATAAGCGAAAAACATGAGTTCGATCAGATCATACATCGGCGCGCTGCCGGCCTCAGTCACGCCGGCGGCAAAGGGCCTTTGCGAAAGCGTCCGGGCCATCTCCAGGCTACGAGCTAACTGATCCACACGAGCCGCCTTTATGTCAGCATTATTGACATATTTCAGGAAGATACATATACGTCAAGTCGGCGCCCGCAGGCGATATTTTCAATCGGGCCCTTATTTTTATTCTCCCCGCACTGCCATATTTGGTTCACTCAGACGGGCGCGTTTGCGGCGCAAGCCAAACCTAAGCCCTGTGCTCAAGCGAACCAGGACCTAAGCGAAGGAGTGACCGATGTCCGTTTTGCCCTTCGACCAGCGCGACGGCTTCATCTGGATGAACGGCAACCTTGTCGCCTGGAAGGACGCCAAGCTGCATGTTCTCTCGCACGGTCTTCATTATGCTTCCTGCGTCTTTGAGGGGGAACGCGCCTATGGCGGCCGTATTTTCAAATCGAGCGAGCATTCGGAACGGTTCAGAACCTCGGCGGAACTGCTCGATTTCGAGATTCCCTATTCGGTGACGGAATTGGACAGGGCGAAGCAGCTCACCGTCGATAAGAACAATCTGCAAAATTGCTATGTCCGCCCGGTCGCCTGGCGTGGCAGCGAAATGATGGCGGTCGCAGCGCAGAATTCGACGATCAACGTCGCCATCGCTGTTTGGGATTGGCCGAGCATGTTCGATGTCGAGCAGAAAATGCAAGGCATCAGGCTCGATATCGCCGAGTACCGCAGGCCCGATCCGATGACAGCCCCCGCCCGTGCCAAGGCCGCCGGTCTCTATATGATCTGCACTATTTCCAAGCATCGCGCCGAGCGGCGCGGCTATGCCGACGCGATGATGCTCGATTGGCTGGGGCGGGTCGCCGAATGCACCGGCGCCAATATTTTCTTTACCCTGAACGGCGTGATCCACACGCCGGTCGCCGATTGCTTTCTCGACGGCATCACCAGGCGCACCGTCATCGACCTCGCCAAGCGGCGCGGCATCGATGTGATCGAGCGCCGGATCATGCCCGAGGAACTCACGGCGTTCGAGGAATGTTTTATCTGCGGCACCGGCGCCGAGGTCACCCCGGTTTCCGAGGCGGGACCCTATAAATTCACACCCGCCGCCATTTCCCGCGCGATGATCGATGATTATTCCGCCGAGGTGCGGCCAAAGCAGCAGGCGGCGTGAGCCCGGACCGGGGTCGGAAGAGATGCCGGTGCCTTCAACAGCTGGTCTTGAACATTAATAAATTGTTAGGTGCTAAATGCCATTATTATTATACTAGACAGCTAAACCGCGCGCCTCCCATTTGGGGGATGCATGGGCTGAGATCGCCAAAATCATGTAGCTGCGGCAATCTGCCCCAATTCGGGGGACATGAGGCCCTGGCATCGGCGCGAAAGCGTGGCAACGCCAAAGCGGTTAGCGCGGCCGAACGCCAAATCCGGGTTCCCCTGTTGATCGCGCGCCCTTTCCCGGTTTGAATTTCTGTATCCTTGACGCCTCTCTCGCGCAGACGGCTCGACTCCGTTATGCTGGGCAAAAGCATCGGGAGGTTTTGTTATGGCATATGGACTGTGCTTTCTTTCGGAAAGTGGAACTGGGAAGAATATCGCAATCAACCCGCATCTCGTCCGTCTCCTCATGGAGACCGGCAAGGATAAGGTCGCGATCGTTTTCGATAAGGATCTGCAAATCACGGTCGATGGCACTGTGGCCTTGATCTCTGCAAATCTCCAAAAAGCCCTATGGTAATGGCTGCGTGCCAGTAGGCTAGACAGCCGCGCACCGCCGAGTGTTGTTGGATCAGCGGGGAAAAGCCGCGGGATCCCCTTGCTGGCTGTCATGAATCTGATACTTTCTAAAATCACCCCCCAAAAAATTGGCTCGGATGAGGAGAGAATAAAGATTATGGCGGAGCCCACTTCCGCGTCCGCGTGGCGCAAACCGCTCTGGATTGCCTTGCTGGTTTTGGCGAGTGCCGTGTTCAGCCTCGGCTTTGCTTGCGCGGTGCCGCTCGCGGCTTTCGCCGCCATTGCCGCTCTGACCCTCAGCCGCCGCGATGCGTTCGCCCTTGTTGGCGCGGTCTGGCTGGCCAATCAAATCGCAGGATTTGCAATCCATCATTATCCGATGACGCCAAGCACCTTCGCTTGGGGCGCGGCCCTTGGCGCAGTCGCGCTCGCCGCAACACTCGCCGCGCAATGGGTGAAAGAGCGGCTTCCGCAAGGTGGAGGCGGGGCCTTCGCGGCGGCAGCCTTTCTGGCGGCCTTCGCGGTTTATGAAGGGTCGCTTTTCGCGATCTCGCTTTTCGTAGGGAGCGGCGTCTCGAACTTCACGCCGTCCATCGTGAGACGGATTTTGGCGATCAATTTCGCCGCCTTCGCGGCGCTTTACCTGCTCCACCGCCTCGGTGTCTTCGCCGGGCTCGCCAAGGAGCCGCCGCAACACCGGCTTGCAGCGCGCGAACGGCAGGCCTGAACGCGCCAAATACTGCCGGCTTCGGCATCGCGCGGCTTATTTGCCGCCATTCGCCGATGGGTCTTGAGGCGCGGCGCCGGGAGGATCTTGCCGGGCGCCGCGCCCGCGCAAAAACCTCCATCCATTCAGGCCGAGCCTAAAGAGGCCATAGAAAAATGCCAGGACAAAAGCCAACAGAATAAAATTGCGAAACAATATATTTATGTAATGCGCAAGAATCGCTATAAAATTTACGATATTTCCAACTACAAGTCCTAGCAAATCAGACATAAACAAAGCCCTCCCGGCTCATTCGTTTTTTATTTGCAGCCGACCAGGCTTTCAATTCTTATTCCACGCTCAGCGTGGCTTTTCCTGAGCAGAGAATGTCCGTCATCTAGATGGCCCTTTAAGCATAACCGATGGTCTGCAGCAATGCCTCTTCACTCCGCGCCGGCAAGGAGCAAGTGCCGCCGGAGCAAACGAAAGCCGCGCCCTCGCCCGCCAAATCCACTTGCGCTTTCACCGGATGGCCCTCCGGGATCGCCTCCGGCTGGTCGATGTCGATCACGATTCGAGTGCTGAAAGGCACGCCCAGCGCAGCCTCGTAGAGCGGCTTCCTCTGCGGCCCCGCTGTGACGATCTCCTTGGCCCGCAGCCGGAAATCGAGCGCGTTCAAGATTCCCGCGTGGCTGACAAGGTTGGTCCGCACCGAGGCGTTCAATGCCTCGAAAAGCGCGTCGGCCCGCGTCAGCCAGCCGGCGTCGCCGGTCAGCCCGGCAAGCCGCACGAGCGCCGACAAATACACGGGATGCGCATTCGGGATCGCATCGTCCGCCGTCGGCGCGAGCCGCAAAATCACATCGCCCGCGTCCTTGGCCGTCATCGTGAGGAGCCCGCTCTGCGGATCGCGGTGGTAGACCTCCAGCGACTCCGCGAAGCCGATCGCATCCGTGAGATAGTCGCGGGTCGTAGCCGGCCCGAAATTGCGCGCTTCATGAAGCGCGAGCGCGGCCCGCATCATAGCGGCATGATCGAGCGCGAGACCGGGCTTCACGAGCACGCCGGCGCGCCAGCCGTGGGCGAGGCGCTTGTGGCCGTCCGCGTCGGTGAATTGCATTGCCGTCACGATGAACGCATAGGCCCGCGCGGCAAGCCCAATCCATTCGGGCTCCTTGAAGACCGTCGCGGCATGGACGAGCGCCGCGATCATAAGCCCGTTCCAATCGGCGAGAATTTTGTCGTCGAGGCCGGGCCGGATGCGTTTTTCCCGCGCGTCGAGGAGCTTTTGGCGCAAAGGGGCAAGCCGCGCTTCGTCTTCCGGCTCCGGCTCTTTGCTGTCTAACCGATTGAGGATGATGGCATGGCCTCCATGCGCCTCATCGTCCCAATTGCCAAACCGCGTCGCGTCATAGACCTTGCCGAAAAACGCGGCGTCCTCCGGCCCAAGCAGCGCCACGATTTCCGCATAAGTCCAGACGTAGAATTTGCCCTCGACGCCCTCGCTGTCGGCGTCGAGGCTCGCGCAAAACGCGCCCTCGGGATCGGTCATCTCGCGCTTCAGCCAGCCGACCGTTTCCTGAGCGCGTGAGCGGAAAAGCGTGCCGCCATACTCATGATGGCAAAGCGCCAAAACTTCGAGGATCTGGGCGTTGTCATAAAGCATTTTCTCGAAATGCGGCACGAGCCATTGCGCGTCCGTCGAATAGCGCGCATAGCCGCCACCGAGATGATCGTAGATGCCGCCTTCCGACATCTGGGTCAGCGTCAATTTGACGAGATCGCGGTAGGGCTCTTTCCCGAGCCTCGCCCCGGCCCGCCAGAGCAATTCGAGAATCGGCGTATTCGGAAATTTGGGGGCGCCGTTCAGGCCACCGGCAACGGGGTCGATAACCGGGACGAGTTGCGGCGCGAGCGTATCCAATTGGGCGAGGCCGAGACCGCCGTAGCTGCCGCTCGGCGCCGGTTTTGACAGTTCGCGGCCAATGATTTCGGTATTCTTCTTGATCCGCCCGGGATCGCCGCGAAAGGTCTCCGCAACCGTCTTCAAAACGCTGACAAAGGAAGGCCTGCCATATTTCGCTTCCCTCGGGAAATAGGTGCCGCCCCAGAACGGTTCGCCCGCCGGCGTCAAGAACATGGTGAGCGGCCAGCCGCCGCGTTCGCCAAACGCATGCAGCGCCGTCATGTAAATATGGTCGATATCCGGGCGCTCCTCGCGATCGACCTTGATGTTCACGAAAAGCGCGTTCATCACGGCCGCGGTGGACTCGTCCTCGAAACTCTCATGCGCCATCACATGGCACCAATGGCAGGCCGCATAGCCGATGGAGAGCAAGATCGGTCTATTGAGCGCCTGGGCTTCTCCAAGCGCCGCCTCGCCCCACATCCGCCAATGCACGGGATTATGCGCATGTTGCAAAAGATAGGGGCTTGCGGCGCGGGCAAGCTCGTTTTGTCCGGTTGCCGACATCAGACATCAAGCCTTGGTTCGAGGCACGGGGGGCAGCACCGTTCAATGCAAATCTTGTGGCAAATCTGGTGCGGCGGGCGCCGTCAATCCAGCTCTAGTGAATATTGCGGAACAAGGGCAACGCCAAAAAATACAAAGCCACGGCGATCAGCGCGGCCTTGATGAAGGAATCGGCCTGCGAGAGACCCTGCTCCACAGCCGCGATGGCGGCGGCGCTCCAGGCGCCCGTCGCCGTCATCGTCACAAGGCGCAGACGCACGACGCGCAGCGGGTGAACGAAGACCACCGGCACGAACATCAGACCCGCAGCGGCAATGACGATCAGCGTTGCCGCAAGCGGTCCCGGCCGCAGCACCAGCAAATAAAAGACGAGAACGTTCCAAATCGCCGGAAAGCCGCGAAACCAGAGGTCGTGTGTCTTCATGCGCTTGTCGGCGAAATACAGCGCCGAAGCTGTGGCGACCACGCAACACACAAAGACCGCCAATGGCGGCGCGAGCAGGCCGGAGCGCCACAGGGCCACGAGCGGCACGACGACATAAGTGAGGAAATCGACGACGAGGTCGAGAACGACGCCGTCGATATGCGGGACCGTCTCCTCGACCTTGTAACGCCGGGCCAAGGTGCCGTCCACGGCATCGACCACGAAAGCCGCGCCGAGCCAGGCGAACATGGCGGGAAATCGCCCATCGGCCGCGGCGAAGAGCGCGGCAAGACCCAAAGCGGCCCCGCAGGCGGTAAAACAATGAACGAGAAAGCCGGCAAGACGAGCGGGCATGGCACTTCGCGGCATCGGAGAAGGCGCCGGCTCATAAAAGCTGCGCTCAACGCTCTTGATAATAGTATTAAGCTATCATGACAACCGCGTCGAGCGCGGCCTGGACCGCCAGGCAATGCGCCACGAGGTTTGGCCGGGATCGAAGACATTCTTTCAAAGGTGTGTCGATCTCGTAAAAATAAATATTGGCGATAAAGCCGTAAATCCCCGCGTCACAGCTGGTTGGCTTTGCCCCGAACAGAAACCCGCTCGCGGGAACGAGGTCCGCCAGGACAAGCAAATCCGCGATGCCCCTGGCATAGACCGCCTCCGGCTCGTAGCGGCCGATGCCCTGATAGTGGTAGCGTTTGAAATTATACGCCTGCGCCGCCTCAAGTGCTGCTCCGGCGAGGCCCGGATGCGTGCTAAGAAGCGCGTCCCGGAACAGCGGCCAGAAGCGTGCATCCTTCCAGCGCGAATAGGACATCACCCAGTAAAGATCATCGAGCATTCGCCGGATCAGAAGATTCATATTGCGCTCGCTTGCCGTCAAGCCGTCATCGATTGGGGGGCCATAGCGCGCGATGATATGCGCGATGATCGCGTCGCTGTCGCCAATCGTTTCATCGCCGTCCTGCAAATAGGGCAGTTGCCCGCGCGGCGCGTTCTTCGTATCGAGGATATGCTCGTGCCGGAAGGCAAGTTTGCACAATTTCAGGAAAGCATAGACTTTTAGGCCATAGGGATTGTTGTCGGCAACGCTAAACAGATCCGGGTAGGAATAAAGCGTCAGCATCGCGGTCTCCTCCCGGCTGCATGGCATGGGACCATCCGCGGGAACGGATGCCACCGCCTTCAGTCTTGCTCATAGGCTTGCTTCAAAAGCGCAATGTCCAATTTGACCATCTTCAGCATGGCCTCCATGACCCGCTTCGCTTTCTTGGGGTCAGCGTCTTGCAACAGCGCGTGCAAGAGGGTGGGGACGATTTGCCAGGACACGCCGAATTTATCTCTAAGCCAGCCGCATTGCTGCTCCTCGCCGCCATCGGAAAGCCTTGCCCAATAATCATCGATCTCCACCTGCGTCTCGCACCGCACGAAAAGCGAGATGGCTGGCGAAAACGTAAACATTGGACCACCGTTCAAGGCGATGAACTCCTGACCTTGGAGTGTGAAAATCGTCGCCAGGACCGATCCCTTCGGTCCTGGCCCCGCATCTCCATGGCGCATCACACTGGTGATTCGCGAGTCCTTGAAGATTGCCGTGTAGAAGTTCATCGCCTCTTCGGCTTTGCCATCGAACCACAGGCATGGGCTGATTTTTTGCATGGGGTTTCCTCCCATTCGCGGCTTGAAACTCAAGCCAAAAGTCAGCCCATCGATTTCGGCATGGCCTGCCGCATCTCTTCCGGACTCATATCCCGGATATGAGTGGCGACAGACCAGCGATGGCCGAATGGGTCTTCGATTTGTCCATAGCGATCGCCCCAAAACATATCCGTGACGGGCATCGTGACTTTCGCCCCGGCGGCAACGGCCTGCGCGGTGAAAGCATCGACATCCTCGACATAGAGATGGATCGAAACGGGAGTGCCTTTAAGCGCCTTCGGTCCGAGCGCCCCCCATTCAGGCATTTCATCGACCAGCATCACGGTCGAGTCGCCGATTTGAATGCTGGCATGTATGAGTTTCCCATTCTGACCGGGAATTCTTGCTTTCTCCGTCGCGTTGAACGCTTTTTTATAAAATTCGATGGCATCGGCGGCGCCTGCGCAAATCAAATGCGGGGTCACGGTATGCATGCCTTCCGGTATCTTTTTTACGGGCACATTGGTCATCGTTTCTACTCCCTGTGGTTGTTGTTTTGAGGTTTGCCTAGAAGTGATACCAGAGTGCACCGAAAGCAGTTAAGGCTCGCGGCGGCGGCTTCGGGGTTTTACTCCGAGTTGGCGAAGATGAAAGCACCTTGCAAAACGGCCTGCATGAAATAGCCGGCACTTTCGGCGCTCCATTGGGCATTGGGCGCGTAGCGTTGTTTTGCTGCTTTGATGTCACGCGTGTGAGCTTGAGTGCCTTATGAAACTGGAGCTTGCCCATTCCCAGCGCGATCAAGCGGGTGCGTGATTTGAGGCGGCGTTAGGCAAGGTAAGCAGATAACGCGGCGCTTAGAAATTCCACGCAAATTGCGCGCGGATTTCCTGGCGTTCGTAGTTCACCAGATCCGTGCGGCCGCCCGTCTCCGCCGGAATCTGCGCCTCCCACGCCACTTTGATGACGATCGCTGGGGACAACTTAAGAAAAAAACTGGGCCCCACGAAAAGCGCCCGGCCGGAGAAAAAACCATGCTGATTGAGCGCCGATTGGCGGATTTCCACGCCCAGAAAACCTTTGCCAGGGGTTGCCGTCGAGGCGGATAGAATGATTTCAAAAGGGTTTTGCAGCGGCCAATTTCCGCCGCTCCGCGCGAAGGTTGGCGTATAGTTCAGATTGCAGGTAATAAACGTCTTTTCCGGGATCAGCGCCATGTCCGCGAGAATTCTTACGGGTAACACATAGCTTTGCTGATTTTGGCCTGAGATATCATCAATGTGCTGCCACTGCGGCTCAAACGACAGCGTAAGGTCGAGCGGCGAACTCGCGCGGTTCAGAAACTGCCATCGGAACTCACTCGACACGCCGCTGAAAACATTGAGCGTATGGCGATCATCGAGGCCGGGCACGCCGGAGATAGGATGATAATCGGTAAGCACCCCAATGCTGGCCCGGAAGCTGTCGGCCACACCGTAACGGAGGGCTGTTTCATTCAGGACGCCTGCATATTGGCCGGACTTTCCGGCAATACCATACGCCGTGATCTCAAGCTCCCTTTCGCCCTTTTCGCCGATATCGGCGCCTTCCGCGAAGCCGAAAATATGTTCGGTATCGACCGCGTCCGGCGCGTTGCTTGCCGGGTCTTCGGCCTCCGCAAGGCTTGGAAACATCAGCGCCGCCAGCAGGAGGAGCGCGCCGCATGAGGCGAGGGGCGAAGACACAAGGTTCTCCTCAAAGGCGAGGGGGCAGAGATCAGCGGCCAAGGTTCTTACGGACAAATTCTATAATGTGCTGATTACACATGTCTACTGGCATAAATCCAGCGCATTTGGTCCGTTGTGCCAGAAGGACAATTCGCCCTGAAAATCCTGATCCTCCTACTCGGCCTTGTTCTCCTCGCCTTATTATACATTGGCTGGTTGGTGAACGAAGCGTGCAGCTCCTATCGCGGAATCTTCCGCCCGGCCGACCTCGTGTGCGACATTCCCTATGATCATGAGTTGCGGATCACCGTGGCGCGGCCACCGCTCCTGGCACCGCCGGACGGACAAGCCGCCAAGCGCGCACTGTGCCGGACAGCCAGCGGCACCGCATGGCAACTGGCTTGCGATCTTCCCTCGAACAAGGAACTCGATGTAACCCTATCACCGGCCCGGCAGCCGCGTGTAAAATGCAAATTGTTTATCGATTGCCCCGCGCAATATTAAACGCAAATCCCAGCGCCCGTGCAGGCACGCAAGGATGCGATAGGATCGGCTATTGTTGATCTTGGCTTGCCAGCAGGCGGTTCTGGATCAGCCAGGCGGCGCCGCGGTCCCAAGAGTAGTCCGCGCCCATGCGCAGATCCGTCGCCTTGTTTGAAATGATGGCGCCGGTCCGCGCGTCACGGATCTGAAACCGCACCGTATATTCCGTCCGGCTGATTCGGGTCACAACCCCGACAAAGGATTGCTCGGCGCCGAGCCTCAAAGCGATGCCGGCATCGCAGCCATCGCAGTTTCGCAACGCATGCGCCTTCACGGGTTCCGCGTCGGCGCTGCTGACATCGACGACTGTATAGCGCCCCGATTGCGCAACACGCCGCCGCGCCTCGTCGGTGACGCGCTGCAACTGCTCGGCGTTATTTGCGGCTCCGGCCGGAACCGAAGCTCCGGCACTGAAATCTTCCAGCTCGAAATCAAATAAAGCGAGCTTGAGGGGAGGCGATGTGTCGGCTCTTGCGGCGAAGGCGGACAGCAAAATTGCGCATAACAGCAAGGCGCCGGCGGAAAACGATGGCGCCCGGCCCCCGTGCGAGAGAAACCTGATTGTCATTGGCTGCTCACTCAGGACTTGACGATAAACATGATAGCCGGGAGCCTGCCGCCCGTCCACGACGATATAAATCGATCACGGACAAATGACTTGAGTGTCTACGGGATCGTCTCACGCAAGCATCGGAGCAAGTTGAATGGAGATCGGACGACGGACTTTCCTTGCCTCAGCCGCGGCATTGACCCTTCTTCGCAACCCCGCCGGCGCTCAGGGCGGATCCGATGTCATCGCTCTTTGGCCAGGCAGCCCGCCCGATGGGACCGGTCCACAAGATCAGGAGAAAATCTCGGCCAATGGGTCGCTCACGAATGTCTCATGGCCGCGTCTCATTATCCATAAACCGGAACACCCCAATGGGACGGCGGCCCTGGTCATCGGCGGCGGCGGTTATGCCCATATCGAACTCGGCAAGGAGAGCACGCCAACCGCGATTTGGCTACAGTCTCTCGGCGTCACGGCCTTTGAGCTGATCTACCGGCTGCCTAAAGAGGGCTGGACGGCGGCGGCACCTTTCCAGGACGCGCAACGGGCCATGCGGCTCATCCGCGCCGGTTCGGACCGCTTCCAGGTCAACCCGGCACGGATCGGCGTCATCGGGTTTTCGGCCGGCGGGCATCTCGCCGGGATGACCGCGACGCAGCCTTTGAGCGCGCTTTATCCGCCCGTCGATTCCGCCGATGCCGCCACGGCGCGTCCCGGCTTCGCCGGATTGATTTACCCGGTGTTGACGATGATGCCGCCCTTCGACAAAACCCATACGCGCCGCGAGATAGTTGGCGCCCATCCCTCCGATGCAGAGAGGCTCGCTTATTCCGTCGAACGCCACGTCGATAATCAGACGCCCGTGACGTTCCTCGCCCAGGCGCTCGACGATCCGATCTCGCCGGTCGACAATAGCCTGTTGATGTTCAGCGCGCTGCGGCAAGCCAATGTCCCGGCTGAAATGCACGTCTTCCAGTCCGGCGGCCATGGCTGGGGACTAGGCGCGTCCGATTCTCCCGTCCACGCCTGGCCCGCCCTCTTCACGGCCTGGGCAACCATGAACGGTTTCTGGACATGACGTCCACGATCGTCCTCTTTGGTGTATTGCCGTGGAGCATATTATGGGAACTGTATTCCCGGTTTAATCATTATTGTCTCAACCGTTGGAGGTTCTGGGCATGGCTTACCAACTCAATAAATTGTCCCGGACCAAGTGGGGGATGGCAGCGCTTATCGGGGGCGCCGCCGTGTTCGAGGCGGCGCTGATCCCGGGCCTCGTGCTTGGCGGTGCCGCCGTGCTGGCGCCCAAACTCCTGCCCAAGCTGCGCCGGCAACTGCCACAGCTGTTGAGCCCAACCCTCCGCCGGCGGATCAAGCCAGCGGCGCTTATTCCAGCCCCTTCAGACGGCAAGCTGCCGTTCGCCGCCCTGCCCCGCTTAAAGATCAAACAGTCGGTGCTCAAGACGATCACCTTCCGGATCATCGTCACGAGTCTGGATTTTACCGCAAACTACGTGGTGATTGGCGAGATCGCCTCGGCGGCGGGTTTGTCAACCATCTCCCTGGTCGTCAACCCTTTCTTTTATTTTGCCCACGAAACGGCCTGGAATTATTTTGGCCCGGCCTTCATGCGCAAATTTAATGAGTGGGGCGCCGCTGTCCACTTGCCCCTTCACCCGCCCCTTGGTCCGGAAGCAAAGGCACCGCCGGCCGGCCCAACAGGATTTACGATCAATCGGGCGTTGGCCAAGACGATCACTTTTCGCACCTTCGCCACGACGATGGACTTCGCCACAAATTTCGCCGTGCTTCGCGACCTCGCCATGGCAAGCAAGCTGACCGCCATCGGTTTCGTGGTCGGCCCCTTTGTGTATTACGGCCATGAGAAGGCCTGGGATTATTTTGGTTCGCCCGAAGCCCGCGCCGAACGCGTCTCAATGGATCAAGCGGGAGAGCAAAAGCGGCTTGGCGCCCCCGCCATCGTCCACGCGTGATGCGCGAGGACAACCGCTTTCGCGCGTCGCTCAATGTGAGCCTATTGGGCAGCTTCGTTTGCCTTATGTCGTCACCAGCTGCGCAAGCGACGAAGCTGCGGAGTCTTCTTGTGGATATGATCATCCATTCGGTCGAGCAGCCGGTCAAGTTCCTCGATCGCCTCGATCAGATAGGGGCCCTTGTTGAGCATCACACATTCGGCGCGCACCGCCATCGCGGCGTCCGTAAGCTCACCGCGATTGGGTAAGCCTTCCTTGACGAGATGTTCGAGAACCTGCGTCGCCCAGATCACGGGGACCTGCGCTGCCTCACCGACCCAGAGAATCTCCTCCTGCATCTCAGCCAGGCGAGTGAAGCCGATTTCGATCGCGAGATCTCCGCGCGCAATCATGATGCCGACCGGCTGGCGGGCGCCTGCACGAACGACAATCTCGGGCAAGTTGCTGACGGCGTGCGCAGTTTCGATCTTGAGGATCAATGAGAGCTTTTCCCAGTCGTCCGGACGCAACTCGGCCAGGGCTGCCTGCAGCAGCGCGACATCATCCGCGCTTTGGACGAAGGAAAAGTTGATCGCGTCGGCATGCAAAGCGACGAATTCCAGATCCTTGCGGTCTTTGGGTGTCAGCGCAGGAATGGCGAGTGTGCTGTCGGGAAAGTTGATTCCCTTCTCCGATTTGAGTTTGGCCCCCTCATCTTTGCAGCGGGTCACCTGCGCGATAAGTGAACTACTGTCCGTGCGCTCGATTCTCGCCGCGATCTTGCCATCGTCGATGAACACGCGATGCCCAGGTCGCGCTGCCGCGATCGGTTCTGCCAGCGTACATTCGACCGCGAGCTCTATCTCGGGTTCGAAAACTCGATCCAAGCCTCTGGGTACGGTGATTGCGATGGAGTCTCCAGCGAATAGCCGCTTCTTGCCGTGCAACTCACGCACATCACCGGTGCGGATCTTTGGTCCCGCGAGATCCATGAATATCGCGAAGCGCCGTCCGGCTTTCGCGTCCGCCGTTCGGGCATGCCTGATCATTCTGCCCCAGGCATCGGCATCATCATGCGCACAATTGATGCGAAGCGCTTCGACCCCGTGTTGCGCCATCTGAAGAATGAAAGCAGGATCGTCGGCTGCTTCGCTCGGGCAGGTAACCATTAATGCAGTGTGACGATGTTGGCCGTGCGGACCAAACAGGCTGAGCGAGCGCGATGCGAGCATTTCGATGCCAGAGAAAAACTCCGATTCATTGTCCGACAGTGTGAATGGGCGGCCCAGCATCGCTGCCAGCGCCGTCCGAACCGCCTGCAGCGTCGGCAGAACCCTGCTCTCCAGCCGCCCCAGAGATGACAGCCCAAGCGCCATGAGTGATCTTTGCAATGGTCGTAGATCATGGTGGCGAAGTGCCAGATAGGAGGCGAGATTCTCTACGCTAGGGACAAAATCAGGTCGAATGTCCCACTCCAACCACTTGGCGCTCTGGCGCGCGGACTCAGCAACGACGGATGAAATCAGCTCTTCGAGTTCTTCAAGGAGACGGGCTGGATCAGCCATTGTCAGTGCTCTGGCGCGAACCTAATCATACGCTGGCGTTAGGCTTGCCGTGCGACTCCTTTATGACATAGCCGACACGGCATGCACACTGTCGTACAATGAAGGTGAATTTGGAGATGCCCCCAAGTCGACGAATGACCGGTATGGGTGGATACTGTTGAAATCTCGATTTTTTGCCGCGATCACAATTCTTGAGGCAGCAGGCAGGCTTCGAGAAGAAAGCGCTAAGGGTTCGGCAGAAAGGCTAATTTTTTCATGTGCAGCAATCGTAGCGAATTGGCGATGGCAACGCGTGGCTCTCTGCCCTGCAAGACCAAAGTCTGGTTTTCTGACGTCGCTCATTTTCCGAGTTTTTCAACAGTATCGGTGCAAAGCCGCTGTTGGTACTCGCCACCAGAAGGTCTCTTAAGTGTCAAAAATAGACATATCATGATCCACTAATGCGCGGTGCCAAAATAGAACAGTAAAGCCTCGACAATGGATGCTGTCACGATCTTTGCCATTGCCTCGGGCGCGGGGCGCACCGCGATCGCAGTTCTGCGACTCTCGGGACCGGCCACGCGGCTCATTGTGAACAGCATAGCCGGGAGCCTGCCAGAACCCCGCATAGCCGTGCTCGCAACCTTCCGCGATCCCGCCACGGGCGAGGCCATCGACAAGGGACTTGTGATTTTTTTCCCCAGCCCCAAAAGTTTTACGGGCGAGGACTATGCGGAGTTCCATATCCATGGCGGCCGCGCCGTCGTGGCCGCTATGGTCAAAGCCATAGGCGGCATCGCGGGCGCCCGGCCCGCCGAGCCAGGGGAATTCACCCGCCGCGCGATGACGAACGGCAAAATGGATCTTGGCGCGGTCGAAGGCCTCGCCGATCTTATCGACGCCGAGACTGAATGGCAGCGCCGCGCCGCTCTCCGCCAGACGGAAGGCGTACTCGGACGCCAGGCGGCGATTTGGCGGGCCGCTCTCATCGAGGCAGCGGCCCTTCTTGCAGCGGAGATCGATTTCCCAGAGGAAGAAGACGTGCCAGGCCGTGCCGGGAAGCACGCGGGGAAATTTCTAGCACCCGTCCTCGCCGGGCTGAAAGCGGAGCTTGCCGCCGCGCGCGCCGGCGAGCGGCTGCGCG
>Ga0181535_10003744_pt1 | contig 17429 bp, 12 predicted proteins | sample PEATcosm2014_Bin_44_FD_119774 | JGI IMG/M metagenome (GOLD analysis project Ga0181535, IMG submission 119774) | Peatland microbial communities from MTU Mesocosm Facility, Houghton, MI, USA - PEATcosm2014_Bin17_30_metaG | ecosystem: Environmental > Terrestrial > Soil > Wetlands > Peat | place... | reverse complement strand
TGCACCCGTATCCCGACGTGCGCTTTAACGCGATGCATCCGCGATAAGAGCCGTGTGCGGTAATCCCGCTCGCACGGATCTGTGCGGGGGGCGGCCAGCAATGGTCGTCCCTACCGCGACCGGTGCCAGACTGGCCCCGGTTTTCCCTGGCAGCGTGGGTCAACGCGGCCGGCGTGTTCGCGAGGTCCAAGGGATGGATGTCCTCAGCGCCTGAATGACCTCTTGTGCCAGTAAAACTCCAGGGTCGGCTGGGTCCGCCTGCTCCCACGTTGTCCGGCCAAACACCCACGCTAATCCAACCGACAGCGCCAGCGCTTCGCCCAGCAAAACGAGCAAGCGGCGCGGAGGAAATGATTTCCTTTCGGGAACGTCGGGTGGATCGAGCACCTTGACGGTAGGAGTTTCTTTCGCCTCCTGCAGCTTAGCAAGCTCAAATTCCTGCGTCAGCGTCTCGTACAGCGCTTCCTGAACTTTGGTCTGGCGATACAGGTCGGCGTAAGTGACGCCGAGCAGAGATAGTTTCCCGATCGAGGGATAAAGCGAATCGTCTTGCGCCGCCTTGTCCGTCGAAGGACTTTTGTCTTTGCCGCTTATCATCCTGAGTTGACGGTCGAGCTCGGTAATGCGCGCTTCGACCGAGCGTACACGCACGTAGTTGTCAGAGTAAACTTGCCGAAGCCCTTCGAGTTCAGAGCGCGCGGCGATGTATTGTCCCTGGAGAGTCGCTGCGGCGCCGACCATCGCCCTGCCCTGCTCCGTGATATCAATCGCCGTATTCTTGCTCGCAAACTGGCTAAACTCTTCCTCGGCAGCCTCCAAATCCTGATGAACTTCTTGCAAGCGTCCCTCGAGGAAAATCCTTTCGCGGCGCGCTGAGGAAGTGCTCACGTCGGCCAACGCGCGGTTCAGTTCCTCCACGTAGGCCTGGGCCATCGCTGCTGCTCGCTGCGGGCTTGTATCCGTTATCGCGATGGTCATGATCTGACTTTTGCGATCGACCAAGGTTTCGGTTTGGCTTGCTAGAATCTTGCGTGCGATCTCCGCCGTCCGGACTCCGTAGACCCTTCTCAATTCGAACTTCTGGACGATCTTGTCCTCCACAGTCCGGCTGTGGAGGACTCCCTCCAGGAGCTGGCTCCAGGTCTTCAAACCCAGAAGGTCGCTCATGGCCCCACCCATGTTCGCTCCCCCTCCACGAAGAGCCGCCACCATGGCGAGGCCGGAGTCGGATTGGTCGTCGGGTGGCATCAAACGCGCCACGGACTGGTAGCGCGCGGGGATGACAAGGACCACGAGAATAGAAAGCAGCAGGCCAACTCCGGCAACGCGCCCCAGGAGCCGGCGGCTCTCCCAAACAAGGCGGAGGCTCGCAATGGTCTGGTCATGGCGCGCATTCCGAAGGGAGCACTGCCGCCCGATCAGCTCGCCGGACAGGCCCTCCGCGTTTTCGGGGGCCACCAAGACCGAAGCGGAAAGGCGTGAATATTCGATCGCGTTCTTCTCACCGAGTTCCTTCATAATTTACCTGCGGGCCTCAACGCCGTGACCAAACCCGGACTTTTCCGCGGGCGCGAAGTCAATACACGCCGGGCAGCACTTTGGCCGTCGTCCGCTGGTATGCTTCGTAGCCACGGCCAAACAGTTTTCTGAGGTGGGCTTCCTCCACTTCCACTTTTCGCAAGAGCAACGCCGCCCAGGATATGGCCATAAGCCACCCCAGCCCATTAGCAAAAACGAGAGCGAAAGCTACTTTGCCGCACAAAGCCGCGGCGTAACGCGGGTGACGAACAAAACGGTAAGGTCCTTCGCGCATCGGAGTTTTCTGCGGTGCCCCTTGGGCAAAAAATCTCGCGAGATAGTTGTCGGCCCACACTTGCCATGCTATGGCGCCTGCATAAAGCACCAAGCCGCACGACTGCAGCGTTGGCAGTTCAAGCAAGGTCCATGCGCGCCAATGCGCATAATCAAGGAACACGGTTAGATCCAGCGCCATCAAGATCATCACGCGCTGGATCCCCCCGGGATCGGAGTTCGTCGCCCACCATTCCTGCATGACTTGGGGGCTGCGAAACACACTTCGCCCCGCAAAGATCGAATGCACCGAACCCAGAGTCCGCAGCAGTAGATAGCCACCGGAAAACAGATCAAACCGCAACCAGGGATCGGGCGACCCCCACCGGATCAAGCAGGCCCCGGCGAGCAAAATGTATCCCAGAGAGTAAACGTAGGTGGTCAGTGGGAGGAATTTCGCAAATCTCGATCTTCCAAAATTGGCAATGCTCATGAACTCTCATGCACCTTCAGGTTTGCCGTATTTCCGGTTCGGCGCCTTTTCTTCGGGTCAAGCTGGTTTTGCGCCCCGGCGCGCTTGGCGCCAATATTCCATCCGTTCAGCTTGCTGCAAGCTCTTTTTCCAAGCCGGCAATTCCCTGAGGTAAGTCAGCAAGCCACCCAGGTGAAACATCAAACGAGATACAACGTATTGGCTTTGGTCCCATTTCGCACGCCAATGCGGAGCTTGGCCTGGGCCGCCGGACTCAACAACCGTGGGTACCCGGTGCAGGGGAAGCAATCGGTCGATCTCGATTTCTTTCCATGCCTCCGGATCTTCGATGAATGCCCGGTGAACCAGAAGGCTTAGTTTGTTGCCGGGAAATCGTGCGAGAGCCCATTCTCGCCCATGACGCCTGACCCAAAAGGCGAGTGGCGGGGGCAGGGTTCGGGTCGTCCACGCCGCTACTTCAGGTGAAAATGGAGCGTGAAAAAGGATTTCCGCCATGGAGAAGACGAACCCGGCAATCTGTGGCAGGTACCTATGACCCTCCACCCGCAGCCGGAATCTCTCCCAAAATTCCGTGTCACCCTCTCGCTTCGCCAGGAAGTGCGCGACTTCGAGAAAACATGACGGCCTGCACCAATAGTTGAGAATGTGTTGAAAGGCATGCAACGCTTGAAATACCAGGAAATCGTCCTGTGCCAGCACCGGGAAGCGCAAACCCTCCCAGCTCGCAAATCGTTTTCGGCGAAGCGCATCTTTTGGCGTCTCTAACCTGATCATGTCCCGCATGGGTTCCCACAAGCCGAGGTGCAGTTCCACGGCGCGAGGAATGTTCGGGCTATAGAAATTCTGGTTAGGCGAGGGAATAGCCAGCGCCTGAGCGGTGAAATGTAACTCGTCCTCCTTCGCGAAATCAGGGCTCTTGATTTTTAGAGAATAACCGCGCGCTTCCAGAACCCGCCGCGCGGCACTGGCTGACTCGCGGTGCACCAGAAAGTCATAATCGTATTGGCTCCGCAGGGCCGCATCGGGACAAAACTCGGGCATAAGAGCAAAACCCTTCAAGACGAGATAGTCCACGCCGGCGGCGGTGAAGCCGCGGTTGAGGGAATCGAACTCTTCCTTCATAACGGCGAGCCGGCGCTGGTTGGTCGCCAGATTTCGCTGGAGCTGAGTTCGTGTCTTCGCGGGAAGCGCCGCGAGTGAATTCGTGTCGCTCAATTGCCTCAAGACGTATAGCGCTAGCCCGCTTTCATCGAGCCAGGGGAGCACCCGTTGCCAGTCGCGTTCGCTAAATTGTCGCAGGCGTGCAATCGACTCCTCGAACCGGCCGGAGACGCGAAGGGATTCAACGACGCATCGGATCAGAGCGCGATTCATCTTGTTAGCTCAACCGGACCGGGGGATTCGTTATTCCGCCGAGCTGATTTGTCCATCCATCGGACCGCCTCCGCAGTCAGGCAGAGGAGGCGGCCCAGAACGAGCTTCTCAAATCGCTGCCCATCCTTGAGGACCTCTTCCCCTAAGAAGCCGACAGCGCAGCCCCCTTCCGCATCCATAGCCATGAAACTGTACTGGCCCATGTTCACAAGGCGCATTCCCCCTGCGGAAACGATCGAGAGTTCTCTTACGGGTGGATACACTGCGGCATCCTCATCGAGGATGAGTCTCCAGACGAATTCTCTCTGCATCGGCTGAGGTCGTTCGTTCCGAATCAAAGCATTCCCAACTCGCCGCAGAATGGCCGGGCTGTTGGTCTCGAGGCGGATGGCGAAGCCCGCAGCCTTGAGATCAGCCACGTGCGGAGTGGGAGTCAAGCGTCGTGTCGGGTCAGGCCCCCTCCGTAAAAAGAGTGGCCGGTTGGCGATGCCAGGCCTCCGAACCACCGGCCGAGCGACTGAGCAGAATCGCTCGAGTGTTTCGGCTATGACTCCGGGATTCTCCCCGTAACGCAGCAGCCAGCACTCGCTCTCCACAAGACTGCGGATTGTCGCATTCTGCATTTCTCGAAGCCATGAAAGCTCGCGCGGTATGCACCCCTGTGCCGAACCCAGTCGGTCTGCAGCTTCCTGGGGCGGCATTCTCGCAAAGGCGTGCCGCGCTTTGTCATGCCGTTCAAGGAAAACGAGCCAACGCGGTTCACAGCGCAGCGACCTCCGGACGCCAAACACCTCCTCCGGGTCGAACTCAAACGCAGTTTCACCGTTGAGCGACACACCTGGCTCCAGGTTCCGCAGTTGGGAGAAGTGCCGGACAGCGTCGGGGAGCAGCTTCAAGGGCGTCGGCAATCCCCACGCACGAAGTTGGCCTCCGGCACGCGAGAGATAGGTCCAATCGTCTGACAAAAAGGCGAAACCACATTGGGCCATGGCCAGTGAGAGAGTTGACTTGCCTGCCCCGGATTCACCTGCCAGAAGGAGCCCGGCTCCGTTTCGCTCCACACACGCGGAGTGAATCACCGTGACGCCGATGGCGTCGCTCGCGAGCCCAACGAGTGTGGGAAATATAACTCTGTGCCAGTAGTCAATATCCGCGGCCATGGCGGGAGAGAATCGGCCGACGACACTGCGTCGGCGAAGGTCGAGAAGTAGTGAGTTTTCACTATCGAAACCTGCATAGGCCAGATGCCCCAACCCGCGAAAGAACGGTTGCGGCCAGGGCCGCGAGGTCGAAGCGGCTGGATCAACCCAGAAACGGAAGGAAAGAGTAGGTGGTGATTGGGGATCTGCCGGCTCTCGAAAAAAGCTTCGGACCGCATCCAGAATCTCTTGAGAATTGGTCGAGACTACACAGTGAGCACCCGTCACAAGGTGGTGAGACTCGAGCGGAGTCAAGGCTTCAGGACCCCACGCAGCCTCCCCGCGAGTCAAGGAATTGGCAACCAAGTTAACCTCACCCCACTGCTTCACATCTACTCTCCGGAACGATTGGGTTTGAGAGAATCCATCTCGATTTCTGCCGCGCGAATCGCGATCTATGTTCTGGCTAACATAGCTTCGCCGAATAGCAGTCAGGGTGTGTCAGAACCCTGTCACTCAGTTGTAAACAATTCCTGTTTCCAAAAAATGTTCCAGGCGGCGTGGGTTTTTGCAGCCCGGTGACATGCCCTTGACAATCGCAAACCGCGGCTTGCTCATACTGATCCGGGTCGCGATTGAATGCCATAAACACGGGGGCAGGCGTGAAAAAATCGAAGAAAATAGTTTTCTTTGTTCCATCCTTTTCGAGTATCGAGGCCACCGCTCCACTGGGCCTCCTGGCTATCTCCACCCCTTTGCTCAAGGCCGGGTATGACGTCTGCATCATCGACGCAACGATCCATGCGGACTACCAGCAGCGCATTCTCGACGAGGTGAAAGACGCCCTCTGCTTGGGGATTTCAGTGGTGACGGGGCCGATGATCAAGGACGCGGTCGAGGCCGCCAAAGCCGTCAAGAAATGGAACCCTGAATTTCCCGTCATTCTCGGTGGCTGGCACCCATCGCTTCTTCCCAACCAGACGCTGGAAGCGGATTACGTCGATATCATCGTGCGGGGGCAAGGTGAAGAGAGCACGCTTGAAGTCATGGAGCGCCTGCGAGACGACGCGCCGCTTGATGATGTCCGCGGGATCGGCTTCAAGCAAGGTGGGAAAATCAAATTCACCCCTGAGCGTGGTCTGAAGTCACTCGATCAGATGCCTGCCAAGGCTTACCACCTGGCTGACTTTGACGCCTATGAGCGCGTTTGTGGCCGGCGTTGGGCCATGTATGTTTCCAGCCTCGCCTGTCCTTTCGATTGCTCGTATTGCACCAACGCGGGCGTGTACGGCCGGAAATGGAACGCGTTGCCTCCCGAACAAGTGGTCGAGGAGACGATCGACCTCACGCGGCGCTACCGGCTTGAGCTGCTCTGGATGGCGGATGACAACTTTTTGGTGGACCTCGACCGCGCGCTTAAGATTGCCGAGGGTTTGGTCCGCGCCGGCGGCGCCTTCAAGTGGAGCGTTCAGGCAACCACCAACCTGACTGCGCGTCTCACCATTGATGAGCTTGCCCTTCTGCGCCGCTCCGGAATGCACCAAATCTGCCAGGGCATCGAGACTGCATCCCCGAAGGTCATGAAGCTCATGAACAAAGGGTTTCAGGACTTGGGGGACATTTACCAATCTACGGAGCGATGCATCAAGGCCGGAGTCACCCCTTCGTTCAATATCATCTTTGGTTACCCGGGCGAGGGCGTGAGAGAACGCCGCGAAACAATCAACTTCATGATGGATGTGTGCCGGCGCTTTCCCGGAGCGGAATTCTGGACCAACATCTTTACTCCCTACCCGGGCTCCCCGATTTTTCATCGGGCCAAGGAGATCGGAATAGAAACTCCCACCTCGCTGGAAGGTTGGGTCGACTATTTTCCGCGCTATACCACTTTGCCGTGGCTGAAGGGGAAGGACCACCAGCGTGTCCAAACGATGCGCGACTATCTGCGGATCGCTTTTGATCGCGCCCCCATTGCGACGACAGGCCCCGGGTGGGTCGCCAAGAGCATTCGCCATCTCACGGCCTATCCCGCCCGTTGGCGGCTGGATCACGACGTGTACAAATTTCCGGTCGAGGTGTGGTTGAATCGCACGTTGAAGAATCTGGTCAAGCTGCCCAAGCCCAATGTCGACGCCAAGATGATGGGACCGGAGACGGCTCCGAGCTGCTCATGATCATTCTCTACAATCCCAAGGCAACGAAGTTTCGCAGTCGGCGCTTCCCGCTTTCTATTCTGTCGATGGCGGCCGTACTGGAAGGCCGCGAGGAGTACGCCGTCGTTGACGGCAACCTTGACCCAACCCCGACGGCGACGCTCCTCACGCTGATCCGCGAAAAGCATGTTGAGCTCTTGGCGGTGACCGTGATGCCGGGTCCTCAAACGGTGAGCGCGGTGGAAAGCTGCCGAGAGGTTCGCGAGCGCTATCCCGGAATTCCGATTGTTTGGGGCGGATACTTTCCCTCCAACTATACTGAGGCGGCCCTCAACGCTCCGTACGTCGATATGGCGGTGCGCGGTCAGGGAGAGAACACTTTCTTGCAACTGTTGGAGGCCATGCGCGAGCGGCGCGACCTGAAGGACATCCAGGGACTTTCCTACAAGGACGCAGACGGGACGCCTCACCATAACCCTGAACGCCCGATGAAACCGCCTGATGCCTTCCCCTGGTACCCCTATCATCGGATTTCACCGGAGAGATACCTTCTGCCCACCTTTCTCGGGCGGCGCACAGCGGTTCACCAGGCCAGTATTGGGTGCCCTTACCGATGCAACTTCTGCGGCGTCGTTACCTTTTCCGGCAGCCGCGAAAAAATGGAATCGCCTGCACGGACGGAGGCGATCCTGCGTCATTTGGCCACAACCTATGGCGTGGATGCCGTGCAGTTTTATGACAATAACTTTTTCCTGCGCGAGGACCATGCCCGCGACCTCGTCGACCGGATGGCTCCGCTCAACCTGCGCTGGTGGTGCGAGGCACGCACCGACATCATGATGCGCTACTCCGACGCGACCTGGGAGGCGATCCGCCGCTCCGGCTGCGCCATGATCTTCTTTGGCGTGGAATCGGGCTCGAACCAAACCCTCCGGGAGATGCACAAAGACCTGCACGTTGAAGACACGCTGGCTCTTGCCTCCCGCATACGGCGTTTTGGCATTATTCCGGAATTCTCAGTGATCTTCGGAAACCCGCGGGACCCTGAAGGGGACACGCGCGAATGCTTCAAATTCGTGCGGAAATTGAAGAAGCTGAACCCCGAGGCGGAAATTGTAGTTGAACACTATACGCCGGTGCCTCAACGCGAACGCATGTACGGCAACGTTGAGAAGCAGATGCATTTCCCCACAACCCCTGATGAGTGGGCCACGGACCGTTGGCAACGATTCGCCACCCAGAAAGACCCCTCGACCCCATGGCTGCGGCCTCGCACGAAGAAGTTGGTGGACAATTTTGAATTAGTGGTCTCGTCGCGGTGGCCCACCGTGCAGGACATCCGCCTTCCCAACTGGGGACGCTGGGTCTTGAAAACACTCAGCCGCTGGCGCTATCGACTGGGAGTTTACTCCGCGCCGTGGGAACTGAAATGGGCGCAACGCATGATCGATCTACGCAAGCCCAAGGCGGAAAGCCTGTGATGCACTGAGGATTGCAAAATATAGCGACGAGTTTTTTAGTAGCGCGGGCAGCCTGCCCGCGCTACGGACGTTCTCAGGCGAAGGCGCTGGCAACCGGTGGAACCGTTCATGGATAGAACCTGCACCTCCGTTAAGGAAGGCTATGAACGGTGGTCTCGAACCTATGACCACGATCCCAACCCCATCCTTGCCCTCGAAGAGCGTCATCTCAAAAATACGCTCCCGCCAGTTGAGGGGAAACGCGTGCTCGATTTGGCGTGCGGCACTGGCCGCTGGTTGACACACCTCGTAGCCGCGGGTGCGACCTCGGGAGTGGGAGTGGATTCGTCCCGGGCCATGCTAGGGGTGGCAAACGGGAAGCCCGCCGCCCAAAGTCGATTGGTCCAAGCCGATTGCGGAGCAATTCCTTTTGCGAATGGTTCATTTGATCTTGTGGTCTGCTCGTTCGCGTTGGCGCACGTCCTCGATCTCAATCGCGTGGCCCGCGAGGTTGGGCGAGTAGCGGCCGCGCGCGCCGACGTCTTCGTGAGTGACCTCCATCCCCAGGCGTATGGTCATGGCTGGCAGACGGGATTTCGCGACAGCCTCGGCGCCGTTCAGATTGCAACGTGGTCTCGATCTGAAAACGAGTTCCTCGCTCCCTGGGTTTCCATCGGATTTGATTGCGTCCAATTTGTGGCGTGCCGATTCAGCGAGCCTGAGCGAAGGGTATTTGCCCATGCGGGCAAGGCCGGGAAGTTCGAGGAATTTTGCCAGCTTCCGGCAGTGCTCATTTGTCATATTCAGCGGTCGTCCTCCTGATCCACCTCACCGCGAGCTGGCGAAAAGTCGATGTTCGCCAGCGCCGTCATTTCTAATCCCCGACCGCAATCGGTTGCATAGATCAGGTTCCTCGAGTTCGGCTGCCACGCGGGCGAGATCGAGTTGCAATCACCCTCTACTACTCGGCGGCGGATACGGAAAGATCGGTCGGTGACGTACAAATGCCAGGTTCCATGTTCACATCGCGAATAGGCGAGCCATTGTCCGTTGGGTGAATAAGAAGGGTATCTCGCCGGCCCCGGTATCGGCATGTGTTCGGTCAGTCCGGAGGTCAGATCGATGGAGAACAATTCCGGTTGGCCCCTCGGTGCCGCAACGAAGATAACCTGCCGGCCATTGGGCTCGAACGCTGCCTCCCAGACATCGTAGGAATCGTCAACCATTTTCCGTTCTTCATCGGATTTCGAATTGGCGTTTCGTTCAAGATCCTTAATCCACAGCTCACCTCTTCCACGGATTTCGCGGACGAATGCCAACATCTTGCCGTCCGCCGATACACTCGGTTGCTCACCATTTACGATTTCGATTGCGGAGGTTGGAGCGCCGGCGCCATTGAGGTCTGAGAATCTGACGATGTTGGATACTGGTCCAGCAAGTTCGACCCAGAGATCTTTAAGGCCGGGAGACGTCGTAGGGTGGAACTCGTCCTCTGCGGGAGGCATTGGTGCGAGTTGAGTTCGCGACCACACCCAGGCCTCAAATCTCTCATTGGTGCCAGGCATCCTGGTGAAGTAAAGTCCGTTCGCTCCTACGGCTGGTTCACCCTGCAAAAGCGAACCGGGCAGGGAGAAAAGCCGTCTGGCGTAATTGTCGAACTGGTTGCGCTGATGGTGAATCGCCTGGATCGCTCCCACCCCGGCCAAAAGAAGGCAGGCTGCGCCAAATGCCAATGTCGCGTGACGGTGCGTGCGCAACCTGACGCGCACCGTGGGGATGCCATAGATGAGCCAATAAAGACAAAAGGCCAGTGCCAGTTGCAGGTAGACTCGTGGCGAAGCCAGAAGCATGTGCCAACTGTCGGCGTTCTGGGGCGCCAAACCCATTAACGGGGAACAAATCAATCCGTACAAACCAACCAGAATACAAGCTTCCCGACGTCGACCAGTTGCAAGGAGCGCGTCCAGTCCCAGCGCCGCGGCAAGGATGAGGATGCACAGATGGTACGAGGTGGGTCCGGTTGAAAGCGCTATGAGCATGGCCGTGTACGCCGCCCACTCGAGGTTCTCATGCTCGCGTCGGACTGCCCCCGGGGTTAGGAGCCAAATCGCGGGAATGAAAATCAACGCCTGGCACAAGGGCTGCACGAGCGCATAAATTTCGGGGGCATGAACGAGAGGATAAGGATTCGACTCTGGCTCCCGAATGAAGGCACGGTGCAGAAGCGCGGTGAGGGAATTCCATCCCGGGGCGTACGGGTCGATGTTTTCACCTCGGCCCATCTGCGGCAAGATTTGACTCAGGTAGATCCGGTGGACCTCCGACCCGAAGAGATAGACTGACAACCCCGCGAGAATAACCAATCCCGCCACTAACCCAGCTACAGCCCGCCACTGCTTCTTCCGCACGAAGAACACCAGGAAAAGGACGGGATAAAGCTTGAGGGCAGCAGCCAGCGCTATCGAGACCCCACCTGCGACGGGTTGTTGGCGTTTCATGAGCCAGACAGTTGCGGCTACCAAAAAGAAAACGACCAGATGCATCTGACCGTAGAGAAAACTCTTCGCGAGGGGGTCGATGGCGAGGAACATCACAATAAGAATCCGCCGCCATCCTAGTTGAGTGATTTGTGACAGGATCAGCGCGCTCAGTGCGAGCAGGCCAGCATTGATCACCAACCAAACGCGTTTGGCCGTAAGGGGTGGCAGTCCCGCCAGAGGAACAATCGGCAGCGCAGACAGAAGCGTGTCGGGAACATACCCCACCACGCACGGCCCAATGCCCGCGTGGTCCTTCTGGCGCTGAAACCAGGTGAAGTCGTAGACACGAAGAAGTGACGACCCGTGCCGATAGAGCCATGCAGCGACGTAATAATTCCGAAAGTCGGTATTCAGGGTCTTCCATGCTGGAATGAAGCCGCGAATGAGGAAGAGGCCAATCAAAACAGTCAAAAGCAAGTATTCGGCCCAGAACGAACGGGCCTGCGCCACACCAGGCCCATCCGGCGCCGCGTTCGGGTCCGAATTCGGCGCGATTTCGGCGACAGAGCAAGGTTGTTGTTCTCGTGAGTCCGGCATGATGGCCCTTGGCAACAATGTTCCTGGGAGAGAAGCCTACTGCCGAATTCGATCGGCATCAGCCCGTCCGCCATCAGCGCCGGTTATTCGCCTCTCCCTTTTGGCTCTCAAGGAATGCAGTTAGCGAGCTGAGTTGCTCATCCGTGAGATTCTTAAAGGAAGGCATAATCGAACCCGCCACGTATGCGGAAGGGTTTTTGAAATGGCCGATTAACCATTCGGCGGAGCGGCCGCGCGTTCCCTCGATCGTCAGGTCCGGCCCCACTTTGGTTCCTTCGCCATCAAGCTGGTGGCAAGTGAAGCATCCTTCCTGCCGATAAAGTGTTCTGCCATAGGTGATCAACTGCTCCGGCGTTTTCTTGGAAGGCGTGGCGGGCTGGTCGGAATTCCTAGCTACGGCGCCGTTCAGGTTCGGCAGTCGCCGTATGAAGATAATCAGCTTCCAGGTATCATCCGGGCTTATGGTGGCTTTCCAGGATGCCATCCCGGTCAGGCGCACGCCATTTTGGATGACCCAGAACATTTCCGAGTCATTCCAGTGCTGGACGTGCGGCGAGGTTAAATCCATTACCGGCGGATACATGCCTTGCCCCAGAGTGGTCTGGCCGTGGCCATCGTTTCCATGGCAAATGGCGCAGGACTGCACATAAATCTGTTGGCCTTGGCTTACAGTTTGCGGGTCGCCCCCGAGAGGGTTCTTCAGCTTCTCGGCCTCCATCGGAATTACCAGGTCCTTCGCCACATTCGCCAAGGCCGTTTCAACGCTTGACGGTTTCTTGTGGGCGGAACATCCACACGCCAGGAACGCAACCGCGATGAAAAGGCCGGGCCCCAATATGTGTGGACGGCGGTCTTTCCTCCGTTCGATGCCGGCAATCTGATGCAATCCTTTGGTTAGCACAACGGGGCTCCCACTCACCCGACGCTAGCATGGCGGCCAGAGGAGCCGTGTCAGAGGCCTGTGGTGGATTTGTAAATTTTTCGAATTTGGGGCAATACAGGGGAATGGACGGCAGCTACATCGATGAGAGTCACGAATCCGCGGCCTCGGTGGGACGTTTGAGGGGAAGGATCACCTTGAACGTGGTGCCGGACTTCCCGGTGCGTTCAACCATCACCTTTCCGTCGTGATCGCGAACGATCTTTTGAACCACCGCGAGTCCCAGCCCTGTGCCCTCCTCCTTACCGTGTGTCACAAAGGGTTGGAACACATCTTTCCGAATGGATTCGGGAATTCCGGGGCCGTTATCACTCATCGAAATCTCCACTCGATTGTCCACGCCCCGCGCCACGATCTGGACTTTTCCAGCCTTCGCGGGAACGGCCTCGCAGGCGTTTTGCAGCAGGTTGTGAAAAGCGCGGTCGAGCTTTTTGAAATCAAACCATCCGTCGGTCACGCCATCGTGCGCCACCGTGATCTGGATGGTTTTGAACTCCGGGTGAAGCCGGACCGCGGTCAGTGTGTGTTTCAGGGCTTCAACCACGTCTCCGTGAGTAAGCTGAAGGGCCTCCTGCCCGCGGGAGAACTCGAGAAGCGAGGAGATCAACTCCGCCATCCTGGTTACGGATGACCGAATCTCCTCGTACATGGCTTTCCGCTGGCCGGCCTCGACATTGTCCTCCGACTGGAATTCCGCGTAGGCAAGAATGGTCGTCAAGGGGTGGCGAAGGTCGTGAGAGATCGTGCTGGCCATGCGGCCGATCGTGGCCAAGCGCTCGGCGTGCAAAAGGTCCTGCTGGCTTTTGTGTAGTGTTTTCCTCATCCCATCGAATGCCGTCGTCAGCTCGGCCACCTCATCGCGGCTGCGGACGTGCAGTGGAAAGGCGAAGTCTCCTTTCTCCAGAGCGCGGACGCCGGATACAAGGTCGGCGAGCGGCCGCGTGAAGGTATGGGAAATCAGAAAAATCAGCCAGCTCCCGGCGATCACGGCAACGAGCCCGACGCCCAGCAGCAGTCGATTCAGTTCTTGCAAAAACTGCGTCTCAGCGTCGTAGGATTTCAAAACGGTCAGCGTCACCGGCTGGCCTTCGCTGGGCGCCAGCTTCAAGGAAGTGGCGAGAAAGACCTCGTGGCCCAGTTCGACCTCTCCGGGGTTCGAGGATTCGACCGTCAAGTTTGTCCGGTTCGACAACTCCTGCTGCTGATTGGGGAGGAGCGTGCTCACCACCGTTTCCTTCCCATAGCGAAAGGCAACCTGGCAAGAGGCGACGCGAGCAACAGAATCCGCGACTTTCCTGTCGACTTCGAATCCTACCGCAAGGACACCCAGCACAACATTGTCGCGTGACGGACCAAAGTAGATCGGCTGAAGGAAGACCGCGTAAAGACGCCCTCCTCCGTACCACCAATCGCGGGTCTGCTCCTTGTGCAGGGTTGCGGTGAGCGAGGCCTGTGCGAGGTCGGGAGAGAAGCCGGCCGCCGTAGTGTGCAGGGCCATGACTTTCCCCGTGGGATCGGCGAGGAGAAACAGGTCGCTGCCGGCGAGCTGCCAGAGATCGCCCGAAGCGTCCTGAATCGTGGGTGCATGATGGGTGGTCATCAGCGCGCGGAGGTTCGGCAAATCGGCCACCAGCGCCGCGGACTGCGCCAACCCGCGCTCACGCTGCGACTCAAACTGCTGAAAGGTCATAACGGAATTGCGGAGAGCTTCCTGGATCTCTCGCCGGGCGTGATTCCTCAAGTAGACCTGGACAATCAACAGCACCGTGATGGTGAGCACCGTGGTGGTGAAGATGAGGGAAAGGAGGAACTTGGTTCGCAGGCGAATCTTGGCCATGACCCTATCATTTTCTCAGCCCCGCGCCGCCCCGGAACTCTTCGCCGCACGGGCAGCACGGCCGCCCGCCTAGGGCACAAACTTATAGCCGGCTCCGTGGACCGTCTTGAAGTGAGTCGGATTTAAGGGATCGTCTTCAAGCTTCTGCCGCAGTTTCATGATGTGATTATCCACGGTGCGAGTGGAGGGATAACAGTTGTACCCCCACACCTCGTTCAGCAGTTCGTCGCGGGAGATGACGCGCTCGGGGTTTCCCACAAAATACTTCAGCACCTTGAACTCCTGGGGAGTAAGGGCCATCGCCTCGCCTTTGCGCGTCAATTCCATTTTGGCAAAGTCAACCGCCACGTCGTCGAAAGCATAATTATCCGCGACCTTGGGGCCTCGAACGCGGCGCAGGACCGCGTGTACGCGGGCGATGAGCTCCTTGGGGCTGTAGGGCTTGGTGACGTAGTCATCCGCGCCCAGTTCCAGAAGCAGGACCTTGTCAACCTCGTCGGCGGAGGCGCTCAGAATAATGATGGGAGTACTTGGGGCCTCATTCTTGATGGCCCGGCAAACCTCCCGCCCGTGGACCTTGGGAAGCTTGAGGTCAAGCACCACCAGCACGGGATGTGCCGCGCGAAAAGCCTCGAGCCCGGCAGCACCGTCCGAAGCGAAATCCGCCGAATACCCCTCTGTTTCAAACGCATGGGCCAGAGGCTTGTATAACGTTCGATCGTCTTCAATGATTAATATCTTTTCCATGGGAATTGAGATGCGGTCAGGTTTAGGATGATCCAAAGGCCCAGGGCGTTGCTAGGAGGAATCCCACGGCTCTCCAAATTGCCAAAGCCCAAGCCGATTGGGGGTAATTAGCTCGGCCGGTGGTTCTGTTCCCCGAAGGGGAAAACCGTGAGTAGCCGTAGGTGAAACCTACGGATCGAAACGGCCTCGAAAATCTTTCCGTCGACCCTGCAGGGGTCGACCGTCCGGCCCCTTCAGGGCCGAAACCTCCTTTTGGGGTTGCGTGTCCGTAGGTTTCACCTACGGCTATTCACCGTCCTCCCCTGCGGGGAGGGCGGAGGGACGGCTGTGCGTGTGCGGTCGCAAAAGCCTAATTAGCGCAAGCCTACGCTGAAACCCATCCCCGTATTCCTTTTTTCTCGCCATCCGCCCCGCTTCCTGAGAAGACTAACACAACGTTTACAAACTCACTACACCCGCATGACTTCGCCCGCGCCCCAGCGTGGTACATGTTTTGTTATCCAAAAAGGAGGATGACGGTTATGGCCAATCAACGTCCGGGGATCGCCCTCTGGAGCCCTTTCGGAAAGGCGCGCGGAATCGCCCAAAATCCTCGAGTGGCCGTTGCCGCTCTCTTGCCCATGCTCTGCCTCCTCGCCTTGGCCCTCCCAACTCAGCATTTGCAGGCCGTCACAAATGCTGCGGCCGCATCGACGGCAACCGCCGATCCTGCCGGGGGAACCGTATCGTTGGCGGCCAGCCTGGGGGTCCATTTCATTCCGGGATCATCCTCGACGGTTCTGATCGCGCGCGATGGGAAGACTTATTTGGTCGATCTGGACAGCCGGACCATCCAAGAACACGAAAAGGATTCTCCCTCCCCGTCTTCGGCAGGGACCTTGCCACACCTGGCGGCGGCACACTCCTCCGCGCAGGATGTTTCGCTGGGCGCCAAAGTCTTCGCGGACAATTGCGCGGGCTGCCACGGGGCCGGCGGAAAGGGAGGCGGCGCACTGAAGACCCCGGACTTCACAAACCCCGGCGTCCAGGCGGCGCTTTCCGATGCCGTCCTGGTCAAAACCATTCACCAAGGTAAGCCCGGAACCGCGATGCCGGCGTGGAGCGGGAAACTGTCGGAAGATGAGATCAACGCGGTCGCAGCGTTTGTGCGGGGGCTCGGGCAGGCGAAAAGACCTGAACAGCGGGCGCCGGGAGCAGAGGTAAAGCAAGCGGCGAAAGTGTATACGCCTGCCGACGATTACCTGTTCAGCTTGCCCACAGGGCGCAAGTTGGACCGCCACGGTTTGTACCTCAATTTCACTCACCGCTTCCCCTATACCCCCGCCTTCAGCGGGAGTGGCGGCGGCGATACGCTGTTCGGGCTCGATGACTACGCGGTCCCCTCCTTTGGCCTGCGCTTCGGAGTGACCGATAAGCTTTCGGTCAGCGCTTACCGCTCTCCAAGCCTTATCGATCGCCCCATCGAGTTGGGCGTTGCCTATAACTTCTTGGACGAGCACGAGGGGAACCCTCTGAATGCCGCCGCGAAAGTTTCTTTGGATGGGCAAAACGATTTCTCCAAGAACTTCACGACCAATTTCGAAATGATGTTGTCCCGCACCGTAACGCGGCGCGCCCAGCTCTACCTTGTGCCCACCGCCTCACTTCAGCAGCGCGAGCTGATTTCGAAGCCCGGAAGCCTGGCGTCGGTGCCGCCGAATCTGCCCGGGTTCAACACGTTCGTCCTGGCGGCCGGCGGTGCGCTCGATATTCGCCCCACCGTGGCCCTGGTTACCGAGGTCTTTCCCACTTTGGTGAATGGCCCGGAGCTGGGCATTCATCGGCCGGCATACGCCTTTGGCATCCAGAAAAGGGTGTTGCACCACGCCTTCACCCTGGGGTTTTCCAATAGCCCCGGGACTGTCGTCTCGCAGCGCGCGGGAACCCGGGCAACCTTCATCGGGCAACCTTCATCGGACACGCCAAGCGGTCTCTTCATTGGGTTTGATTTGATGCGGCAGATATATTGAGCAGAGGTGAGATTTTCTGTCATAGGCGAGGTAGCGCACTCTCCGTAACGATCTGGTAATGATATTGTCAGGCAGGAAACATATTGAGGGTTGCAAAATACCATATTCGTAGCGCGGGCGCCACGCCCGCGCCTGGAGTTTCTACATTTTCGAAGCAAGGGGACGAAAGCGTCGGGGCCGGGGGTGGCTCCGGTGATCATGGCCCGTTCTTGCGAATTCCTTTCCCTCGCCCCCTTGGGGGAAGAGGGTGGATCGCATCCGGCGTCTCCATCAGCCGGGGCGAGACGGGTGAGACATCTGAGTTTTAGAGGTCAAGGACTTTTTGGGCATAGTTTAAGTCTGCGCCTCCTGGATGGAGATGGAGGCCACGGCCAGCCAGAGGGGCGAGCGGTGGCGTTTCAAGGCCGCC
>Ga0181535_10003741_pt1 | contig 17444 bp, 13 predicted proteins | sample PEATcosm2014_Bin_44_FD_119774 | JGI IMG/M metagenome (GOLD analysis project Ga0181535, IMG submission 119774) | Peatland microbial communities from MTU Mesocosm Facility, Houghton, MI, USA - PEATcosm2014_Bin17_30_metaG | ecosystem: Environmental > Terrestrial > Soil > Wetlands > Peat | place... | reverse complement strand
TGTGGATGAGGCTCCAGCGGGGCCGCCAATATTGGTGACCAGCACCCACGAACCGCTCTGTCTCTTGTAGATGTCGCCGTTCGGCATGATCTTTCCCTTAGGGGGTTGTTGCTGAATAATGGAAAATCGTGCAACCGGAAGCGAACGTATTCACCTGGGTATCGACGGCGTATCCCAAATAGACCGCGTCGCTTGCTAGAAAGGCAGTCCGTGACTCGCTGGCGAATTGGACAAAATGCACGCCGTCGGTCGAAATGCTGTAAATCATGTTGTTCGAAACGCCCTTGTCGTCCTTGATCCGCAGATAGACCTTGTTGGCGTACCCATAGGTTATGTAGGTGATCGGACTCCAGGATGTGTATCCGGTCCAGTGGGAGAATCCTAAATACTCTGCCGGCCCGCAAGTCCATAGAACCGACATCTTTGGCGTGGCGCTGGTGTCACGAACCACCAATCCCGCGTTGGCGGTGTACGCGGTCGTGTTTGAGTTCAAGGCCAAAACCGGAATGATGCCGATGGTTACTGTGAACGGTGAGCCGGGTGATGCAGCCAGCCTTGCGATCAAGTTGTTATTGCTGTTTGTGGTAGCCGGCGCATTCATGAACTCTTCGCCGTTCGTAGTGTTCTGAACGGTCGCTGTGCCTTGGTTCGCCCAGCTAAATGCCGGAGGAGGGGTTACCTGCACCCCATCCACGAAATAGAGCCATGCAGACCCGGTGTCGTACAGCATGGTGTACACGCTGTTCGTGGGGATGTAAACACGCCCTGCAACACCAGCCGCAGGCAACGAAGCAAGCGGGCCATACGATGTTCCAGCAAGCGTCGCAGGCGCCCATTTTCCAGCAGAGGCGCCATACTTCAAAACCTGCGCATCGGTTGGAGCAACTACACTGATAGGGACGCCTTGAAGCCCAACGACATGCGGCAAATTGGGAGTGTTTCCAATGTCGCCGGCAAGAGCTACTCCAACGGTGGCGCCCTCGAACAAATAGAAATCGCCGTCCTGACCGAGGGTTCCGGTTGGAACGGCAGTCCCCTGATACCACGTCGCGCCCGTCGCACCCGATGCGCCCGCCGGGCCTGCCGCTCCGGATGCGCCTGTCGCGCCCGATGCTCCTGCTGCTCCGGAGGAGCCTGTCGCGCCAGAGCCGGTCGCCCCGGCGGGACCAGTAGCCCCAACGGAACCGGACGCGCCGGATGTCCCTTGCAGACCTTGTGCGCCCGTAGCGCCTGTCGCGCCGGGAGCGCCCGGATTCCCTTGCGGACCCGCAGATCCAGAAGCGCCTGCGGGTCCTGTGGCGCCAGGCTGCGATTCCACTGTGGAAAGCAGGTTGCGCACCTGTCCCCGGGTGAAATACTCGGATGGGTCGGCCTGAAGCATGGCTTAAATCAGTCGGTGATGAGCTGGCGCGAACTCTGTGTGCTGGTGTTGATCAGGTTGAAAGTCGCTATCGCGGCGCCAGCCGGTCCGCCGCGGCGCATCGTCAGGGTATTGGCGACCTTGTCGACAACCCAGGTACCTGTAGTCGCGTCATAAACGTCTTGAAGCTGCGAGGCGACCGCCGCCAACTGGGTCTGCGTGGCAACGCCGCTAAGCGCAGCCAGAATGGCCGTCAAAGTGGGACCCGGGTCGTTGTAGGTGTACTGGGAGGCGTGCATCACCGTGGCGTCCTTGGCGACCGTGAGGTCCTTGGCGACCGTGGCTTCCTGCGCCACCTGGCTGACGATCATGCTGTCGCCCAGGCGCACGGTTTCAATGACCTGGTTCGTGAAAACAACGCCATTGAGCGCGTATGTGACGGCCGCAAGATAAGTCCCGTTCGGCAATCCGGATGTGTTCCACCCGTACACGTAGGTACCCGGCAGCCCGTTTTGCAAGACCATGGACGGGGATGGTGAAATCACCGCCGCTCGGGTCTGAAGATTCAGGATGGTAATCAGCGGCGCCATTGCGAGGGTCGGCGATGTACCGTCACCCTGCATGAGCGGAAGGACAAAGAAATAGACGTCGCCTGGGTAGATCATTTAGCGGCTCCCGCGTCTTCCGGCGCGTTCGGATTAGCCGGGGCATCCGGCGCGTTGGAACTACGCTTGACCTGCGCGGCAGTCAGCAGCGAGCTGGTGAAACCGGTGAGCAGGTTAGAGAACAGCAGGAACGCCTTCTCGTTGGCCGGCGCGCAGAAGATGATGACTATCGTCAGACCGGCGAAGATGAGCATGCCGGCAAAGAGGAGCAGCATCAAGCCGCTCTGCGTCTCGAACAGAGAAAAGAGTTGTTTCTTCATGAGGTCCACCCCGTGATCGTTACGATGATTTTGTTGCCATCGACCTGAACGGTCGACTGAAGATTGGTGGGAACGGCCACCAGCGGATCGTTCACCAGTGGATCCACCGAAATGCCGATGTCCGCGGCATCGAAGCTGGTCGGATCGATCGGCGCCGGAAAGACCAGCTCGATAACCTGCGTGATGTCATTGCCGACTACCGCGCGTGGGTGCACTTTAATTTCGGATGGCTCGATCTGCGGCCGCATCCAGGGCTGCACCCGGGGATCGTTCCAGGGAAGCGGAGCCGTAGGCGGCGCCGCATTGAGAGCCAGCGTCCCCGTCTGGAACGTGGTCTGGATAGACTGCGCGAGCATATCCCCTGCGGGGTTCTTGACGCCGCTCAGCACCAAGGTCGCCCCGGCCCCGACTATCAGCACGGTGTACTTCGCGTTGGGTTCGAGCGGCCGGGCGGGAGTGAAAAGGAACTGATCCGGAGAGGGAAAGGAGAACTTGCCAGGAACGGCGGCGCGGCCGGTTGAGACCGGAGCCGCCTTGATGAGATTCTCCGGCGTAATGATCTCCGCCGGCGACGGCCCGATCAGCGAGAACGTGCTGGCGTTGACCGTCGTCGGGTCTATAGGCTGGTCAAACGCGACCTCTATGCCCGTGCCCAACACGACATCGATCTCGGCCGCCGCCGGAGACATGCTGACAAGAACTGGTGCGCTCATGCTCTCCCTTTACGCCCCAAGAACTTCCTGAGACGTCCCCAGAGGTTCAATTTCGACGGCTTCAGCTTGCGATACCGGGCAAGCGCGGCCTGTTCGGCTTCCGTCAACGCGGCTTTCCGCGGGGACACGCATTTGGGCGGTTCCTCGGCCGGCAGCTTCAGCAGGTACTTGTCTTCGTCTTCGAATCCGGGCGGCAGCTCGAGCTTGCCGCGCGCAACCTGCGCATCGAGCCTTTCCTGCTCGGCCGGGTTTTCGGTGCCGAAGGCCACCATCTCGCCCTTCACCTCGGTGAAGTAGACTTTCTTGTTCGTGTCGTCCTCAACCGGCGACTGCAAGGCGAAATGCTCGGTCTTGATTTCGCCGCTCGTGGTGATGTCAAGAAGAACTCCGGCTTGGAGCGCCCGCTCGATAGGTTCCATCTGGGCGTTCGCCGGAACGACCGCGGAAACGCGCCGCGGGCCGAGCAAAAAGCCGCCGCACTGAAACGTGGTGGCCTTCTCGGGGTTCAGGCACAAAAAGCGGCCTGCGTAATTTGGAAGTTCGAGATGCTGCTGGGCGGGCTGCCGCAGGGCGGACATAGGGATGACGTTCGACATACGTTCGCATTGCTCCTTAAACGCAACAGGGACGGACGGCCAGTCGGGCCGCCGTCCCTGAACTCTCCTTCGAAGATCTGGCAGAGCCGGAGGGTCCGGCCTCGCGGATCGATTACTGGCTGTTGACGTCGACCGGGGCAACCGCTTCCCCGTTGACGGTGGTCGAGAACGCCTGAGGGTCCTGCCCGTAGGCGTCGCCCTGGAAGGTGGTGGAACCGGCGATGTCGAACATGGCGCGGGCAGGCAACACGAACTCGTTGCTCTTCACACGGATGTTCTTCGCGACGGCGACGCCCTGACCTTCGTTCAAGATGGCCAGGCCATATTCCTCCATGATCCCGACGTTGTGCATGGAGTACTGGGGCTCATCCCAGGCCACCACGTGCGGGTCCTTGGCGACGATCATCGCGCCCAGGTTCCGGCTGTCGAACATCATGAAGTTGGTCGTCTTCGATTCCGGATCGAAGTAAACGAACGGGCTGACCACGATGCGGAAGGGGATCCCCAGGTAGTTCGGGATCACCGGCGCGCTGGTCTGCGACTGCGCCAAGCCCTGAACCGTGGACTGCTGTCCGCCGACGAGCTGGCCGTTGACGTACTGGCCGGTCTGGCCAAGACCCTGACCGAGGCCGCCCCAGTTGTACTGGCCGGCGAAGGCCTGCGCGCTCGCGTTACCGGTGAACTGCCCGAAGAAGGAACCGCCGCCGGCAGTCAGCGCAAATTCGCGCATGACAGGGTCGCGGACCCACATCAGGAACGACATCGGGTGCATGAGGATAGTGTTCGGGATGTAGCCCTGCAACAGGATCATGCTGTACATGTCGAAGATGTCGTCGAGAACCACCGAGCCGTTGTACTGGCCCTTGAGGTTGCGGCCCGTGGTGTGGCCCAGAACGGGCTGACGGGCGGCGCCGGTGGTGCGCGAAGCGACCGAGTTGTCGAACGCCAGGGCGCCGATGGACGACACGAACGAGAAAATGCGCTCTTCCTTGTGACGCGCGAGGGCGTTTCCGGCCAAGCGCATCCAATACGACAGCCAGGGATAGCTGTTGTTCTCGACGAAGCGCGCGTTCACGCGCAGCGCAAGGCCGTGGCGCTTGACGGTGATGCCGAAGCTCTGGCCGCCGGCCATGTTGATGTTGAAGATCGGCAATGCCATGCCGTCGCCAACTTCGCGGGCCTGCAATACGTCGATCGCAGGATACACGGTTTGAATTCCAGGCTGGTACTCCACCCTCTGGAGGAGGCTGGTGCCAATCAGCAACGGCTCGACGCCTTCCTGTACGAACTGGGTCAGGACTCTGGGAATCATGATCGCGGCGGACGGGATGTCCAGCGCGTCTTTCATGGGGATGTTCCGCTCGGTCTCAGGGTCGAACCCGTTGTTCCTGATGATGGAGTCGAAACGAGCAAGCTGCACCAGCTCGTCCTTGCTCATCTGATCAACGGTCTTTCTCATGAAGAAGCCTCTTTCGACTTGATTTGGGCTTCTTCGAGCCTCGGGGATTGACTTACTGCTGTTCTGACCGGAGCGGGTCTTGCGACCGCCGCGGGGTGTAACGGAGAAGCCGGCAGGCCGGAGGGGACCATCCGTACTTCGATTTCCTGCTTGCAGCGTTCACATCGAAACTGGCCAGCGATCTGATGAAGGCGGTTGAACTTGGCGATGAGCTTATTGCACACCCCATCGCCGCGCGTTTCGGCGCGCGGCGCCTGGCAGCGAAGTTCATCGGAGATGAACACCGCCTTCCCGTTCGAGACCGCTGGCGCTAGCTTCAACATGTCGTCCTTACTGCGTGTTGACCAGCACGTAGACGTACGTGGCGTACTCGTCGTGCAGGGGCTTGCCGTTGTCCTTGGCCATCCGGAAGATCCCGTTGTTGCCGATGTTGACCTGGTAGTCGATGCCGCGGGTCGCGGAACCACCCATCATCATCTGCACGGGATTCGGCTCACGCCAAGGGCCGACCAATTCCTGGGCCCGGTCGAACTGCGTGCGCACGCGATCCGCAAAACCCTTGATCGGGAAAAGCTTCTCGACGCCGAGAACGCGGCCGCAAATCTGGTCGGGGCAGTGCCACGCCGGATTGTACGGGGAGAAGTGACCCGCATCGAGGGCGCCGTTCTGGTCGCTGGCGACCACGGAGCAGCCCGGGAACAACTGGCCGTATTCGCGGCCGACCGGACCGGTGAAGTGCGTGAAGGAGCGGCTCCAGTCGTCCTGGACGTAGCCGAGGGCGGTGAGACCATCGGCAGTCGCCAGCGCCTGGAGAGTGTTGGGCGTCGCACCGATCCACGGCATGCGGAGAACGAAGGACGTCCGGATGGCCGTCATCATCTCGTGCATATAGTTGGTAACGGTGTACCCACTCGGGTTCATGCTTTCGTGGAGATACAGCATGCCGCCCGTCGGATCGAAGATCCGCACGCCACCCAGGTACTGGTAGGTGTTGCGCAGGGCATAGCCCAGAGCGCGCGCCGTTCCGCCGGGGATCAGATCGCAGGTACGGGCGAAGGTCACGTCAGCGGCCTGGATCTGCACGCCGTTGATGACCGGCAGGGCGATGCTGACAGCGGCGCCGTTCACAGCGCTGGCGACCTGGTCGAGGGTGGCCGTAAGGCCGTTGAGCGCGGTCACGCGGGAAACTCCGGAGACGCCTGCGAAGGACAGGTACGTTCCCACCGAAACGCTCGCGATGGTTCCCGCTGCTACGGGAGCCGCGCCGCTGGCGCCGGAACTAGCCGCGCCATCCACGAATACCGCAGTCGCGGGAGCGTTGGCCGTCGCCACGGTGGTGGTGACCGTCACGTTGGGAATCAGGCCAGCCACATCGCTGGGCGCGCCGATCAGGGCGTATTCCCCAGTCGTCAGGACCTTCCGAGCAGCCTGCGGGTTGTAGCTGAAGCCCACATCGTCGCTGCCGTAGACGAGCACAACGTACGGCCCGCCAGGCCCAGTGCTGCCGCTGCGCATCCCGGCGGGAACCAGTCCGCCCGACTTGTCGACACCGACCAGATAGCCCGAGGACAGGACGACGCCCGCCGCAACCGGGTGCCCTTCATCCCTGCGCCGGATCGGAAGCCACGGAGCCGGATAGCCGACAGGCAAGAAAGGCTGCAAGGGATCGGACGCGTCACAGTCGGGGGTGGTCATCCCCAACCGATCTTTACCGTACCAGGTCCCGCGAAAGTTGTTGTTTACGTCAAAGCCCATGATGTTACTCCCTTACTTGGAATCGTTCTTCAGGCGCCGGTAAGTGGCTACCGAGGCGCTCTTGCGCATGGAGCGCAGATCGTCCAGGGTGGCTACCGGTACTGCTACACCGTCACCTCGCGGGGTTTCGTTCGAGCCCGGTGTGGACTCCTGCGGCTGATCGGTACTATCCGCAATGGCCGTCTTGTCGTCAACCGGCTTGGGCGCTAGGGGCGCGCCGTCCACGAGCTTCTCTTCCGCGGGAACCGCGATTTCGAGCTTCTTGATCAGGTCGCTCAGGGCGTCCTGAAGGCTGACCAACTGCCGAGTGGTCCGCTCCTCGATCTCGGTTTTCACCTGATCGGCGGAAAGGCCCTTGAAGCCGACCTCGCCGGAGAGAACCGAATACATCACAATCTGGGTGGCCAGGGCGCGCTTCTGATCTTTCAGAAGCGCCACATTGGTCTTTCTCAAAGCCAGGTTGGAATCCTGGAGCTTCTTGCGCTCCGCGTCGTAGGCCTCGACGCCGTCGTGAAGGCTATCGTATTCCAGCTTGTTGACGAGGACTTCGTCCTTGGCGGTGACCCGACCCTTCATATAACTGAGCCAGCCTTCCGCCGAGAGGACTTCCATGCAGGCGCCCATGGCGCTACGGAACATGGACTTCTCGTTGTCGTCCTCGAGCTTGTCATGCAGCGCGCGCGTCGCGTCGACGTGCTTTACGATGGCTTCGCCGTTCTTCGCGTCCGTGAGGTTCAGCACGGCGCCGCTAGCGTCAGTCAGCGTCAGAACCTGAGGAGCGGCGTCTTTCTTCTCGCCCTTTTCCCCGCCGCAGCCCATGGACTTGGCCTTGCGATCGACGCAGGCGTGGATCTTGGACTTGGTGGCTTCGCTGACCTTGGCCCGGCCGAGCAGCCGTTTGGCCGCGGTCACGTGGGAGCAGTCATTCACCGGAAACGACCGGTTGGGGCCGCAAAAGGTAGAGCCCTTCAGTTTCTTGCGTTCGGCGCCTGACAGTTTCCCGTCTTGCGACGGGGCCACAGCATCCGCACCGTCTTCGGCTGCCCACATCAAGTCGTACAGCGCGTCTTCGCCCTGGTTGAAGAAGGCCTGGTCTTCCTCCGGCAGCGCGGCCAGATCCCAGGTTTCCTCGATGAACTCGTCCAGATCGACCGGCGGAAGTTCCAGCCCGAGGGCGCCGGCGTCGGCTTCCAAACGGTCCAGGTAAGCCTTGCGTGCGGCGGGCGACAGCGGGATCAGCGTGTCCGACAGGCCAGCGATCCGGGTTTCGACGTCTTCCTTAGTGAGGACGGTCTTATCGGCGTTCCAACCGTTCTTGGTGATCTTCGCCTTGAGGGTGGTCAACAGCCGCTTGGCGTCGGCGTTCCCTTCGAGTTGCGCGACCAGCTCGTGAGCGCGTTCCGGTTTGAGTTCCTTCGAAGTGATTTCGGCTCGAATCGCATCCAATTCCATGTCCGTCTCCTCGTCGTCTTCCGAGACCACCTGAATATCGGCCTCGAGCATGTCGGCGCACTCCGCCGGTAGGCTATCGGTAACCCGCAGCAGCCCGGATCCTTCGTCGAAGGACCGGCCCAGCAGGAAAACCCGAAGCGCCAGACTGTCCTTCGCCCTGTTGATGTACTCGGCTTTCTTCACGTTGGCGAACGGATCGGCGGGGAAGTTCACGAAGGAGCATTCCTCGTAGTCGAAGTTCCCGCTGATCAGGAAGCAGCGCTTGTCATCGACCAGCTCGCCCAACCGGTGTTCGCACTTGCCGTCCACGGACCAGTTCTGGTGGCATACCGAGCAGTACGCCGCGTCCGTCTGGAAGCCCACGCTTACGGTGGCGTACTCGCCACGCTGGATCTTCGCGATCGCATCGGGGTTGGTGACGTTGAGCCCGAGCGAAATGTAGCCGAGGCCGGCGTAATCGCGGTTGCGGCGCTGGAGGGTGCTGTAAACCCAATCCACCGACTTGAACAGGTCGAGACGCTTAGAGCTGATCGAATCGTAGAAAAGCAGGCTCTTGACCTTCTCGTACTGGGCGACGTACTTATACGACTCGTCGATGTACTTGGCTTCGACAATCCGGCCGAGCGGATCGGAATCCGCGTCGTGGCGCACCAGCACTGGCTTTCTGGATCGCTTCGCGTCCACCCAGGTGTGGCAGCCGGCCTGCACCATGTCCGGACGGTAGAAGCGCATGTTGCCGTTCACCAGCCCGGCGTGCGTGGCGTCCACCCAGGTCAGCAGGCTGAAGCCGGTCTCCGATTTCGAGTCCTTGCACTCGTGGAGGTACAGCTTTCCGCCCTCCGCGGCCTTCACGTTGAAGGTCACGAAGTCGCGCATGCGGAATTTGACCGGCTGGACCATTGCTTCTTAGGAAGACCCCTGAACGGTTCCGGAGCTGAGCACCGCTTCGCGGAAGAGCTGCCCAGGGGACTTGGCGGCGCCGCCGGGGTTGTGCATGTTGATATACGCGTTCAAGGGAACGCCTTGAGCGGAGGTCGCAATCGGAGCCGTCAGCTTCGGTTGCGGGGCGGGAACTTGCGGTGTTCGTGGCATAGGATTACCGTTTTCGAGTCATACACTTCGTTCATGGGCTGGATAGTATAGGTGGCGCAGATCGCGATGCGCGATTTTTTATGCGGCCGCGGCCAGCAAACCTTCTTCGGCTTCACCCGGGATGGGGTGCAAGGCCCATGTCGTGAGGTTCGCCCACAGCAGATCCGCATCGTTCGAGATGCGGACGTAGCTCTTCAGGGTTTCACGCACCGACAGCATCTCGGGGCCGGGAAACATCGCATCGACCATGCTGGCCGATTCCGCATCCCACTGGTCTTCGTTGCTCAACATCTCGCTGAGACTAAGGAATCCGTCGTAGAGCTTCTTCAGCAGGTCGGGGTCCTGCGAACTGCGAGCTTTATGAGGATCCAGGTTCTTCCCGTGCTGATTGGTCGGCTGCATGAGATTGGCCACGGCCTTCTTGACCGGTTCGGTGATCTCGCGGGTGGAAGAAGCCCCGTTGACATGCTTGCGGGTGACCTTGGTGGTCTTGGTCTGCGGCGCGGAGTTCTGTTGCTCGATGGCGTGCTCGTGCTGGATGTCGAGGATCTCCTTGGCGTGGCCGTGCTTGACCTTTTCGATTCCAACCACGTGCTTGCCGAAGTGCGTGGTCTTATCCTGCTCCTTGTTCAACGGCTTGAGCTTCATGCGCTTGCGGTACTCGTTCTGATCCAGGCCGTGATTGTTGAACATATTGGCGGCGTGGGTTTCCTTCTTGATCTGGGTATCGACATCGATCTCGTGCCATTCGAGAGCGACGTCGGCCACGGCGTTCTGCACCGAGAGGGCGCTGGGCGCTTCCTGGAACCACTCCTTGAACAGGAACATGGAGACCTGGGCGCCGAACCAGTCCAGATCGGCTTTGATCGAATCCTTCAGGTTCTGCGACACGTTCTCCGCAGTGGCCCGGTTGCCGGTATCGGCTTCTCCCAAATCCAAGGGACTCACGCCCATGCCGGTGAAGATGCGCTTCTTGTAATGCGCCAGGATGGGATTCGGGTCGATGCCTTCCTTGGCGGCTCCGTGGACGTCGATCTTCACGCGCTCATCGGTGACGAAGACGCCCTCCTTCGGCATCTCCTGGATGAGCATACGGATCTTGTCGATCTCGCTCATCCCATCCACGGTGTACTGGCAGGGGGCTTTTTCGGTCCCCACCGCGACGTGGAACAGCGGAAACAGGTGGTGCACCATCAACAGCTCGATATTTTCCTCGAGGCGGCGCAGGGCGAAAATGTCGTCGCGGAAGGAAACATGCCGCGGCGTACCGAACAGATGCCCGGGCTTGCGCTCCCACTGGAAGTGGATGACGTCCTCGTTGGGGTAGTCCTTGAACGGCCGGCCCATGCCGAAGAAGCGGCGCCACTTCTCGATGCGCCCCTTACCGTCCAGGAACGGGAAGATGGTCTGAGTGGGTACGATTTTGTAGCCGGCGACGGGGGCCATGTTGCCGTTCTTGTCGTTGGGGTAGCCACCGGAGGCTTCCGAGTCGCGGATCTTGATAACGATGCAGTTGGAAGCCACCATCAGGTTGAGCAGGATTTCCTTGAGAAACATGAGGAACTTCTGGTTCATCATGTAGCCCATCTGCTTCATCCGCCGTTCGACATACTGCACGAAATCCTGGTTGTCGCCCACCACCTCCGCGCCGTTGCGGAAGGCCAGCGACATCTTCCGGGAAATGGCCTGCCGGTAAAACGCTTCGGTGTCCAGCAGGGTCCAGCCTTCAAGCAGGTCGTATTCCGGCTCGATGAGTCCCACGTACCCCCAGTAGGAGTTGAGGATGTCCTCCTCGTTGTCGAGTTTGAGCTTGAAGTTGGCCGGAATGCATCCGCTGGTGATCTTTGCGGCATCGCCGGAGCCGCGTTTCTTGCGGTCGCGGACCGAGAACCAGCGCGGCTGGTTGATGGTGGCCGCGCGGTCGCCCAAACCAGCGAGGTTGACGTGGACTTTGTTGCCGGCCGCGTCTTTCAGGGTCCGTTCGGCGATGTGGGAGTTCTTCACATTGCCAGCCGTCAGGCCCATCTTCTGCAGATCGAGAACCAGGCGCGTATGGATCGCCTCCAGGCGCGCGTCGTCAGGAGATTGCGCCGGCGCAATCGATTTGACCGCTCCGGCTTTGCCCGGCCGCTTCTTTGCGGGCGCCTGCGCGTGGAAGCGTTCGGGGGTCATCTCGGCGCTGAACGGAACTCCCTCGGGCTTCGGATCCTCGAACAGGCTGGGCGCGATGACGGCTACCGGTTTGGTCTTTCGTTTCGAATCCGATCCCTTTTTCTTGGAGGCCATGATAAACACCTGGTGTTCTAAACGCTCAATAACTTGGCTACGGCCGCGGGAGGAGCCGGAAGCCCCGCGCTGGGACTGGCCGGCGTCGCACTGTTCAATACCCGGGTCAGGCTAGGGCTTGGCGTTCCCGCGCTGGGGGTCGATCCCGCCTGCTGGGCTTGAATGATCGATTGCAGAAGACCGATCAGCGCGTCGACCTCCCGAAGCGATTGCATGAGATCGAGCTGGCCGCCGGTCCCCAGCAGCCGGCGGTCCATCGCCTTGAAGAAGGAGTTCTCGATTTCGGTTGCGCGGCCGATCACTTCCTGGATGCCCCAGTTGAGATAGCCGGTCAGCTTGCCCATCGCTTTGGGAATCGCATCGAGCTCCTGCATGCGCTTCGGAGAAAGCGGCTTGTTCGAACCGGCGATGTGGTTGCCGATCAACCCGGTCTGGCCGGCCTCAGCCGCCAGATACGCCACCTCATTGCCCGCAGACGCCACCACTCCGGTAAGGCCGTTGAGCGTGGTCAGCATGGCCTGGGCGGGCGCAGTCACGCTTTGAATCACGCGGTCCATCAACGCATTGAAGATCGACGCTTCGGCGACCAGGCGGGGAAGCAGCAGGAGCGCCGCGGTTCCTTTCAGTTCGGTCAGCGCCGGCTTGTGAAACAGCATCTTCATGCTGGAGACCATGGAGATGATCATGACCAGGTCTTGCACGTCCCTGCCGAGGAACTGGGTGGTGATCTCCGAGATGTTCGCTGTCACCTGGTCTATCCCGGCGCACAATCCGTAAACCGCCGAGTATTGCGACTGAAGGCTGTCGAGTCGCGTCCCGATCGCCGCGGCCGTAGCGCTGTTGATGTCCATCACCGGCTTGTCGATCACATTCAGCCAATTCGCCGAGGTTGCGCTGACAGTTGGAGACAGGTTCGTGACGCCCGTAACCGGGTTGCTGGTCACGATGCTAGCCGCCGGCGGCGGCGCGGGAGCATAGGACGACCCGGCCAGGACGGGGTATGCCTGAAGAGCGGTGGTGATCCCGTCGAGCATGACGTCGTTACCCTTCAACTGGCGCAGCAGCATGGGGGTTTGATAAGCGGCCGCGCCGGTGGCGACCAGGGAGTTCTCGAACCCCTCGTTAGCTACCAGCAAATCGGCCTTTTGCGCCGGGGAGACCTGCAACAGCGAAGAGCTTCCGGCCAGCGCCATGTCCGCGCGCATGATGGCCATCTCCGTATCGAGCAGGTTGTTGTACATGTCGACGGTCATGCCGGCCGGCGGTTGGTCCGAAGAATAGAGCCGGGTCAAGGCGATCGCCAGGTTCGGGCCGCCATTCGGGTCGACCACGATGCCGATACCCTGCGACTTCGCCAAAACGAGCGATTGCAGGTACAATCCCGCTGCTTTGAGCGCGGCCACGCGGTCGAGCAGGCCTGCCGCCAGGCTGTTGTTAGCGGCGCTTGCGGCGCCGGCGGCCGGCGCGGGTGGAGCTGGAACGGCCGGAGCCCCGGCTCTCGAATCGAGGGTCGGCGGCGGGGTGAACGAAAACTTGATCTTGGAGAAACTCATACGCCTAGCTCCGAGCCCGGATCGGACGAATTGTTCAACACCTCGGCCGGAGCGACAAAGGTCTTCTGAATGCCGTAGATCTGCTCCAAGAACTGGCCGACCCAGCCCAGCACCGGATCCAATACAAGCGACATCAGGATGTTGCGGTTGCGCGGAACGAGCGCCTTGATGGCATTCATCGGGGTCGTCAGGTACGGCGCGTTGGCGGCGGAGTAGATGTTGATCTGTTCCTGCCAGTCAGCCAGGCCGAGGAAATCGTCCTTCATGAGGCCTTTTTGAGCGGCATACGCAATCTGTTGCCGCGTCTGCCAGTCCTGCGTCTGGGTGATCAGCACCACGCTTACGGGGACCTGAAAGTCGGCCAGCGACGCGCTGGACATCGCATCCTGCACCTCGGCCATCAGAACCTCCCCCGAAGGCCCGTGCTGGCGTAAGGATCCTTCTTGGCGGCGCCCCGGAACATAGCCGTGCGTGATGGAACCGACCCGCGGCCCATGGTCTGCATCGGAACTTTTCCGCCAGGCCGCATGTCGCCCGGGGTGGCGATGTAGCAGCGCGTGCTCCCGAACATGTCCTGCGTAGCGAAAGCCGGCCTCTCCCCACCGCCGTTCCTCTGAGCAACCTGCGGAATCTGGCGGCTGGGAACCGCGCCCTTGACCTTGGCGGCCTCGCGCGGATTCTGCGGCGCCGATGATGCGAGCGCATTCGCATGGGGATCGTTCGAAGCTCGGATGGGCGCATCTCCGAATCCGGCGGCATAGAGGATCTTGGTCCCCGACGGCACCCGTTCGGGAATGCGAGTCAGCCCGTATTTCAGTTCGATGCCGAGCAAGGCCAGCATCACCGCGTCCAGGTCGTGGTCGCCGACCTTCGAGGTGTAGGTATTGGCCCAGCCGTGCCGGCTGTAGGTCTTCACGCGGTAGGCGCGGAGCTGATCTTCGAGGAGTTTGTCGTCGTCGGCAAACTCGAAGTCGCCCATCTCAACGAGCATCTGAGCGCCCTCCACCATGAACGGTTTGGTGGGCCGTTCCAGCTCCTGTTCCTGCTGGTACTTGTCGTTTCCGCGGTTCGGGACCAGCTTGTTGGTGATCATGTTGGCCCCGAAATCCACGACGCGCACATCGATCAGGCGCCGGTCGTCCTGATTCTGGGAATTGAAGCCCATCATCCGGATCAATTCGTCCTGCACGTAGCCGAAGCCGGCGTCGATATAGACCCCTTCGGCATGCCACTTGCGGTTCAGAATGCGCAACTGGTCGAGCGCATCCATGGTGGTCTTGTCGATCGCCGCAGCGTCTACGATCCGGCGCTTTCCGGTGGCCGGGTTGTAGCCGGCCACGCGCAGGCGCGTCCCGGTTCCTTCGCCGTTCCAATCGATCCCGATATAGTATTTCCAGGCCGGATCGTACTTTACTTGTAGGTAGGTATAGGGCTGCTTCGCCGCGTCGACGTAGGCAGCCTTGAAAACGCCGCCCTCGATCTCGCCGAATTCCGCCAGGAATTCGTGCATGTAGTTCAGCTCGGTGCGGGCTTCCCGGCGGGCCGCGCTCTCCATCTCCTCGCTGAAATCGGGGTGGCGCATGATGGGGAAGTGCAGTTCCCGGTAGTCTGGGAATTCCTCGCACATCTGGTAGAAGGTTTCGCGCTTGCCGGTAGGAGTGGAAGACCCGTGGAATTCGCTGTTCGGATAGCGGCGCAGCAGCGGGAGGATGGCGTTATAATCGCCGGGATTGAGCAGGTCCTGCTCGTCGATGCGCACGCGCCGCGGCGACTGCGAACGGATCACGTCGCCCTCTCGACCGCTGGAACTGCCCGTGGTGAAGATGTTGATCGTGCTGCCGTTGGTGAACCGGAAGGTGTAATAGGGCTGCTGGCGCGTCTGAACCAGAGAGGCGCTCAGGCCCGGATCGTTCTGGATGAGGGCATTGATCTCGTCGAACCACTTCTGCGCCTGGGCTTTGGCCGGACAGGCCACCAGGATGTTGTAGTTCTTGCGGGTGGTGGCGGTGTGCACTTCCTTGATGACCCCATCGACGGTCTTGCCTAAACCGCGCCCCCACCGGTCCACTTGAAAGCGGGCCGTGCATTGCAGCGACTCGGCCTGGTAGTCGCGCGCATCGAAAGGCTCCAGGTCCCCGTTGATATCGGGGAGTTGGACATGGCGGGAAGCCCAGAATGGGATGTCGTAAAGCTCCCGGATCTCCTCATACGGGATTTCGGCCTTCTCCGACATCTCGGTAAAATCCTCTTCGCAGAAGATTCCGTTGCAGCGGATGCGGAAAGGCTTGTTGGGGAACTTGAGCTTGTAGGCTTGATGGCAGGCCAGACAGGTAGGGTGCTGCATCCGGCGCATGAGATTGGGGGAGATCTCTTTGCCGGCAGCGTCGGTGTTCTTTGCCGCGACTATGGAGAAGAACTCGTCGCGAGGCAGTTGCGCAGGCCCGAAGGCGGGAGTTTCTGCACGAACTGCAATTGGTTCCGTCATTTATCCTAAGACCGCAAGTAAAGTTGGATCTGCTACTTAGGGAGTGCCTGTCCACGTATTCGCCGCGGTGCAGAAGAACAGGTTCTTGCCAGGAGTTGCCGCATCCGTTGCGAAGTACAACTCGCCCACCGTACACGTGCTAGGCTTTGCCGCCGTCAACCCTACCGCTACGGGTAGAGTGTGCACCGCTCCACTGTTATTCACCGTGCCAGTGTTCTGCTGGAGTCCCCCGGTCGAAAAGGTCAACGACTGGTAGGGGTAGGAATCGATCTTGAAATTGATGCAGTAAGTTGTTGAGCTGTTACTCCAAGGCACGGCCCCGCCAGACGCTACGTAAAGCTGGTAGTAAAGGTAGTTCGTTGTGTTCGAGGCCGCAGAAAATACGGTAGGCCCGCTAGCCAAGGCGGAAGCCGGTGTCAGGACGGTCCAGTTGACGTTGTCGTTAGAACCTCGAAATTCAAACGTGGCAGTCGTATTCTCGATGAAGACGAAGGTGAACTCCGTGATCTTGCGAGCGAAACCAAACGAGAACGTCAGATAACCTCCGGTATTGACTGCCGAACCGGTGACGCCGCCCGTGTCCCCACCTTCAAGCGGCAACAGGCAATTCTGGTTATTGCCTGGGATCATGGAATTAAGACCATTGCCGCAAACATCCCCGGTGTAACCAGTGACGGTAATCATCCCAGTACGGCTGCCAGAGCCACCCGGGTTCGAATAGCTGGTCGCCAGTGTAGGGGTGAGAACCAACGGGACGGTGACACCTCCAGTGCAGGTTTCCACGCCGTTGGGGCTCAAACTGCACAACGTGCCCCCCTTGGTGTAATAAGTGGTGCTGCCGGTGGACGGTGGCGTTGAGGGAGTAGACACGTCCGTCGAAGTTGCGGGAAGCGAATAGGCAGAGGGGATCGTCGGCCAAGTCGATGGAGCGCCGGCAATTGCAGTCTGGAAATGCGAAGGTGCATACCCCTGCCAGGGCCCAGCCCAATTCCCGGTGTTCACGGGAGCGAAAGTCGAAGGCCATGTCGAGGGCGCGCCGGAAATTGCCGTCTGAAAGTAGCTCGTATTCTGAAAAGCTGCGGTCCCGAAGGCGGTGCCATTACTACTCGGGCAAGTGAGAGCAGTCTGCCCGGCAGTGCTCGTGCAGTCGCCGGTAAAGGCTGGAAGCGAATAAGCTGATGGAATCGTAGGCTTGTTCAGGAGGTCGTTGTAACTGCCCGATGTCGCCACGGCGGCGAAAGTCGGCCAGGCGCTTGGCGCGCCCGTAATGCCGCTCCCGCCGGTTTGACTCCACGCCGGAGTCCATGCGCTTCCAGACCACCGGCACACGGCCACCGAGGCGCCGCCGCCGATGCACACTCCCGGAGCGGACGCATCGCTAAACCGCCAGATCTGGCCCACAACCGGGGAACTCGGCGAACTGGCAAATGTCGCTTCCGGCAGCCGCAGACGACCGCCGGAGAAGTCGAAGTAGCCCTTGATCGTATTCGTGCCCGTGGCAGACAGCCCGGGAACCGGCAAACGGTTCTGAGCCGGAACCGAGGACGCACAGAGAAGCGCTGCAAAAGCGACGAGCGTTAGTTTTCGCATAGTAAGATCACCTTGTCTCCCGTCTGGGCCAGGTAGAAATGCTGGCTCAGGTCGTAGGAACAGTCCGGAATTGCGGGGAAGTCCAGGCCACCTCCAGGCGGAATCGGAGCGCCCTTGTCGACCGTCAAAGTCGAATTTCCGAAGAAGACATCGGCCTGGTTGGGGGTGTCGGTGTCGC
>Ga0181535_10003737_pt1 | contig 17446 bp, 20 predicted proteins | sample PEATcosm2014_Bin_44_FD_119774 | JGI IMG/M metagenome (GOLD analysis project Ga0181535, IMG submission 119774) | Peatland microbial communities from MTU Mesocosm Facility, Houghton, MI, USA - PEATcosm2014_Bin17_30_metaG | ecosystem: Environmental > Terrestrial > Soil > Wetlands > Peat | place... | reverse complement strand
GGCTGAACTGAGGTGCAGCATGAATCTGACTCGTTGGCCCATCTCTGTCGTCAACGCCGTCCTGCTCGTCGGTTGCGCCGGCTTTGCTCTCTTCCAGACGTGGGGCTTCATGTTCGCCATGGGTGAAGCGGAGACAGCTGTGGGTTTGGGCGTTGCGGCCTTGCTCATCGTCACGCTGCTCGGCACGGCCGGGCTCGTGATTGGTGCTCTTGGCTCATGGTCTCGCTGGCCAATCTACTCTATGATCCCGTTGGTGAGCGGACTTTGCGTTCTTCCCACGGCGGTATTGTTCCTTTGGCAAGAAGGCAGAGCTTCTTGGCAAAACATGCAGACCGGAGCCTATTATTCCGGCCCGTTCGTGTGGGCATCCATCCTGCTTCCTGTACCCCTCGATCTCGCGGCTCTTCTGTTATCGGGTTTGCGATTCCGGCACCTAAAGCGCTCGACACCTTGACCTTGCGGGACTCTCCGTTTCTCGAGGACCCAGATGAAGCGCAAAGCTTGCAGATCGATTAGCTCCAAACGCACAAACGGCCGGGATCGCTCCCGGCCGTTCCAATCTTCAGCCCCTTGCGGGCTGCGGTCACTTCGCTTTAGTCGCAGCCGGTGCAGTCGCGAGAACCAGCGTCTTCAGCCGCGCATTCAACCGGCTCTTGTACCGCGAAACCGTATTCGCATGAAGCACGCCCTTTTGCACGCTCTTGTCGAGCAGCGAAACGGTGGCGCTGTATTGCGCCTGGGCTGCCTTCTTGTCGCCCTTGACCAGAGCCTCGCGTAGAAGGCGCAGGCTTCCGCGCACGCGGGTGCGGTTGGCGCGGTTCACTTCGGTGCGGGTAACGGTCTGACGGGCGCGCTTCAGCGATGAAACATGATTTGCCATTACAGTTCCTTAAGCTTTTGGCCCCCGGTCTCAGATCTCAGGTCTCAGGGGTAGATGATGCGGTGCAGAATGCAACAGGAGCCGCATCCCTCGCAATTACTTAGTCTATGGGAAACCCGCCAGCGGGTCAATCGGGCGGCCCATTGGTACTATTCCTGTCGATCGAGAACCACCAACCCGCTGATGGGGCATATCAGGCAGGTGACGCTCCCGAGGTATGGGGCGAGCGGATCAATTGAAGCTTTGCCCTCGACAAGCAGAACATTGTGCACGCCACAGAGGGGAGGGTCGGAATCCTTCTTTCTGAAGCAGCGTTCGGCCATTGGCTCTCTCCAGACATCTAATCGGATTAACGTAAAAGGACCGTTCTATTCCTCCAATGACCGAACGCGGTCAATTTTGACCATCTTTCCCGACCGAAAAAACATAGACTCTGCCAATTACCGGCTCCCACCTCCCCAGACCTTCTAACGGCAATCGCCATTTGTTCAATCAAGTAGTAGCCCCCCCCAACATTCCCCCTTCCCGCTGGTAAGAGCCGGGAGGAATCCCGGCTCGTTCACTCAAGTTCGGGTCGCATTCCGAAATCACGCAGATCTGGCCAGCCATCTAACCCGCAGATTCCGCAGCCGATCGGACGAGCTGACCGCGAACCCGGCACCGGTTCGCCCAGGCAAGACCGAATCCAAAGGTCCCGCCGCGGCCCGTCCCGTACCCCGGCCGTCACTAATTCCCCGAATCTTTACCGGGGTGGGATTGACGCCGGAACCCACCGGCGCTACTCTCTCCCCATACACCACGCTTGGGCACTTTCGCCAACACGTTGCGGCTTGAGACCATCCCCGGTCCTGTTCCCGCCTGCTCGCCTGATACAAATAGAAGATATTTCCGCGCCAAACTGCCGATCAATTCAGCAATGGAATCTAATCCACTGTCTTTCCCTGCCCACCGGGCAGAACTGGAGGCCGTCTGAACGCTGATCTTGAGATCACACCGAATCTTGAGCCCCTGTTTGGGACCCGCGATGAAAACCTCAGACTCATGGAGGATTCACTAGGCGTAAGGATCGACCTTCGATCGGACGCCGTCCACGTGGAAGGGCCGGAAGAATCGGTGGCTCGAGTCCAGCGCATCTTTCAGGACTTCGAAGCCCTCCGCCGCCAAGGCATCAATCCCCACAATGGGGAACTGAAAGGCATGCTGCGCCTGGTCGTCGCCGACCCGGCCACCACGCTGCGTTCGCTCGCCGACGCGGGAAAACAGCGCTCCGCCGGCGTTAAGCGCACTGTGCAGCCCCGCTCGCTCAACCAGCGGAAATACGTTGAGGCCATCGAGCAGAACGACATGGTCTTTGGCGTCGGCCCCGCCGGCACAGGTAAAACCTATCTCGCCGTAGCGATGGCGGTCGCGGCGATGAATGCAAAAAAGGTTGCCCGCATCGTGCTCGTGCGCCCCGCAGTTGAGGCCGGCGAACGCCTCGGCTTCCTTCCCGGCAGTTTGCAGGAGAAGGTCGATCCCTATCTCCGCCCGCTCTACGACGCTCTCTACGACCTGCTCGAACCTGAGCGCGTCGACAAGATGCTCGAGAAGAATGTCATCGAGGTGGCTCCGCTGGCCTTCATGCGCGGCCGCACCCTCAACGACGCATTCATCATCATGGACGAAGCGCAGAACACCACCATCGAGCAGATGAAGATGTTCCTCACCCGCATGGGCGCCAACTCCAAGGCCGTCATCACCGGCGACATCACGCAGATCGACCTGCCCAACCCGCGCAAGTCGGGACTTGTTGACGCCATCAACGTACTCGATGGCGTGGAAGGCATCCACTTCTGCCACTTCGAGGACACGGACGTGGTGCGTCATGCCCTGGTGCAACGCATCGTGCGGGCCTACGAGTCGGCCAAACCGCAGCAACAGGAGCTTCCGCTTGCACTGGGCGACAGCCTCACCGTAGAACCCTCCGCGCCGCCCGCTCCCGCAGCAAAGCCGCAGTAAAACCAGCATTCGCGTAAAATCAAAGATGACCCGGAGCCGCGCCCTTTGCGGCTCCGCGCACGATGATCCTCCTCGACCCAGATCTGGACCACGACCCCGAACCAAAGGCAACTTCGGTCAGGTACCGGTCCGCCTCCGCCACGCGCAAAACATCGCTGCCCCGTCGCACCCCCTCAGCGCGCTCCCTCGCCATCTTTCTCGGTCGAGCCCAGGCCGCGGTCCGGCTGCGTGGCCACGTCTCCGTGCTACTCACAACAGACAAAGCCATCCGCAGTCTCAACCGCCAGTTCCGCGGCCTCGACAAGCCGACGGATGTCCTCTCTTTCCCGGCTGCGGAACTCGTCCAAGACCAGAAAAAGAACAAGGAAAAAAACGCCGGCGACCTCGCCATCAGCGTGCCCACGGCGCGCCGCCAAAGCACGGCGTGCGGCCACTCCCTCGCAACAGAGCTGAAGGTCCTCATACTCCACGGCCTGCTTCACCTCGCAGGCTACGATCACGAATCTGACAAGGGCCAGATGGCGCGCCGCGAACGGCGATTGCGCGCGCAACTCGACCTTCCGCAGGGCCTCATCGAACGCGCCGCGTCCGAGCCCGCTCTTAAAAATGTCGGTCCGACCACAAGAAAAGGGGTGCCCCAGGTCCGGGGTCCCCGCGAACAGGTCTTGGTTCGTGGGGTGGAGATCTCGCTCTTGAGACCTGGGAAAGCAAGGACCCAACCGAGCCCGTCCTCCGCATCGAGGCGCAGGCCATGACGTCCCTCACCATCTTTCTGCTAATCCTCGCCGCCCTCATCGAAACCCTGGCCGCCTACATCAGCCGCATCTACTCCGAGTTCGGCAAGATCCTCTCGCATGAGGTCCAGGAGAATCTCGACGCATGGGAAGAAAAGGTCGAGCCGCATCTGGGCCTCAGCCGCGAGCACGCCGCCATCTGTGCGTCGGTACTGCAGCAGCTCGCGCTGGGCGTCATCGCCCTGGTATTTGGCGCCGTGCTCTTCGATCGCGCGCCACATCTCGGCCGCCCCTCCTATGCGGAGATTGCGCAGGCGGTGCTCGGTGTCATCCTCATTGTCGTTTTTTGCAATCAGGTGTTGCCCACGGCGCTCTTCAACCTGACCAAAGGCCGGTGGGCGGCGCGCCTGCTGTGGCCCATCCGCTTGCTGCTGTGGGTCGTCACGCCCATCACGGTTTTTGTCCGCTTCTTCTATTCCGTGGCGTCGCTTGCCGAGCATCCTCCGAACCCCGAAGAAGAAGCTGCGGTCAATGTCGAGGCTCTGCTTGAGGCCGGCCAGGACGAAGGAATTCTTGAAGAAACCGACCGCGACCTGGTGCGCTCTGCCGTCGAGTTCGGCGACAAGCTGGTGCGCGAAGTCATGACGCCACGCCCGCGCGTCTTTGCCGTGTCCGAGTCGATCACCCTCGAAGAATTCATTGAGCAGTTGCGCGTACACAACTTTTCGCGTGTGCCCGTTTACTCGGGCTCGCTCGACAACGTCACCGGCATCGCTTTTGCGCACGACCTGCTGCAGATTACCGACGAAGAAGCGCACACCCGCACCGTCGCCGAAATTCAGCGCCCCGCTGCCTTCGTTCCTGAAACCAAGCGCGGCTACGAATTGCTGCGCGAGATGCAGCGCGAAAAGCAGCACATGCGCCTCGTCATCGATGAATACGGTGGCGTCGCAGGATTGGTCACCATTGAAGATCTGCTCGAGCAAATTGTCGGCGACATCAAGGACGAACACGAAACCGATACGCCCGTCGAAGATCCGCAGCGCGAGCCCGGAGGCTCATGGCTCGTACCGGGAACCTTCCCGGTCGATCAACTCGTCGACCTCTTCGGCGAACCCGCCGAAATCGATGGCGAATACGAGGCCACAACTCTCGGCGGCCTGGTCAGCGAGATCGAGGGTCGCATTCCTCTGCGAGGCGAAGTGGTCAAGCTTGATCACGCCGGTCTGCGCATTGAAGTAGTCGCCTCCACCGATCGCCGCGTCGAGCGCCTCCGCGTCTTCCCGCCCCACGTAGAAACCGTCGCCGCCCAAGCCTCGTGAGTTCCAACTGCTCTGTCATCCTGAGCGAAGCGCAGCGAAGTCGAAGGACCTGCGGTTGCATTTCGTGGTTTCCATTCAGCGCGAAAATCGGTGCCCCGGGGTCTCGCTTTTGAGACCTGGGAAAGCACGAAACGACTGTCCACTGTTCACTGCCCACTGTTCACTGACAAAACGCCGTAAACTCAATCAGGAGCATTACCCAATTTGAAATCGGGATTTGTCGCCATCCTCGGCCGGCCAAACGCCGGCAAAAGCACCTTGCTCAATGCCCTCACCGGCGAAAAGGTCGCCATTGTCACGCCCAAGCCGCAGACGACGCGCAACCGCATCGCCGGCGTGGTCGAGGTGCCTGCGCGCAAGGGCGTGCATCCCGCCGCGCAAATCGTCTTCGTCGATACGCCCGGTGTCCACAAGCCCAGCTCGCAACTCGACCGACGGATGTTGCAGGAAGTCCACGAAGCCCTCGAAACGCGGGACCTGGTGCTGGTGCTGATTGACGCCAGCCGCCGCGTGCAGCTTGAAGCAGCCGGCGAACCCGGCGGTATCCCAGGAGCAGAAGCAGTATCGTTGGGTGCCCCAGGTCTCGCTTTTGAGACCTGGGAGGCCAGATCGCAGTCGCCACATTCCTCCCGCAAGCCGAGTTCCTGGGCCAGCGAAGAAGAATTCCTCTTCGGCCTGATTCGCGGCCTCGACTGTCCTGTCTTTCTCGTACTCACCAAAATCGATCTTGTCGCGAAGGACGTTCTCCTGCCGCTAATCGACACGCTCACAAAGCAGTTCAGCTTCGCCCAGGTCATCCCCGTGAGCGCGCGTAAGCGCGACGGTCTCGATGTGTTGCTGCGCAAGATCGTGGAGGTTCTGCCCGCCGGTGAACGCTATTTTCCCAAGGATCAGTACACCGATCAGCCGCAACGCTTCATGGTGGCCGAGCTGATTCGCGAGCGCATTCTCATTGAGACCGGCGAAGAAGTGCCCTACGCCGCGGCAGTGGTCATTGAGCAGTATGAGGAGGCTGAACCACCCGCACCGCCGCGCAAGAAAAACCAGGCTCCGGCCAGGCTCCCGCTCACCCGCATAGCCGCCGCCATCTACTGCGAGCGCGACGGGCAGAAGGCCATCCTCATCGGCAAGGGCGGAGCCAAGCTGAAAGAGATCGGCACCGGCGCACGAAAGCAGATCGAGTCGCTGCTCGGCACCCGCGTCTATCTGGAACTGCATGTCATCGTCGAGCCCGGCTGGCGCGAATCGCGCAGCTTCATCGAATCCTTGGATTGGCGCAACCAGCTCGAGAAGATCGCCGAGAAGCAGGGCAACGAGCCGACGGAAGAATAGGTTCCATTCCGTTTTAGGCCCCGCGCACCTGGCCTCGCCCTTCGGTCTTCACTTCATACATGCGCGCGTCTGCCGCGCCAATGATCATGTGAATCGTTGCCCCATCGGCCGGCGCTGTCGCCAGCCCGACGCTCGCACTTACCGACAGCTCCAGGTTTCCGTTCATGTGAAAGCGCGTCGTTGTGAGTTCGCGGTGCAGGTTTGTCGCCAGTTCGTGTGCATCGCTTCTTCCGGTCTCGGGCATGACCACCACAAACTCGTCCCCGCCGTAGCGAAAGCATAGGTCCTGTGGCCGGCTTAGCTCCTGCAGCCGTTGCCCGGCGCGCGAAAGCAATTCACTCCCGACCAGATGCCCATGCGCATCGTTCACCTGTTTGAATCGATCCAGATCGAGAAATGCCAGGCTCACGGGAAGGTGCAGGCGGCTGCAGCGTTCCAGTTCCCGCCCCAGCACGTCATACAGGTGCCGCACGTTGAACAAGCCTGTCGTGTCGTCCGTGATGGTGAGCTGTTGAATGCGCGCCATGTCCCGCGCATTCTCGATTGCGATCGCCGCGTGATCGGCGAGGATGTGTAGAAATGCAATCGTGTAGTCCGTCAGCTGCTCCGCGCGCGGGTTAAAGATTTCAATGGCGCCCTGCGTCCCCTTGCGTCCCCGCAGCGGCAGGGCAATCACGGATCGGATCTTCGGTGTGAATCCCGGTTGGTGCAGCCGCGCGTCATCCTCGGTCTCGGGAACGATCAGCGTCTCTCCGTGCTCCACCACCCAGCCCGCCACGCCTTCGCCGACTTTCACGCGCAAATCGCGCAGCGCCGCTTCTTCGCCGCCGGCCGCAATGGCGTAATACAAATCCTGGCTAACTTCATCCAGCATCAAAAGGCTCCACAAGTCGGCCTGGATAAAGCGCTCCATGTGCTCCAGAATTGTGCGCAGAATCGTATCCAGGTCGAAGCTCGAGGTGAGCGAGCGCGCCAGCTGGTGAAAGACGAGCAAATCGTCGATCGGAATACGATTTTCCGGTAGAGCCTTCATTTGGGGGACCGTTGGAGCGCCGCCTGACCAGATTAGGAAATTGCGTGGCCGATGCAATTCCGTAAAGTCGCCGCAACCGACAGGAAGCGGTGACGTTGCATCATCAGAATGACGGATATATGGTTTCGTAATCTGCCCTTGATTTGAATTCTGTCACACGTTGGGCATGCGGCAAGTGGGAATTGCACGAAGGTAATACACCTTGGTTTTACTCTTTGAAACGGTCTATCCGCCGATGTGCACCATCGACCGGGAAGGTTTGAGGAATCCGGGCTCGCCGATATGGTGGCGCGCCTCCTTGCCCTGCACTGTGCGCGCGATATAGTCGCGAAGCTCAGCATCGCTTTCGCCCCCGCGCATGTGCCCATAGAGATCGTGCTCGACCTGGGAAAAAAGACAGGTTCGTATCTTGCCATCCGACGTGAGCCGCACGCGGCTGCATGCACCGCAAAATGCCTGCGTCACCGGCGCTATGATCCCAATCTCTCCCCGCCCGTCGGCAAACGTAAACCGCCTCGCCGTCTCCCCGGCCTCCCGGGCCGGCAGTGGTACAAGCGGCAGCACTCGCCCGATCCGCTCCACAATTTCCGCCATCGGAACCACGATCTCGGGCGTCCAAAGCCGTCCTTCTTCGAGCGGCATGAACTCGATAAAGCGCACCACCACATCTTCTTCGCGGGCAAAATGCGCAAAGCTCTCGATCTGGTCGTCGTTGAAGCCGCGCAGAAGCACGCAATTGATCTTCAGCGGCAGCAGCCCCGCATTCCGCGCGGCCCGAATCCCACAGAGAACCTTGCTAAAGCTTCCCGGCACGCGCGTGATGCGCTCGAACGTGGGCGCATCCACCGCATCCATGCTCACCGTGGCGCGTTGCAATCCGGCAGCCTTCAGCGGCGCCGCAAGCCCTTCCAGCAAATGGCCGTTCGTCGTGAGCGCCAGGTCAAGCTGCTCGCCTGCAAGCGTGCGCAACCGCCCCAGCTCTTTGATCAGTTCAAGCAATCCCGGTCGCAGCAGTGGTTCGCCGCCCGTCAGCCTCACTTTTTCAATGCCCAGGCTGACAAAGAGCTTGATTAGGCGAAGATATTCTTCAATGTCGAGCTCAGGATACTGGGCTCCAACCTCACCCGTCCGGCAATACACACACTTGTAGTTGCAGCGGTCCGTGATCGAGACGCGAAGGTCGTGAATGACGCGTCCGTGGCTGTCGGTCAGCCGCGCAGCGGACGTCACGGCAGAAAAAGCAATTGGGGAAGCAACCGCCATCGGCACCTTTTCCGCAAAGAATTTGCCGGCGCATCGCTGCAAGGGCACTTAGTTAGATGATGCAGCGCCTAATCGAGACGCGGCGTTCCCCGGCGCAGAATGAGCCCGGTCAATCCGAATCCCGCAATCAGGCACAGCGCGAGAATGAAATAATAGGCCATCGGATGCGCCCAGCCCGGCGAATACGTCAGGTCCTGTCCCACCCACAGCAGCAGCACGACGGCAATCACGGAAAACTGCCCTGCCAGAACCAAAAACGTATGCCCCAGGTCGCGCCGCTTGTCCAGCGCCTCCACTTGGTCGGGGGTCAAATTGCGCTCTTCGGGGGGAAGCAGGGAATTCGCCATTCTCGATCTCCAGGCAGCCCGCTCGCACATCTGGGCCACCTACCTCAATCATTCAATCACAGACCGCAAGCGCTCCGCTACTCGGGCCCGAAAGTCGCCGAGCCAGATGGTTTCTCTCGTTCAATTCGGCCCAAATCGATCCTGTTTGACGAAATCATTCCATCAGAAACGCCAGCGACTGCAACGTCGTTATCTCAAACGGCTTGCGGCAACGCACATTCGTGCAGGCAAGTTTATCGTCGCGCCGCACCATGTACGACTGCGCCTTGGCGAACCGTGCGCGATCGCGCTCATCGGCATTGCGCGGCAATTGAGCCTTCTTGCGCCGCACCACCCACATCACTTTATACTCGGCGGCCTGCCCGCACTTCGGACAGCTCAGCGTATGCGTGCGCGCCTCTGTGGTCTCGTTAAAAAACTCCCGCTCGTCCATGGGCCCCAGTTCTTCTCCACAGCCGGCGAGTAGAAATCTCGCCGAAAAATTCCCGATTTCCGCCCCGGCGCACCAATAGATGCAACCGGAAAAACGGCTCGGGCCTTCCGCTTACGCTCAAACTATTCCATACTCTTCCTTGCCATGACGAAACGCAAGCCAGCCAAGTTTTCGGCCACCAAGGCGGTCAAAGCCAATGCGCGCGAACGCGTCGGCCAGCCGAAGCCCGCCCGTGTCCTCGCGACCGAGCCACGCACCGGGCGCGAGACCAAGCACAAACCCAGGCTCGACGAACTCATCCGGCAGGAGGACTAACCATGGCGCGTGCAGTCGGTGTAGGAGGCATTTTCCTCAAGGCGCAGGACCCGAAGGCATTGTCCGCCTGGTACGCAAAACACTTCGGCATCTCCAAGGCCGACGAAACTTCGCTCTTCTTCGACGGTCCGAGCGCCGCTGGCATGACCGTCTTCGCGCACTTCCCGCGCGACACCGAATACTTTGGCCCCGGCCCGCAACAAGCGATGGTCAACCTGCGCGTCGACAACCTCGACGAGATGCTCGCCCAGCTAGCCGCAGCCGGCGTCACCATCGACCCCAAACGCGACGACCACGCCTTCGGCCGCTTCGCCTGGATCGTCGACCCCGAAGGCAACCGCGTCGAGCTGTGGGAACCGCCGGCGTCGGAGTCCGCATAAGACTTGTCAATCGGCACGACCCCGGGGAAGAGGGACAGGCCTTCGTCCGCGGCGTGAAGGCCGCCGATTATAGTATTGTGGTCGATCTTTCAACCGCCCGAGGGTTGGCCCATGAAACTCTCGTTGTTCATCTGCACTGCGATCCTTTTGCCACAGGCGATCCAGGTCACTGCTCAATCGGGACAGTCGCTCCCGTCCGATGGTCTCGAATTACTGCAGAAGGTAGCGCAGCACTACGCGGACGCCAGGCAGTATTGGATCGAATCGACGGAAGAGCGCACCATAAGCAACGATTACGTTCGCCAGTGGACCAAGACGGTCGCCGTGGCGGCCGAGGAACAGGGCGGCCGTACCCATTTTGAGGGCCGGACCCAACTCGGGGACGCGGCCGAGATTTCCGACGGCCTGACAATCTGGAAGTACCACGCCACTCAACACCGGTACACGGCGAAGCCGGTGGTGGAAGGGCCTGCGGTCACAAAACCCGGCCCCGTCAGCCTTTCCGAAATGGGATCGATGCGAGCCAAAAACCTTCGCAAATCGCTCGCGGCTTCTGCCGAACGATTCAATTCTGCGGAGCGCCTTCCGGATGCAGTCCTGGTAGTGGATGACCGCAGGCATTACTGCGCAGTCGTTCATATCGGACGATCCGACCTTAAGCGAACGGGACCGGAAGAGAAGTTCGAACAGAGCATCTGGATCGACAAGAGCACAAGTACGATTCTGAAGGTCGTCGAGCGCTCTTCCGGCACTCTCAATGGCATTGCCCAAGATGACCAAGTCACGACGCTCTACACTCACACGGTATTGGATAGTCCGCTTCCAAAGAGTCTCTTCGCGTTCTCACCACCGCCCGATGCGCACCAGGTGATTGCGTTTCCGAGCCCAATGGAGGAGCCGTTCGGAGCGACCCTAATTGGTGATCGCGTGCCTGCGCTGAAGCTCAAGGCGGCTGATGGGACCGTCACTCCCATCGAGTCCTTTCGTGGCAAAACGGTGCTCATTGACCTGTGGGCGACCTGGTGCGCGCCGTGCGTTGCCGCGCTTCCCGCGCTGGCCAAGCTCGCCGAGGAGGGGAAAGAGAAAGGGCTCGTCCTGATCGCCGTAGACCGAGACGAGGACCCGAACAAGGCTGCCGCGTACCTCAAAGAGAAGGGTTTGGCCTTGACCAACTTCCACGACGGAGACGGACAAATCGAGTCGATGCTCGGACCTTCGCCGCTGCCGCGGGATTTGATCATTGATCGAGTTGGCTGGGTTGTGGTTGATGCACAGCTCGACGAAAACAGGTTGCGCTCGCGTCTGGCGGAACTCGAGCCGGCGTTCAAAGACTTTGCTCCGAAAGCTCAAGCCAATCCTTGTGTGGCCTCGAAGTAAGCGATGTGGGCGCCGCGGCAAAGATGCGGCCTCAACGAGACGAGCAAGCAGCTTCTTGGGTCTATGGGTGGCCAAACCCTCATTCACTCATTGGTAAAAAGCATCGAGGCGCGAAGGGTCTTACTGACGGCACGCCCTCCTAACTCCGCAGCACCAGCAAACTCCCAAGCAACGCCAGCGGCATCGCAACCATGCCCACCTTCAAAAACTCCCACGCCGTGATCTCCACCTTCTCGCGGCGCAACGCGATCAGCCAAAGGATCGTCGCCAGCGAGCCGGTGACGGAAAGATTCGGCCCCAGATCGACCCCGATCAAAATCGCATGGGCCACAATGCCCGATTCCTGCGCGTGTCGAATGGCCGCGCCACTCATCAGGCCGACAGGAAGGTTATTCATCCCGTTCGCTGCCAGCGCCACCGCGTAAGCTGATGCGCCTTTCGCGAGCCAGCCGGGGCCGTGCACCAGCATTTGCAATCCCGCCAAACCCGCGCGCAAAAGGCCAGCATTTTCGAGCGCCTCCACGATCACGAAGAGACCCGCGACCAGCGGCAGCACCGACCACGAAATCCCCCTGGCGACGCTTGCCACAATTCTGCGATTCCGCGACGCCACCACCACCAGCGCCACAACTGCCGCGCAGCAGGTAGGCGCGCCCAGAGGGAGTCCGAAAGCCGAAGCGCCGATCAAGGCTGCCGCTGCCAGCAGCAAACCGGCCAGCGCAAGCCTGCCTTCGGTGGTCAACGGCGCGGGCTGCACCTCGCCCTCGATCGGCTGCCGCAGCTCCTCGCGCGCGTACCAGCGCAGGCACACAAAAGTTATCGCGATCGAAGCGGCCGAAGGGAGCAGAAAGATGTCCAGCCACCTCAGTAGCGGTGGAAGACCTGGGCCGAAGACGACGAGATTCGCGGGGTTCGAAATGGGGAAGACGAAACTGGCCGCATTCGCGATGAATGCGCAAGCCAGCAGATACGGGGCGGGGCTGACCCGCGCCCGCCGCACCACGGCCAGAACCGCGGGCGTCAGCACCACAGCCGTCGCATCGTTCGAAAGCATCGCGGTGACCACGATGCCCACGCCATAGACGAGCACGAACAGCCGACCCGATGAATGCTTCGCATGACCCGCGGCAATCCCCGCTGCCCAATCGAAGACGTGCTCTTCGCGCGCCATCTCCGCAAGAATCATCATCCCGGTCAGAAAGAGGTAGACATCGAGCCCTTCGTAGAGCGCGTGCGCGGCCTGCCGCAGCGGAATCAGCCGCGCAATGACCAGAAGAAGAGCCCCGCCGCAAATCCACCAAGCCTCGGCGATTTTCCGTGGGCGCAGAAGCATGCACAAAATGCTGGCAAGGGAGACGATCCAGACGGGCACCATAGTTAGGATGCGATTCGAGTCATTTCAAGTCACCAACCAGTTCCGATTCGGGAATTTAGCACTTCCATTCCCCATTCTGGGGCGCCCTACAGCCGCCCAAAGAAATGTGAATGCTTGGCTTCCTGCCTCCTTCGGTGTAAGACACTTTCACCCTGGAATGCAGCAATGTCTTACGCAGTAAGACATGCGAACGGACCTGTCTTACATCTGTAAGACGAATGTCCAACAAAGGTAAGACCCTTGTCTGCCATTGTCTTACGCCGCACTCCTTCCGCCCGACGTCGGTTCCCCCCGAATGCCCACTGCAGTACACGCGGTCGTTGCGCGAGCCAGCCATCGCTGAGATAGCGGTAAAGTACGTCCTACGGCGGCGTAAACTTGAGATATGACAAAGGAACCCACCTTGACGTTTCGTCTTTCGATATCGGATCACTTCCAATGTTCCCAATGCGATGAAGGCAAGTTTGAAGGCAGGTTTGCTGTATCTACGACCATGTACGATCTGCTCGCTTCCTTCGAGGATCACGTCACAAGGTGGCACACAGGAGAAGGCGGAACCACTACCGTCATCTTGGCTCACGAATCGCGGTAATTGCGATTGGTTTGTGCGTGAGCTGCGGAGGTAAGCCCAGAAAACCGTCCTCACAGTGAGGGGCCCTTCGGACCGCATGTCGAGTTTTTCGCGACCTTCCATGCAGTGTTTTGAGACGTTACATGCGCCATGCCTCTGGCGTCGTAAGTAAATTTATGCCAAAGTTTGCGTTGACACGCAGCAAATCTGTAGAAGATGATCGACGCCCGTGAAACATGCGAAAATCTGCATCAGGAATGGTTGGCAGGCGGTCTTACGCCGGAAGCGAATCGAACCAGGCCGCCAACTCCGCATGTCCATGCTCACGCGCAAAGTCCGCCGGCGTTTTGCCCTGATCGCTTGCGTGATGCGGATTGGCTCCGTGCTCCATCAACATCTCCGCGAGATCGATGCGATTTGCTGCCGCCGCGGAGAAGATAGGCGTGAAGCCCCCGGCCTGCGTTGCGTTCACGTCCGCGCCATGCGAGACCAGCAATTCGATCGTTGACGGATTCTTGCCTAGAGCAAGCGCTGCATGCAGTGGCTGATTCTGCTGCGCGTTTTGCGATATCGCATCGACGCGCGCTCCGCGAAAAATCAACGCGCCCACAGACAACGGAGTTCCGAACGCTGCTGCAAGATGCAGCGCCGTCCAGCCATCGCTGGAGAATTCCTCCACCGCAGATGCCTTTTCGCCGAGGATGGCCTGCAATCGCGCCTCATCGCCTGTCGATGCAGCTTCAAACACATCGAGCGGAATGCCCAGCGTGGCGAGTTTGGCCGCGAGAAGAAGGCTCACCTTCCTCTGGCCCGTGTACACGGCCCAGAGCAGCGCAGAGACACCCTGCGCATCGCGATATTGGGCGAGAGAAGGATCGTTTTCGAGCGCGGCCCCGACTGCTGCCGCATCGCCCCTTTGGATCAGTTGAAAGAAGTCCTGGCTCACTGGTGGTTCACGCTGTAGGGTCCTGGAAGTTTCGGTCCCGCATTCGCCGCTTCCGCATCGGGTCTGGCGGGCTGATTGGTTCGTTTGGAATAAATGCGGAATTGCACCACGACGTCCAACACCACCGGAACGGGTTTTCCATCCTTTGTCGCCGGCTGAAAGCTCGCTTTGCGAATCGAGTCCGCTGCACTTTCATCGAGCCCAAACCCGATCGGCCTGCTGACCACAATCTCCTGCGGTTTGCCGTCGGCGTCAATCACCGCGTGGTACAAGGCCATTCCGGCAACGCCGTTTGCCTGGGCGTATTCGTTCGATGGCGGCTCAATGGTGGAAAGCAGCTTGGCCTTCTGATCCACGCCGCTTTGCCGGTAGATCGCAGGATCAGTGGGTTTGTAGTCGGCCTGGTTGGCGACGGCCTGGTAATAGAGTTTCCAGAAACTCGGCATCGCTGCAATCATACGATCGTCGAGCCCCTGCGCAAAGATGTGATCGATTGCATCGCGCAGCAGATAGGCCGCATGCGCAGGCGAAATTGTCGTCGTGACGCTCGCGGAGTCGGCCGGGCGTTCGGCTTCCGGCGCCGCATTTATCTCGGCCTTCGCCTGATCGGCATCGCTCAGCTCGGTCGCGGGTGCTGCAGGTGTTCCGGATCCAGCATTCCCTGCAGGAGTTTCCTCGCCCTTTTTGCCCTTCTTCTTTTTCGGAGTCACAACCAACTCGCGATCGATTGTGATCTTCAGGACCTTTTTCTTCGGCGTGATCCGCACCTTGTCCACGGCCTTGGTGGGATCTTCATCGGGCCGCGCACCCAGAAAATGCAACCCATAGCGAATCCCGGTCAGCTCCACCTTGTGTTTCGAAAGATGCACCTTGTCGATCTCGACCAGGCTCAGCGTATAGGAACCTTGAGGAGAGTGGCCGGTCAATTTCCCGTGTTCGTCGAAGCTGAGCGAGTTGTCGAGGTAGCCGTCGCGCATGTAAAGCGTCTTGCCCACCAGAAGCTGTTTGATCTCGTCTTCGGTGATCGCGCCCGTCTGCGCATCCTGCGGCGTCGCCGGTGCAGGCTGGTTGGGCGCGGCAGCAGGAGCTTGCTGAGGAGTTTCCGCCTCAACTGAAGTTGTTGGAGCCGGCTGCGCCGGCGCTTCTGGCTGAGTAGCGGCAGGCTGTTGCGACGCATCGGGCGGCGCCGCGGCGGGCGCTTGTGCGGCAGCGCGCCCAAGCGTAAACGCGAGCACGGCGCCTCCCAAGGCCGCGGTCATTCGCGGGGAAAGGGCGGCCCGCAAGCATCCGGAGGATGAGAAAGGGAAGTACTTCATCAGGGGAACCTATGCTCAGAATGTAGCAGGACGGCACTGGTTTCCCGCGTTGGAATTGGATGAACCCGCGTTACTGAGGTGTTGCTGGGGTCAACGGCGACCGGTCCGCATCGCGGCTGGATTAGCGGTCAGGATGCGCCAGTTTCCACAGAATGCGCCTAAATACCCCGAGGGCGTGCTTCGCGTCTGTGGATGTCAGATTGATGCGCCGCAGCAGCAGGCGAAGGTCATGGCGGTTCGCGGCCTGCATGATGCGAGGTGAGTAGCCCGCAGCCGTCATGGTCTGCTCAACGACCTCAGCCAGCCGATCGAGCGCTCCCGATGCGGAATTCCGGCCGGCGCCGACATCTTCGAAATGCTTGGATTCTGAGTCAGGATCCTCATTCGGGAGCGCCCGCGTCAGCTCATAGAGGCAAACCGCGACAGCCTGGCCGAGGTTCATCGAGGGCTGACGCGCGTCCGTAGGGATTTCCACGAGCAAATGGCAGTAAGACAGATCCTCGCGTGTCAGACCGTGCTTCTCTGGCCCAAAGACGAGGCCAACGCGGCCTCCACGCTGAAGCTCCTGCTGAACAAACGGCGCAAGCGCAGGGAGCGGAATGACTGGCTGCTCCGGCTTGCGATACGTGAGGGTGCCGGTGCCGACGACGAAAGTGCACTGGGCAATTGCCTCCGGGAGAGTCTCGGTCTCTCGCGCGTTCTTGAGCAATTCAGGGGCGCCAACCGCGGACTTTGCCTCGCGCCAATGCGCCTCAAACGGCGCAACTACCGCCAGCTGAGCGAACCCGAAGTTTGCCATCGCACGCGCAGCTGCACCAATGTTGAGAGGGTTGCGTGGTGAGACAAGAACGACATCGATGCGGTCGCGTTGGATTTCAGCCAGCAAGCACCCATTGTAGGGTGACTGTCTCCGGTACACTCAATCGCGTATGGTTCCCGACCCCAATCTAAATACGAATGCGCTGCAATCCGAGGTCGAAGCGCTGTGCGCGACGGCGCGGTGGTGCTATGCGCGGGGGTGGGTTCCGGCCACCAGCGGCAACTTCAGCGTGCGCGCCGGGCAGCACATCCTTATTACTCCGAGCGGACTCGATAAGGGCACGCTGATGCCCGGCGATCTATTGGAGATTGACCCGGAAGGCCATGCAGTTGCGGGGAAAGGCAAGCCTTCAGCGGAGACAGGATTGCACGCAGTGATCTATCGCGAGAGGCCCGGTGCCCATGCCATTCTGCACGTGCACACAATCTGGAATACTTTGCTTTCCGGGCGATTTGTGGATGCGGGTTATGTGGAGATTGAAGGCTATGAGTTATTGAAAGGCTTAGCTGGGGTTAGCACGCATGAGCATCTTGAAAAAGTGCCGATCCTTGGGAATTCACAGGATTATGGGCTTCTTTCGGCGAATCTGGCTAATGCGCTTCACCGATTCCCGGGGGCGCATGGGGTTTTGCTGAGTCGGCATGGGCTTTATACTTGGGGTGAATCGGTGGGTGAGGCGCGGCGGCACCTGGAAGCGCTGGAATTCTTGTTTGAAGTGGAAGGACGGCGGCTGGCGGGCGCGATCAACTAAGGCTTGCTGTGGCGCGAAATTGTTCCACGTGGAACAATTTTGGCGGGCCGAGAGCTTTGGCGATCTCCAAATTGTTCCACGTGGAACAATTGTGACAAGTACCACCGATGATTTGTGCTGTTGCAGATTTATTCGAGAATTGTGATTTAGTCTGGCCGGACTTGACACCAACGAATGCCGATTCATTGAGGAGATTGGTATGGCTGTTCTTCGCTTCCCCCAGTCACCCCACGGACGTGGACCTGTCCGCGGG
>Ga0181535_10003736_pt1 | contig 17452 bp, 15 predicted proteins | sample PEATcosm2014_Bin_44_FD_119774 | JGI IMG/M metagenome (GOLD analysis project Ga0181535, IMG submission 119774) | Peatland microbial communities from MTU Mesocosm Facility, Houghton, MI, USA - PEATcosm2014_Bin17_30_metaG | ecosystem: Environmental > Terrestrial > Soil > Wetlands > Peat | place... | reverse complement strand
GTGTACACGTCGGCCTTGCCTTCTCGATTTTTTAGATTGGATTGTCGATCGATCATGCAGTGGTCGGCCTGCTTCGGCGCGGGCCTTGAATCTTCTGCCAAACCCAGTTGCTTGAAAGCGCCCTACCCTAGCGCTCCGCTCACCAAGATCAGCAGGACGCCTGCCATGGCGTGCACGCAGATCAGCCTGCCGGCGACGCCCATCGATGAGTAGTGCCGCATGAACAGGCTGCGCGCCAGGAGCCCCTCGATGGGGAACTGCGCGTAGAGCATGACGTGTGGAATGTCCCCGAAAATCGATCCGCCCAGGTGCAACTCCGGCCGACCTGACAACACCACAAAGGGAAACACGATCCCCATTCCCCAGGGCTGGAAAATGGAAAGCACCTCGCTTAATGCGGGAGCAAGAAACGCCAGCGCAACCCCGATGATCACCGGCCAGAGCCCAACCAGGTTGCGCTTGGACTGCTTGCGGCGATCCGATTCAAGCTGAAGGTGGAGCTTGGCCAGGGCCGCTTCCATCTCCGCGCGGCCAAGATCTGCAAACGAAGTTACGCCTGGCGCGTTCGCGCCATGGGGCTTTCCCTTCGATCTCTTGCCGGATTTGATTGCTGAGTTTCCAAACATCGCGTTAACCAAGGAGTAAAGGTAACATTGTGCCACTTCATGGTTCGAGCAGGCTGCAATATCAAAGCCGACAACCGGTTGCCGTAACTCAGGGAATTCTAACCGCTTATGGTGCTTCGAACAATGCCACTTTCGCGCTAAACCCGCAATCCGGGCTCCGCCTCTGAAATCGCCGTTTTCCTCTCGATAAAACCTATAGACCAAGCTCTTTCGAGCGTTTCTTCATTGCCTCCAAACAAAATGCGATATGTTCGTCTAGAGAAACACCCAGCTCGCATGCCCCCTGGATGACATCCTCCCTGTTGACTCCCCGCGCGAACGCTTTATCCTTCATTTTTTTTCTTACACTCGCCGCTTCAACCTCCGAAATCGACCTGCTCGGCTTCACCAGGGCGCAAGCTGTCAAAAAGCCGGACAGCTCGTCGCAGGCAAACAGCGATTTGTCCAGATGCGTTACGCGCGGCACACCGGAGTACTGAGCGTGGCCAAGGATTGCGGTCCGCACCTCGATCGGCCATCCCCGGCGCTCCAGTTCCCTGACCCCGACAAAGGGATGCTCTGCGGGCGTCGGGTGCCGCTCGTAGTCAAAGTCGTGGAGCAGGGCAGTGGTCGAATACAACTCGATCATCGCTGCACGTTCCGCAGTATGTGCTGCGCCTGTCAGCCCCAGGCGATCGGCCTCTGCCTCACCGCAAGCTGTCACGCACGCTTCAACTCCCAACGCGTGCTTGCGCAGGCTCTCGCCTTTTGTCCACTCAGCCAGCAACCTCCAGGCCTCGGCCCGTCCAAAGCCCTTTCCAGTATTCCCGGTCCCTTCACTAACCGCGCGGCCCACATCCAGCTCGCCTGAGTCAAAAGACATTTAATTTTTTCTCCATGTTGCTCAATTTGGTTCGTGTTTCTTCGGGGTTTTCAGGGTATGATCGGGAAATCTTAGGATTGAGCCTAAGTTTCCACTTGACAATTATGGTTCACTTCCCCGACAGTACTTCATATCGCGGTGCAAAAATGCACCACGGAGTTCCTGCTCTGGCACTCCGCAAACGGCCGATGGCTACCACTCTAGTGAGCGTGGAAACACGCGAAGTAGTCCGCTGCGACAGCTGTAGTCTGGTTCAATTCCGAACCCTCAACGCCCTTTGCAGAAAATGCCACAAACCACTCGATATTGAGGAGCCTGCGCCGCTTGCGCCGCAGCTAGTGGCCAGTCAGCCAACCGCCCCGGCTTCGGCAGAGGCTGGCTTGCAGGTTGCCGGCCAGGTGCGCGAGATTCGCAAGGCGCGCCATCTGAGCCAGCGGCAGCTGGCGGGACGCATGCAGGTGCCCCGCACCTACATCTCAAAAATCGAGAATGGCAAGGCAATCCCGACGCTGGGCTCGCTGGAGCGTCTGGCATCGGCTCTTGAAGTGGACCTCTGCCAGCTTGTGCGCGACTCCCGCAGCCGACGCGACGAAGAAGTGGCCGCCATTCTGGCGGACCCCTTCCTTGCCGAGGTCGCCTCATTGCTCCCGCATCTGGGCTCGATGCATCGCATGCTCTTTTCCGGTGCGGTGCGCGACGCAGCCACTGGCCGTCGCCGCACGGCATAGAAGCCACCCAGCCGCAAGACCGCCTGTCCCTGGATGGTCTCGGCTGGGGTTGGTCCCGGCCGGTTGGGTTTCGCGGGCGTGTGGCCCGGTGCGCCGAGCTTCATTTGCCCTTGCGCTGGCTCGCTGACCGCTCGCAATTGCAGCACTGGGGCGCTTGTGCTACGGTCGATGGTGCAGCATCTGGCTCCGGCTGTGGTGAGTTTTTCACCGCGCGGGAAGTGCTTCTCGGGCCAATGATCCATTCATCCCGTTGCTGTGAAACCTGCTCCGGTGTCCTGACTTCGATATTGCCAGGGCGCGGAACCCGAAGCCCAAGAGCAACGTAGAGGCGAGTCCCTTGTATCCAACCGGCACGCTGCGCACTCAAGAGCTGACCTCAGAGGAGCGCGCTGTTTACGCGACGCTTAAACCTGGGTGCCTGCCTCAGCATGTCGCCATCATCATGGACGGCAACGGCCGCTGGGCTGGCAACCGCTCGCTCAAACGGTTCTTGGGCCACCAGCAGGGTGCGGATGCTGTTCAGCTGGTCACTGAGACCGCTTCCCGTATTGGTTTGCCCTGGCTCACTCTCTATGCGTTCTCCCTTGAAAACAATCTTCGCCGCCCCCGCGCCGAGGTCAATTTCCTCATGCGTCTCCTCAAGAGCTACCTGGAGAGCAACCTTCAACGCATGATGGACAACAACGTCCGCATGCGGTACATCGGGCGCACGCATGAATTGCCCCCCGAGGTCCAGGACAAAATGCGCTGGGCCGAGGAAGCCACCGCCCGCAATACGGGAACCACCCTGACCCTCGCCCTCAACTACGGCGGCCGCTCTGAGCTTGTCGACGCCTTCCGCGCACTGGCCACGGAAATCCAGCTCAAGCACACCAGCCCCGACCGCATCACCGAGGAAGATATTCACCGCCATCTCTACACCGCCCACATGCCCGATCCTGACCTGCTCATTCGAACATCGGGGGAGATGCGCCTTTCCAACTACCTGCTGTGGCAGGTCGCGTATACCGAAATATTCGTCACCGAGCGCCTCTGGCCTGATTTCCGCGGCATCCATCTCCTCGAGGCTATCGCCGATTTCCAGCGCCGCGAGCGCCGCTACGGCGGACTTGGCGAGGGCTCTGGCGAGGTCGACGAAGAAGCAGAGCGCGTCAAGATCGCCGCTCATTGATTACTTTGGTTATTCAAATCAGGTTTTTTAACGATTTCGAGCGTGACGATCGAGCTGCGTTCTGACGAGAATCCAATGTGGAGGTTTCAAATCCCTTGGATAACGACAAGAAAGCGCCGAAGGAAGCAGATTCCGCGGCCAAAGCAAAACAACTAGCTGAGAAACTACGCTTCCGCCTCAAAGAGTCAATGGCTCAGCGCGGAAGCTCTGAAGACTTCCTGCACTGGCTACGATCCGACAGCAAGAAAAGCGCATAATTGATTCATCTCGGTTAAGACCGCTGCAGCATTGATGCCTGGGTTGGCTTGCACTGGACTGTCCCGCCGTGTCAGCTCCGTCCCGCAGTGTATCCTCAACCAGAGAATGAAACGCATCCTGACCGCTGCCGTACTGATTCCCCTGGTTCTGCTTCTTGTGTTTCTTGGCCCCAAATGGCTGATTACGCTTGCAGTTGCCGGCATAGCTGCCCTCGCCGCATGGGAGTTTCTAAGCCTCACTGAGCGCAGCGGCGCAAGGCCTCCGCGCATTGCTGTCCTGGTGGCTATAGGTCTCCTTTTTGCAGGGAATTTTGAATTTCCAGATCAGACCGCCGTCATTTTTGGCATACTCTCTCTGGGTCTTTTGGTCATCTGCACCTTCAAATCTCCGGTTGAGCAGGTGATGGCCAACGCGGCCGTCTCCACCCTCTGCCTGCTCTACATCGGTCTCACCCTCCTTTCCCTTCCCGCCTTGTGCGAAGAGACCAATGGACCCTCGCTTGTGGCCTTTCTTCTGGTTGTGGTCTGGGCTGGAGACATCGCGGCGCTTTATGTTGGCCGCACCTGGGGCCGCCGCAAACTTGCACCGAAACTCAGCCCGAAAAAGACATGGGAAGGCTCACTTGCCTCGGTCGCGGGCAGCTTGCTGGGTGCCGGCGCACTGCTTGGCCTGGCCGAGTATCTGGCTCAATGGGACTCGGCCAAGCTCTCCTACCCGGAGTTCGTCTGGTATTGGCTAGCGCTCGCGGTCGGGTTGAACATAGCGGCGCAGGTTGGAGATTTAGCTGAGTCAGCCCTGAAGCGTTCGGTCGGCGTCAAGGACTCCGGCGTCCTGCTTCCCGGCCATGGCGGCGTGCTCGATCGTGTAGACGCGCTGCTCCTGGCCGCTCCGGTGCTGTGGTACGCTCAGGTTATTCATCAGCGGTTCTGAATGCGTACAGCATCAGTGGATTGACAGGGGCGAGGCAACAGTCGAGTCCCGTGCACCATCGGACGTTTAGACACTTTGAAGCGACTCGCCATCCTCGGTTCCACCGGCTCCATCGGCCAAAGCACCCTGTCCATCGTTGAGCAGTTTTCTGAGCGGTTTCAAGTGGCAACTCTCGCTGCTGGCCGAAACCTCGAAGAGGTCCTCGCCCAGACGATCCGATGGCGTCCGCGCATGGTCTCCGTCGCCTCAGAGGAGTTGGCAACAGCCCTGGCGTCACGTCTGCAAGCCGCGGGCGTAACCGGCGTTGAATTGGTTCATGGCACAGAGGGCACCATAGCTTGCGCCACGCTGCCAGAAGTGGACTTTGTCGTTTCGGCAATCGTGGGCGTCGCCGGACTTGAAGCCACACACGCCTCCATCCTCGCCGGCAAGCCCATAGGACTTGCCAACAAGGAATGCATGGTTGCGGCCGGCGAGATCCTCACCCGCTCAGCCGCCGAACACAAAGTCCCTATCCTGCCCATCGACAGTGAACATAATGCCGTCCACCAGTGCCTGCGGGTGGGAGCGCACGCTGAAGTCAAAACCATCTGGCTCACGGCTTCTGGTGGTCCATTCAGAGAACTCCCACTTGCTGCCTTCGCTGACATCACGCCCGAGCAGGCTCTCAAGCATCCCACTTGGGTCATGGGCCGCCGCATCACCATCGACTCGGCCACCATGCTCAACAAGGGCCTTGAGGTCATCGAGGCCTGCCGCCTGTTTGACGTGTCGCCTTCACAGGTCAGCGTCACTGTTCATCCACAATCCACCGTGCATTCTCTTGTGGAATACGTTGACGGGTCGATCCTCGCCCAGATCTCCGTCACTGATATGCGCCTGCCCATCTTGTACGCGCTCGCGTGGCCGGAACGCCCGGTTTCATCGCTGACCTTTGACCTGGCCGCCCTGCGGCACCTGGACTTTGCACCTCCCGACTTTGAGCGCTTTCCCTGTCTGCGTCTCTCATTTGAGGCTGCGGAAAAGGGCGGAGCCCACTGCATTGCCCTCAATGCGGCAGACGAGGTGGCCGTCGAGGCATTCCTCGAAAGGCGCATTCCGTTCATGGGAATCCCGCGTACAATTGAAAAGGTGCTCGCATCCACGCCAGAGGCGCATCCCACCACCATCGCTGAGGTGCTCGCCAGCGATCGCGAGGCGCGTCAAACAGCTCGTAAGCTGTTGATTTGAGGTCGGCCCCGGGCAATCGATTGAAGGAATAATCGCAAATTTATGCATGATTTTTTAGTCGCTGTAGGTTCGTTCATCGTTCTGGTCGGCTTGATGGTTGTGGTCCACGAGTTTGGCCACTTCGCCGTTGCCAAACTTTGCGGGGTGCGCGTTGAGGCCTTCTCCTTTGGCTTTGGACCACGCCTCTTCGGCTTCAAGTACGGCGACACCGACTACAAGGTCTGCCTGCTGCCCCTCGGCGGATTCGTCAAGATGACCGGTGAGTCTCCCGAGCAAAACCTCGAGTCTCCCGGCACCCCCATGGACGATGTGGCCGACGACCCTGGCGCCTTCACTTCGCACCCGCGCTGGCAACGGATGCTCATTGGCGTGGCCGGCCCAATCGCCAACTTCGTCCTCGCGTTTGTGTTGATGGTCGTTTACTACGCCGTTTTTAACGAAGTCACGTCCGTCGAGGTGAAGTCAACAACCGTGGAGTGGGTTCTCCCCGGGTCCGCTGCAGCTAAGGCAGGCATCCAGCCCGGCGACATCATTCGCCGCTTCGATAACGTCGACAACCCCGACTGGGACGCCGTTTATACCCACGCTGCGCTCGACCCCAACCAGTTTGTACCTGTCACAGTCGATCGCGGCGGTACAAACCTGCAGGTCACTTTGCAAATGCCCCCGGAGATCAAGGGCGACGATGTTTCGGGCCTGCTGCCCCAGTACCTGCCCGATCCCATCGCCGTCGATCGCGTTGAGCCGAATACACCGGCAGAAAAGGCCGGCATGCGCCCCGGAGACGCCATACTATCCGTCGACGGCCATCAGTTTCACACTTTGCAGTCTCTGGTGTCGTATCTGCAAGCAGGCCACGGCAACCCGGTTTCCCTTGTTCTGATCCGCGATGGGGCCGCCCTTCCTCCTGTCGTCGCCCATCCGGCGCAACTTGACGCAGGCTGGAAGCTTGGATTCGCTTCAAAGCCCATCCCGTACCACGATTCTCCGCTCCCCTTGACCCTCGCTGTCAACAAGAGCCTCGACTTCTGTGCAGACAAATCTTTTGTTATTGTCGAAGTGCTGCAGCGGCTCCTTACTCATAAGGTTTCCATCTCGCAGCTCCAGGGTCCGGTAGGAATTGCCCGGGCGGCGGGAGACGCGGCTGAAACCCGCGGCTGGCTTCCAAAATTCGGCCTCGCGGGAATGATCAGCCTCAACCTGGGTATCCTCAACCTGCTGCCGTTTCCCATTCTCGACGGCGGTATGATCTTCCTGCTCCTCATTGAGAGCGTGATCCGCCACGATATCAACCTCAACGTGAAGGAGCGCATTTATCAGGCCGCTTTTGTCGTGATCATCGCCTTCTTCGCCTTCGTCCTCTTCAACGATGTCACCCGGCTCCCCATCTTCGAACACTTGAAGCCGTAAGTTGGTCATCAGTGTTCACCGACCCGTTTCTGGATTCGACTCCGGTCGCGGACTGCTGTTCACTGTCAACTTTCACGACAAGCCCATGCCAGTCACCACTGAAATCCGGGTCCGCTACGCTGAAACCGACCAGATGGGCATCGTCTATTATGCCAACTACCTGGTCTGGTTTGAGATCGGCCGTGTGGAACTGCTCCGCTCCCTCGGTCTCGCCTACAGCCAGCTTGAGATCGACCACGATTGCATCCTGCCCGTGGTGAATGCCAGTTGCAGGTACCGCTCGCCCGCGCGCTACGACGACCAGATCCTCATCGAGACCCGGCCATCCCTCTTGCGTGGATCAGTCATCAAGTTTGCTTACCGCATTCTTCGCAAGGCTCCGCCGGGCGCCGAACATACCCTCCTCGCCGAAGGTGAAACGGTGCACGTTGTCTGCGACGACCAACTCAATCGCAAGCCCCTGCCCGAACATTACGAGCAAGCTCTCCGCGCCTTGATGGTCGAGGAATAGAAGTCGCTTTCTATCTCGCTAGTGCAACGCGGCGAGCGACAAGCGCAAATGTAAAGAGTAGTACTGCCGTGAGCCACCCACCCAGGCTGACCGGGGTTGGCACGTACATGCCGATTGCAAGACCGCTCACGATCAGCGATGCTGACAGAACCCCGAATTGCCACATGCCATACATAAAAATGAATGGAAGATAGTGAACCCCTAAGGTAATCATGAAGGCTGGATAAAACCATGCGGGATGAAGTGCCGCGATACCGATCACCAGAGGCAGCGTGAGTGGCAGTGTGAACGCGACCTGCATGCCAAGTGCATTCATAGGGTGCCCCTTTGGCAAGGCGTACGCGTGACCAATACTGCGTAGCAGCAGTTGGGTCAATGGAAAGATGAAGAACCCCCCGAAGATGAGGACCAGTTCTCCAAGCCGGAGTGAGTGAAACGTGCAAGCCGCACCGGAAGCAGACCACACCACCGCCGAGACCAGCTGTCCGGCAAAGCCCCCCATGAACGTTTCGCGAACATCCTTCTGAGCATTGATGATTTCCATGGCAACATCATAGCCGGGTGAGATCCCGAGCTATCCTCATTTGCATGGACCCATTACCGGCTACCGCCCCCGAGCTTCAGCAGATTCTCGCCGAACTTTCTCGCCGCGAGCCCGTCTTCCATCGCGCAGAATTCGGTACCACACGCGCCGACTTCGACCGATTGATGGCCGACGACTACTGGGAGACAGGCGCATCCGGCCGACGCTATTCCCGCGACTCGATACTCGATGCATTGGAGAAGCGTTTCGCTGTTCCCGACACAGACGTCTGGGAGACCAGCGGCTTCCTCTGCCGCAGATTGGCCGAAAATACCTACCTGCTCACCTACACGCTGCTCCAAGCCAAGCAGCGCCTCACCCGCCGCGCAACCATCTGGCGCAGCACTCCCGGCGGCTGGAAGATCCTCTATCACCAGGGAACGATCGTGCAGGACGCCTGAGCGGCCTTCTAGCTCACCACCACCGCCAGCGCAAACCCGTCGTAGCCCTTCACGCCGACCGTTTGCAGAACCGTCGCGCTCAACCGCCGCTCCGCAGCCAGCCGTTCGGTGAAGCGCTGAACTCCCTGCACCATCGGATCGTTGCAATTCGCATCGGCGACCTTCCCATCCCGTACTACGTTGTCAGCCACAATCACCGTCCCCACACGCGACAGCTTAAGCGCCCACTCCAGGTACTCCGGGTAGCTTTCCTTATCCGCGTCAATAAAGATCAAATCGAACGGGGCAGCGCCGGAATGTTCCAGAGTCGGCAGGGAGTCGATGGCTCGCCCAACCAGAATCTCCACCCGATCCAGCAAACCTGCATTGCGTATATTCTCGGTTGCCGTCTTTGCATGATGCGGATCGAACTCCAATGTCACGATCTGCCCGCCTTCGGGCAGCGCCCGCGCCATCCAGATGGTGCTGTATCCGCCAAGCGTTCCAATCTCCAGCACACTCCGTGCCCCGGACACACGGACCAGGAAATCAAGGAATTTCCCCTGTAGCCTTGTAACGTCAATCGCCGGTAGGCCAGCCTTTTTATTCGCCGCGACAGCCGCAACCAACTCGTCGCCCGCAACAGACGGGGCCACCCGATCGCAAAAATAGCGGTCAACTTCTGCCCAAACATTCTGCACTGCGATCTCCCACGGAAACTACTTGTCGCGCGCTACCACAAAGTCAGGCACCCACAGCAGGGCGCGCTTGAACTCTGATTCAGGCATCGGCGCCAGTGCTATCCGCGACTGCTCGGCGTAGCGATCGGCCACCGACATCGCGTATTCCACCGACCCGTTGCGGATCAGGATCTCCTGAATCTGCTGCCTGCTCACGTTCTCAAAGCTTCGATCGTCCAGCACCCGCTGAATCGTCTGCCGATCGCTCGCCCTGCCGTGATCAAACGAGTGGATCACCGAGAGTGTCGCTTTGCCCTCGCGCAGGTCGCTGGCCACAGGCTTGCCAAGCACTTCTTCGGTAGCCGTCAGGTCAAGTACGTCGTCCACAATCTGGAAAGCCAGTCCCACTGCTCGCCCGTAGGCCGCCAGGCCTGCTTCCACCTGTTCGCTGGCACCGGCCAGTACGGCGCCCAGTCTCATCGAAATGGCGAACAAGCAGGCGGTCTTGCGGAAGATCAGGTCGTAGTATTCCGCTTCTGAAACAGCCTTGCCCAGCTTTTGAATCTGCAGCAGTTCACCTTCGACCATCTGCTGCGTGAGCCCGATCAGCAGGTCCAGAACGCGAAGGCTCTTTTCCTCAAGTGCAACCTTGAACGCCTGCATGTAGAGCCAGTCGCCGGCCAGCACGCACTTTTCGTTGCCCCAAGTAGTGTTTGCCGACGGCCGGCCGCGCCGCATATCGGCGCCATCGATGATGTCGTCGTGCACCAGCGTCGCCGTGTGCACCATCTCCACCACCGCGCCCAGCCGAATCGCCCCGTGGCCCGAATATCCAAGCATGTGTGAGGAGAGCAGCAGCAGTGAAGGCCGTATCCGCTTTCCCCCGCCGCCTCGCAGGTATTCTGCGATCTCCGTAATCGTGCTCACGCTGGACGCGGCGTCACGGCCCAATTCCTGCTCAATCGCCACGAGGTCGTCCCGCAGCAGATCGAAGACTTCTCTCGCCGTCGCTATCGCCAGTGTGCTCAAAGCTCTCCGGTTCCCGTGCCTTATCCTACATTGCGGCCGCAGCCTTTTGCTCGTCGAACCATTTCCAGACGCAGCCGAAGCGCAGGTGTTCAGTTGGTGCGGTAATTCGTAAACTGCAGCTCCACTCCAAAGTCTTTGCCTCGCAACAAAGCAATAATCGCCTGCAATTCATCGCGGTCCTTGCTGGATATCCTGACAGTATCGCCTTGAATGCTGGCCTGCGCCTTCTTTTTCGAGTCCTTCACCAGGCGAACAATCTCCTTGGCCTTTTCGACCGGGATCCCCTGTTGCAGCTTGATCTTCTGGCGCACGCTCTGGCCCGAGGCCTGTTCCAGCTTCTCGTAGGTCAGATTCTTCAGCGAGACTCCACGCTTCACCAGTTTTTGCCCGAGAATCTCCTTCACTGCTTCAAGCTTGTACTCCCCGGCCGAGGCCAGCTGAATCGCGTCACTGCCCTCCAACATGATCTCCGAGTGGGAATCCTTCAGGTCAAAACGCTGCCTGACCTCCTTGATGGCCTGGTCGATGGCGTTGCGCACTTCCTGAATGTCAACCTTGCTTACGATGTCGAACGAATTCTCCTGGGCCATCGTCTTCCATTCCTCAATTGTCGCTTTTTACGCCGCCTCAAGCAGCGCCTCTACCAGTTTCCCACGTCCGCCCTGAGACCAAACAGCCGATTGAAGTTTTTCGTCGTCGAAGCGGCAATTTCTTCCCCACTCACCCCCATCAACTCCGCCAGTGTCTGGGCCGTCCGCGTCACAAATGCTGGCTCGTTGCGCTTGCCGCGATCGGGCGTCGGCGTCAGCCAGGGAGCGTCCGTCTCCACAAGTACCCCATCCAGCGGCAGCTTCTCGGCCACATCCCTCAACGGCTGGGCCTTGGGGTAGGTCAGGTTTCCCGCGAACGACACCAGAAACCCCAAATCCAGGGACCGCCGTGCCTGCTCCCACCCACCGCTGAAGCAGTGCATCACGCCGCCCAGCGCGGTAGGCCGCCAGTTGCTTTCAAGGATTTCGAACAAATCCCCCCAGGCGCCGCCACCGCCTTCCGTCATGTCGTCCTTCGGCCTGCAATGAATGAGGATGGGCCGCTTACGCCCCACTGCGATTTCCAGTTGCCCGATCAAGCCCGCCCGCTGCACATCATGCGCCGCACCATCATGGTAGTAATCCAGCCCGATCTCCCCGCACGCAATCACCTCCGGTTCGGCGAGCAGCCCATTCAGCTTTGCCATCACCGCGTCGTCAATCTCATGCGTGTTATGCGGGTAGACGCCTGCACTTGCGTAGAGCCGAGGCATGCCGGGCTTCCCATTGAACTCCCGGCAAACCCGCAGAGCGCGGTCCATCCCGGCGGCTTGTTCGCCAATCCCAATCGACAGCACCGTCCCTACCCCCGCCGAAAAGGCGCGCCCCAGCATTGCTCCGCGGTCTTCCGCATAGCGTTCGTTGTCCAGGTGAGCATGTGAATCAATCAGCAATGAAACCTCACAACCAAAGGCCAGGCTAGTCATTCACGTGCGGGTGCCAGGTGCCCATTGTTTCTTCGCTTTTTGAGGAAAGGACGGGTAGGTTCGTACCTCTCGGAGATCAACAAACTTCGCCCCGCGAGCCGAAGGCGTCTGCCCCACCGCTGGTGGCTGAAGGCGTCCGCACCGACAGAGGGCGGTTACTTCAGCCGCGCTCCCAGCGGAACTTCTTCCAGAAACCCAGCCAGCACCGGTGCACCACCCTCCAGGGAGGCCGCGAGCAGCATCCCATTCGACTCCAGCCCGCGCATCTTCCGCGGAGCCAGGTTGGCCACAATGATGATCTTCCGACCAATCAGCTTTTCCGGCTCGTAGTATTGAGCGATTCCCGCCAGAATCTGCCGCTTCTCATAGCCCAGATCCACTTCGAGCCGCAGCAGCTTGTCCGCCTTGGGCACCCGCTCCGCTACCAGAATCTGCGCCACCCGCAACTCCACCTTGGCAAAATCGTCGATCGAAATATGTGCCGGTTCCTGACTTGCCGCGGCCAGTTCGCACGAGGGCAGCGGAGCGCCTGCCACCGCAGCGACCGGCGTTGTCGCCAGTCGGCTGCTGGCCAGTTCGGCTGGAACCTGGTGCACCTTTGCAGTGTCGATCGGCTTATCGCCATCCATCGAAGCCGTGGTGGTGTGGGTCGCGTTCGCCCCGGCTCGCGCCTCGGCCGGACTGGTTACGGTTGTCGAAGTCACCGATGGTGCTGCAGTGGCCGGCGCGGGCGCGACAATTTCTCGCGTTCCGCCGTCTTCTCCGCCACTGGTGGCTGCCTCAATCACGCTCATGCTGTTCTCGTCTTCCAGACTCTGCATACGCTCGATCGCATCCTTTTCCTTGCGGGGAAACAGCGGCGCGGGCTCGCCAAACTTCGTCCCCGCCTTCAATCCACCCCACGTGAGTTCCACCAGAAACGAGTTCTTCGCAGCGTCCGCAATCTCGCCCTGACCGATTTGCAACCACACCTTCGCAGCCGATTCCGGCAAGATTGGATACACCAGGGCCGTAATGATCCGAATCGCTTCCGCCGCCGTCGACAGTACGCGGGCCTGCAGCGCGATGTGCTCTTCGTCTGAGCGCTCAGGCGGCTTCTTCCAGGGCGCATTCGCCGTCAGGTAGCCATCCGTCTCTGCCACCAGAGTCCACAACCCCTTCAACGCCTCGCTGAAGTTCAGCGCGTCGAACTCTGGCCCAAACACTGCAAGAGCATGCACCGCACTCTCGCGCAAAGCAGCCTCAGCAGCGGTCTCTGCCCCCACTCCCGGCACCGCCCCGCCAAAGTACTTGTGCACCATGTTCACTACGCGACTCACCAGGTTGCCGTAGCCGTTGGCCAGGTCCCCGTTGTACCGCTGCACCAGCGCATCGAAGCTGAAGCTCCCGTCCTGACCAAATGGAATCTCCCGCAGCAGAAAATACCGCAGCGCATCGGCTCCGAGCACTTCCTGCACAGTTTCCGCGCGCACAATGTTCCCTCGCGACTTCGACATCTTCCCCTGGTCGAACAGCAACCATCCATTCGCCCTCACGCTCCGGGGTGTTGCAATTCCCGCAGCCATTAGAAACGCAGGCCAGTAGACGCAATGGAAGCGGCTGATCTCCTTGCCGATAAGGTGCATGTCCGCCGGCCAGAACTTCTCAAAGCGGGCCACATCCGCCGGATCGTCACTCCCGTATCCCAGCGCCGTAATGTAGTTGGCCAGCGCGTCCAGCCACACATACGCCACGTGCTTTCCGTCGCCGGGGATCGGAACGCCCCACGAAAAACTCGTTCGGCTCACCGACAAGTCCTTCAGCCCGCTGCGGACAAACGAAATAATCTCGCGCCGCGTCGATTCCGGACCCATGAACCCGGGATTCGCCTCATAAAACTCCAGCAGCTTCCGTTCAAACGCCGACAGCTTGAAGAAATAATTCTCCTCGCTGACTGTCTCCGTCAGCCGCCCACAATCCAGGCAAATGGTCCCCGGAGGCCCATCCACGTACGCTTCGTCCGACACGCAATACTGCCCGGTGTACGAGCCCTTGTAGATGAACCCCTTGTCCCGCATCGTCGTGAACAGCTTCTGCACTCCGCGGATGTGCCGGTCTTCAGTGGTGCGAATGAAGTCGTCATAGGTCAGCCCCAGGCGGTCCCACAGCCCGCGAAACTCGCCTGAAATCGCAGTAGCAAACTCCTCAGCCGTACGCCCCGCCAGCTCCGCCGACCGCACGATCTTCTGTCCATGCTCATCGGTGCCGGTCAGGAACCACGTATCGATCCCCAGCGCCCGCTTCCTTCGCGCAATCGCGTCGCACACAATCGTCGAGTAGGCATGCCCCAGGTGCGGCCGCGCATTCACGTAGTAAATCGGCGTGGTCAGGTAATAGCGTTCTGAGCTGGTGGCAGGATTTGTCATAGGCGGGACATGCAGGCCAATGGTTACCCGATTGGAAGACGGGAATCCAGAGGCAATCTTCTCACTATCTTACGGCATTTGGAGAAAGGTATCTGATGTGCGCACTTGAGGACTCATTCTCGCGACTCCTCCATCCCCTGACCGGCTGAGGGCTGATGGGCCCGTCTCGCAGTCCTGAGCCTGCACCACCGCAGGTGGTAGAATCACCCTTGAAAATCAAGGTTTTCCGAGGCAAATCGACGTGTATTTAGAAATGCAAAAAAGGCTTAGCGCCCGCCTGCGCGGCATATTGGAAGAAAAGTACGGCCTTCAAATCCCCAACATCCCCATCGAGATTCCGCCCGATCTTCAATTCGGCGAGCTCTCGACTCCCATCGCCTTTGAACTCGCCCGCAAGCTCCGCAAAGCCCCCAAAATCATCGCCCAGGAAATCGTCGCCGCCCTCGGTCCTCTCGAAGGCTTCGCCGGATTTGAAGTCGCCGGCGCCGGCTACATCAACGCCCGCCTCGACCGCGCCTCTGGCGTGCGCAACATAGCAACGGAGTCAGCGGCTTTCACTCGGAAGCTACTGAGCGAGCCATCTTCTGCTGTTCACGCTCTCGTCGAGCACACCAGCATCAATCCCAACAAGGCGGCGCACATCGGCCACCTGCGCAATTCCATCCTTGGCGACACCTTTGTCCGCCTTCTCCGCGCTGCCGGCCAAAAGGTCGACGTGCAGAACTACATTGACAACACCGGCGTTCAGGTGGCCGATGTCGTGGTCGGCTTTCTTTATTTAGAAGGGCGCTCGGCTCTTCAGGTTCGCCAGTTGCTTAAAGATCTAAAGGAAAATGGAGAGCGGATAGATTTCTATTGCTGGGATCTCTACGCCCGCACTTCGCAGTGGTACGAGCAGGGAAGTGAGGCGGAGAATGCTGCCCGCAAGCAGCTGCGCTACGCAACCCTCCACGAAATCGAGAGCGGCAACAACGAGACGGCGGAAATCGCCGAACTCATCTCCACAGCAGTCCTGCGCCGTCATCTCGAGACCATGCTCCGCCTCGACATCGAGTACGATTTCCTCCCGCGCGAGAGCGAAATCCTGCACCTCAAATTCTGGGACGCCGCCTTCGAGCAACTCAAGCAAACCGGCGTCCTCTACTTTGAGACTGAAGGCAAGAACAAGAGCTGCTGGGTGATGGCCCGTCCAGGCTCCGAAGTGGCTGCTGGCGATCTTGATGAAGATGCCAAGGTCATCGTCCGTTCCAACGGCACAGTAACCTATGTGGGCAAAGACATCGCCTATCACCTGTGGAAGTTCGGACTCCTCGGCAAGGACTTTGGGTACAAGCCATTCTTCACTTACCCCGATCGCGAATGCTGGATATCCGCCGGACAGGGCTTCGAGCCCCATCCGCACTTCGGCGGCGCGCAAGCCATTTACAACGTCATTGATGTTCGGCAAAACGATCCACAGGCAAATCTGGTTCAGGCCCTGCGAGGGATGGGATTCAGCGATCAGGCGGATCACTGCATCCACTTCGGCTATGAAAAGGTGGCTCTCACGCCGCGGTGCGCTCTTGAAATGGGCTACGACGTGTCGCAAGAAGACATCGATAGTCCTTACATTCTCGTGAGCGGCCGCAAGGGTTTCGGAGTAAAAGCCGACGACCTGATTGACAAGCTCATCGCCGCCACCCGCGCCGAAGTTGACGCCCGCCAAACCGGCGGAGCCGATGCCGAATCAGGTCGTCAGCGCATCGCCGAGCAAATCGCCATTGGCGCGCTGCGCTACTTCATGCTCAAGTTCACGCGTAACTCGGTCATCGCTTTTGACTTCAAGGATGCTCTGAGCTTTGAGGGCGAGACCGGCCCTTACATTCAATACGCCGTAGTCCGCGCCCGGAACATCTTCCGCAAGGCTGGCGTCACGCCTGAATCGGTTCTTCGAGATTTCGCCACGATCGATGCCGCAGCCTACCTTGAGGGCGAAGAGGCAGCCGACATCTGGTCCCTGTGGCTCCGCGCTGCCCGCCGGGCGTTGGTGCTCGAGCAGTGCATCGCTGCCTCCGAGCCTGCCTATCTGGCAAAGCATGCCTTCCAGCTCGCCCAGGAGTTCAACAACTTCTACCACAAGCACCACATCCTCACCGAAGAAGATCCCGCCCGCAAGACCTTCTTGCTAGCCACCGCCGCCGTAGCGCTGCGTGAATTAGTAGAAGTATTAAGTTGGCTGGGCATCGAAAGCCCGGAGGCGATGTGAAAAAGCAGCCTCTAGCTATTAGCCCCTAACCGCAAGTTCCAGGAGCTAGGAGCTAGAGGCTAGAAGCTGTCTTTCAAAAGCTCCTCACCCACTCCAGGATCGACCGTACCGCAATCCCGCTTGGTCCCTTGGCGATATACGGCTTCGAATCTTCCACCCACGCCGTTCCCGCGATGTCCAGGTGAATCCACGGCGTATCTTCCGCAAACACCCTGAGGAACTCCGCCGCGGTACACGCACCGCCATAGCGGCCGCCGGTGTTCTTGATGTCGCCGATGTCGCTCTTGATCTGTTCGGCATACTCGTCGCCAAGCGGCAACCGCCAGAACTTCTCTCCTGAGGTTTCAAGCGCCGTGTCGAACTTGCAGTAGCTCTCGTCATCGTTTGAGAACACGCCCGCGTTTGCCATGCCCAGCGCAACCACGCATGCGCCGGTCAAAGTGGCCGCATCAATCAGGTGAGTCGCACCCAACTGCTTCGCATAAGCGAGGCCATCGGCCAGCACCAGCCGGCCTTCAGCGTCGGTGTTGATAATCTCAATCGTCTTGCCAGACATGGCCGTCTCCACGTCGCCAGGCTTGTAGGCCTTGCCGTCGGGCATGTTCTCGGCAGCGCAAACCACGCCGATGACGCGCACCCTCGGTTTCAGCAGCGCAATCGCTCGCATGGCTCCCAGCATGGCCGCGCCACCCGCCATGTCGTACTTCATCTTCTCCATGTTGTCCGAAGGCTTGATTGAAATGCCGCCGGTGTCGAATGTGATTCCCTTGCCAACCAGGCCCACCACCGGGCCATCGGTGACTCCCGCCGGCTCGTAGCGCAGAACAATCAGCGCGGGCGGTTCTTCTGAGCCTTGCGCCACGCTCCAGAACGCGCCCATCTTCAGTT
>Ga0181535_10003734_pt1 | contig 17454 bp, 12 predicted proteins | sample PEATcosm2014_Bin_44_FD_119774 | JGI IMG/M metagenome (GOLD analysis project Ga0181535, IMG submission 119774) | Peatland microbial communities from MTU Mesocosm Facility, Houghton, MI, USA - PEATcosm2014_Bin17_30_metaG | ecosystem: Environmental > Terrestrial > Soil > Wetlands > Peat | place... | reverse complement strand
GTCGTATCATGATAAAAGAGTATTAACAAGCCAGGGGTTGTTAAAAAACGCGGATAATTTCAGTTTAAGCAAAAAAGAAAATTATTCATATAAGATAAAAAATGAGGATCTACTATCACTACAAAAATTTACTTCGTTATACAAAGGCATTAAGGGAAATGAACTCATAAAAAAAACTTACATTGAGTTTCCATATTTTGCCGTTAAAAGCGAAATTGTTCCGAAAATTCTTAATGAACATGAAATAGACAAAATAAGAAAAGTTAAAAATATTTCCAGTGAAAAAACATTATTTACCTTAGGTTATGAAGGGTTGTCAATTGATGCATATATTAACAAATTGATTCAAAATAATATCGTTCTTGTTATTGATGTTAGAAAAAATCCGCTTTCTATGAAGTACGGTTTTTCCAAAACTAAAATGAAATCTTACTTAGAAAAAGCCGGTGTAGAATATATTCATATCCCTAAGCTTGGTATTAATTCGGAGTTAAGGAAAAACCTTAATACAGAAAGAGATTATAAAGATTTATTTAAAATTTATAAAAATGAAATTCTAACGCAGAATAAAGATTCCATAAATACCGTAATAGATTTACTTAATAAATTTAAAAGAGTCGCTCTTACTTGTTTTGAATCTGAATATACATCCTGTCACAGGCATAAGATAACTGAGTGTCTGGAAAACGATTATATTTTTAATGAAAGAGTTATTCATCTATAAATTAAGGGGAACATGTATCTGCCGAATGAAATCCGAGGTGCTAAAGTTCTAATAACGGTAAAGACCTATCCGCTGCCCTCTAATAAATATGAAGAGCTTGTCTGTACTGCGGGATTATTAGAAAACGGTAAATGGATTAGAATTTACCCAATTCCTTTTCGTTCACTTCCATATGGCAAGCGCTTTTCTAAGTTTCAATGGATTCAGCTTGACCTTATCAGGAACAGTTCCAAGGATTTTCGTCCAGAAAGCTACAGACCAATAGGCGATACCGCAAATTCGATTATTCTTTTGGATTATTTAAATCCAAAAATTAAAGGTAATTGGAAAAAAAGAAAGGAAATTGTTCTTAAGGAAGTTTATACTAACTTTATCGATTTGATTAGCGCTGCATACAGTGAAGATCACAAATCCCTTGCGACTATTAAACCGTTAGAAATTATAGATCTCGAGATAGAAGAAGATAGCAGAGATTGGAAGCAGCAATGGCTCGATTATTATGGCCAATATGATCTTTTTAATTTCGATAAAACCGGTGAATCAAAATTGAAAGAAAAACTTTTGAAGGTTCCTTATAAATATTATTATAAATTTCTTACTGAAGGCGATAATAAACCACGCAGAATTATGATTGAAGATTGGGAGATTGGCGCATTATACTGGAATTCTCTTAATAGTACCGATGGCGATGAAGTTGGAGCGAATGAGTTGGTTAAGAAACGATATCTTGAAGACTTTACAACTAACAGAGATTTATATTTATTTGTCGGAACTACTTTACAATTTCACCGTCGTAAAGCTCCGAATCCGTTTGTTATTATTGGCGTATTCTATCCGCCAAAAGAGAAAGAAATAACACCATCATTGTTTGATATATTATAAAGACAAGAAATAATTCATTATTACTTTAATGTTTAAATTATTATAAAACTATGCAATACCGTTTATCCAACGAACAATACAAAAGGGAAATAATTTCTTTATTAATGGATAACAAACTGCCGGTTTCAGATCTGAATAGTTCTAAAACTCAATTTGTAATTTCAATTGAAAACGATAATGTAATAGGATGCATAGGTATAGAACCATATGAAAAGGACGGGCTGCTCCGCTCTTTGGCAGTCCATCCGGATTACCGTAATCTTGGAATCGGGACACAGCTTTTGCAAAGGCTTTTAGCTTACTGCAGGCAGCTCGGAATAGAGGACGTTCACCTGCTTACAACTACGGCTGAGAAATATTTTCTCTCAAAAGGATTTTTAAATGCAAACCGTGACGAAGCCCCTGAATCCATAAAAAAGACATTGGAATTTTCAACAATCTGCCCTTCCACATCCGCATATATGATTCTGAAAAAAATCAGCAGCCGGTCATTTCCATTTTATGAGGAATTTAATATCCCTCCAAGCCGATGAATAAACCGGATCAAACTATTGGATAATTCAGGGAAAGAGGTTAATGTTAACATATCTTGAAATACCGCAAGACAAAACTTTTGCGGAGCACATTCACATAAGCTTAAAGATAATACCATAGACTTTTTCAAATAAAAATAATTAAATTAGAATTATGAATAAATATCCGCATGAATTATCACGCGGGACTAATAATGTAGTTATAGCGCTTTCGAAACAGAAGCCGGCAAGATTTTTACACCTGATTCAAGAGTGGAAGTAACTACTGAAGCCCGTAATATGCAATTTGCTAACAAAATAAATGATCTTGTAGCGTCATATATCAGGATTGATATTGAAGGCGATAATCAGATACTGGTAATAGAAAGGCTTAATATTCTTGAGCCGAGATCATTTGAGAAAGAAGTCCGGGAAGTTGTTTATTCGGTATTCATAGATAAACTTAAAGAGCTGCACAATCATGGTTTTTGTCACAGACATATTAAGCGCATCACCGGATTTGGAGGGCGCCCTTATGATAATGTAATACTAACTGAAGCAGGGATCAGGCTCATTGATAAGGGTATTTCCGCTATTAGAGATAATACAAATGAAAATATTTTTACCCGGTATGTAGAAGCAGAAATGAAAGAAGTTGCAGAGTTTTTTGAGTATTTCATGGAACAATAATTTCAATATTTCATATTAGTAATCCAAATTGTTTAATCTTTATCTTTTAACACTGTGATTGAACACGGTGTTTATGATAAAATATTAACTACTTTCTAACCGTTTTTTTCTCCGCCCCGACAGCTAAGTACTTGTCCTTTGTGCCTGATTTCATTTAAATTTACCTTATACTAAATTATTTTAGGAAAAAATCATAACAATAACCAAGGCGTCAAACATGAACAGTTTTGAAAGATACACGGGAATGATAAAGGGCGGCGAAATTGATTTTGTTCCGAGGATACCTATCTTAATGCAGTATGCAGAGGAGTATATAGGATCAGACTATGAGGCATTCGCATCAGACTACAGGATCCTGGTTGAAGCAAACCGCAGATGCGCTAAGGATTTTGGTTTTGACCAGTTAAGCGCCATCTCGGATCCATTCAGGGAGACTCAGGGATTCGGCAGTAAAATTACTTATATAAAAAACGGCGTACCGCGATGTACACATCCACTGGAAAACAACAATGATTTATCTATCCTTCTTCACCCGGATCCGCTTGCATCGGAAAGAATGGCAGACCGCGTAAAGGCGATTGAAGAGTATAAAAAATTATCCGGAGGTGAGTATTCTATAATGGGCTGGGTTGAGGGGCCTGCTGCAGAGGCGGCCGATTTACGCGGTGTAACGAATTTCCTGATGGATACTATAGAGGATACCGATTATCTTACAAGGCTGATGGATATCTGTGTAAATACCGGGATTGATTTTGCAAAAGCGCAGGTGGAAGCCGGTGCAGATACAATCGGGATCGGCGATGCTATAGCAAGCCAGATATCGTGGGATACTTATAAGGCCTTAATTCTGCCGAAGGAAAAATTACTTGTTAAAGAAATTCAAAATACCGGCGCATTTGTAAGGCTGCATATATGCGGAAACATAACGCATCTTCTTCCGGGAATCGACAGCCTTGGAGTAGATATACTGGATGTAGACCACATGGTAGACATTGTGAAGGTCCGCAATATTGTCGGTAGCAAAGTTGTTATCAGCGGCAATATAAATCCTGTTGAAGGAATCCTGCGCGGAACACCCGGTTCAATCCGTGAATATGTAAATAAATCTTATAAGGCTGTTGGCAATCCGTTTATGGTTAATGCAGGCTGCGAGATACCTTCGGGCACCCCGGTTGAAAATCTGAAAGCATTTTGTGAACCGGTTCCCTATGTAAAATAAATTCAGTAATTGAGGGAATAAAATGGATAACTACCAGGAAAAAAAGAGGCGGGCATTTGCATTTCGAATAACATTAATTGCAGCGATAGGAGGATTACTTTTTGGTTATGACACTGCGGTTATATCGGGCACGGTAAGCGCCCTTAATTATTATTTTATTTTACCCAGGGGATTGGCGGAGATTTCAGCAAACTCACTACTGGGTTTTACAGTATCAAGCGCTTTAATAGGAGCTGTACTTGGAGGAGCTATTGCCGGGTATTTAAGCAATATATTCGGCAGAAAGAAAGCTTTAATGATTTCTGCTGTTCTTTTTATGATTGCTTCAATCGGCTCGGCAATCCCTGAACTGGGATTCAAACCGGTTGGAGAGGGCGGGTATACGGTTCTAACTCAATTTATAATTTACCGTATGCTGGGCGGGATTGGAGTCGGTATGGCTTCGCTTCTTTCCCCTCTTTATATTGCAGAAATTGCACCGGCCCATAAAAGAGGGAAACTGGTTTCATTCAACCAGCTTGCTATTATTATTGGAATGCTTATAGTCTTTTTTGTTAATTATTTTATTGCCCGCCAGGGCAATGACAACTGGATAAACGTGACCGGATGGAGATGGATGTTTGCATCGGAAATAGTACCGGCGGCAATGTTTTTTATCCTTTTATTTATTATCCCTGAGTCGCCAAGATGGCTTATGCTGAAGGGCCGTGAAGTAAAAGCGTCGTCAATTCTGGGCAGGATAAATGGTGCGGAAAGCGCAAAGCTTATCATGAATGATATAAAAGGATCATCAGCCTCTAAACAGGGAAAATTGTTTATGTACGGCTGGAAATTAATTGCCGTGGGAATACTGCTCTGCATTTTTCAGCAGTTTACAGGAATAAACGTAGTCCTTTATTACGGGCCGGAGATATTCAAAAACCTGGGCAACGGTACTAATTGGGCTATGCTGCAGACTATTGTTATAGGCGCAGTCAATTTAATTTTTTGTATTGTTGCAATTAATACAGTTGATAAATTCGGGCGAAAGCCGCTCCAGATAGCCGGGGCAATTATTATGGCAGCAGCTATGACCGGGCTTGGTTTTGTATTCTTGTCAGGCAGCCTTGGAGTTGCAGCGCTGATTTTTATGATTATTTTCATGGCAGGATTTTCATTTTCGTGGGGACCTGTTGTATGGGTTCTGCTTTCAGAAATATTCCCCAATAAGATAAGAGGAAGGGCAATGTCCGTTGCAGTTGCAGTACAGTGGATATCAAATTACCTGGTTTCATGGACGTTCCCGATGATGGATAAAAGTACATGGCTGACGAATATGTTTCATCACGGGTTTGCATACTGGGTTTACGGAGTTATGGCAGCTTTAGCGGGATTGTTTATGTGGAAGATGGTTCCGGAGACCAAGGGCAAGACTCTTGAACAATTAGAAAAACGGTGGGAAGTAAAAAATATCTAATTATTTCTATAATATACGAAATCACCTTTTTAGAGTGATATCAAGTTCTTTCCCGGCAATGCTTGTAAATATTTTACCGCTATTATGTTTTCAATGCTGTTGTGTAGGATACCGTAATTTATAGATTAAATCTTGATATTGAAAAAATAATTCATCAATTTACATAATAATATTTCTTTCTTTAAAATGCTTAATAAGGGCAAAGTGAAATAGCTTTTTAACTGAAGATAAAAAAAGCAGCGGGAATAATTAAGCATCACATTCTTCAAATATTCTTAAATAGTGTTTCAACATAATTTTACAGTATTAGTTATAATGAATAATCGTGTTAGATTGATTATTTCGCTTTTGGCGTCTTTGTAAAAGCTGTAAGATCTACCGGGTAATACTAAATAGAGTGTTAGAATAAAGAAAAACTTTCATTTAACCTTTTTGTCCGATCCAATTAATAAGAAAAGTTCCTGACTATAAATGATGCATATCGAAACAAGGAATGATGATGAACCGGGAATACAAGATCTTAATTGTTGAAGGCCTTTCATTTAATGAAAGGTTGAAAGAGAGAGAAATCAAGAAAGTTCTCCCGCAATGTACAATTAAAAGAGTGGGAACCGAAAAAGATTTTTTGGAAGCTGCCGAACAATTTATGCCTGACATTATTTTATCTGAATATGAACTGCCGGGATTCAATGGATTAACAATTGTAAAATTAGTGCATGAAAGAATTCCATTTACTCCTTTAATCATTATTACCGCTGCAATAAATGAAGACTCTGCAGTTGAGTGCATGAAGGCCGGAGCCGCTGATTACGTTATAAAAGAACATATTAAAAGGTTAGGCCCGGCTGTTCTTAAAGCCCTTGAACAAAAGAAAATTATGCATGAAAAGCAAAAGGCCCAGACGGCGCTTATTGAAAGTGAAGAAAGATTTCGAATGGTTTTCGAAAATGTATTTGACGGTATCTCCATATATATTGAAAATCCCGATCCATTTAAAAGAAAACTTTTCGAATGCAATGAGCAATACTCTGCTATGGCAGGCCGAAGCCGCAAAGAACTGCTTCAGCTAGGAAGCACACAAGAACTCCAAATTACTCTGGAAGACAATGCAAATAAGAATCGAATAGACGCTTTAATAAAAGAAAATATGTATCAGGGTACATTCTCCTGGATTCGGCCGGATGGGAAGGAAAACATTATCGAATATGTAGCTAAGCCGTTTACATGGCGGGGACGGGAATATTTTATTGGCATTGACCGGGATATCACCGATCGAAAACACGCTGAAAATGAATTACGTAAATTATCCAAAATCGTTGAGCAAAGTCCGGCTTCAGTCATTATTACAGATAAAAGCGGGAATATCGAATATATAAACCCAAAAGTTACGGAAATTACCGGGTATAAATTCGAAGAATTAGTCGGTAAAAATCCACGAATCTTCAAGTCGGGGGGAAAATCAAAAAAAGATTATAAAGTTCTTTGGGACACTATTAATTCAGGGAAAGAATGGCGTGGTGAATTTCAAAACAAAAAGAAAAACGGTGAAATATTCTGGGAATCTGCATTAATCTCGCCAATGTTAAATGAAAAAAAAGAGATAAGCTGGTTCATAGCAATTAAAGTTGATATTACAGAACCCAAAATTATTTTGGAAGAACTAATTATTGCTAAAGAAAAGACAGGGCAATCCGATAAACTTAAGTCGGAATTTTTATCTCAGGTTTCTCACGAAATCAGGACGCCTTTAATTTATATTATAAATTATACTGATTTGATAAAAGACGAGATTAAAGAAGGCAACTTCTCCGGTTTGCCGGAATATCTTGAAGCATTATCCGATGCAGGTAAAAGGATACAAAGAACATTTGATTTAATTTTTAATTCAGCACAGATTTCAACAAATAATTTTAGTCCTAAATTTATTAGAGTAAATTTAATAAATGACATATTGCTGCAAGTTTATAATGAATTCAAAAATCAAGCTGACCTGAAAAGATTAGATTACATTTTTATTGATAATTCAAAAGACAAAAATATAATTGCCGACCAGTATAGTGTGCATCAATTATTTTCAAATCTTGTTGATAATGCAATCAAGTATACAAAAAAAGGATTTGTTAAAATAGATATTTCAGAAGAAGACAGGACTATCTTAGTAAAAGTTATTGATTCCGGGATTGGCATTTCAAAAGATTTTCTTTCTCATATTTTTGAACCGTTCAGCCAGGAAGAGCATGGTTATACCAGGCAGTATGAGGGGAACGGCCTGGGACTTATGCTTGCTAAAAAATATTGTGAAATAAACAGCGCGGAAATTGATGTTAAAAGTATTAAAGGCAAAGGATCAACCTTTACCGTAAAATTTAATTTATATTAACAAACAGGTATATATGCAAACTATCAGTTTTTCATAAAGTAAATTAAAAAATTCGATAAATCATATGTTAAAATAGTGGTTTATGTTCTAATCCGCATTATTTTAAAAGTTTACAAAACCGAGGTAACTAATATGGAAAATGAACAAAGAAGCATTAAACCAGATCAATACCCGGAGAAAATGCGCGAAGAGACCACGTCACTTCTTAACTCCACATTAAACTCAATAAAAGAAGGTATACTTGTGGTTAATCTTAAGGGGAAAATTATCTTTTTTAATAAAAAATTTTTAGAGATATGGAATATACCGGAAGAAATAATATGTGAAAAGAATGATGATAAAACTATAAAATATGTTCTTCAACAGTTAAAATATCCCGACAAATTTATTGAAAAAATAGATGAATTATATTCGGATCTATCTGCTGAAAGCCACGATTTAATAGAATTTAATGATGGAAGATATATAGAAAGGTATTCCCAGCCTCTTACTATTAATAACATTGCTACCGGAAGGGTTTGGAGTTTCCTTGACATAACCGATAAAATAATTATTAAAGAAAGTTTAGATAAAGAAAAAGAACTGTTTCAGATACTGCTGGACAACATACCTGATACTATTTATTTCAAGGATAAAAATTCGAAGTTTATTAGAGTTAACAAAGCACAGGCAAATACTTTGGGAATATCCGATCCGAAAGAGTCTGTAGGTAAAAGTGATATGGATTTTTTTGAGATAGGACATGCAACCGATGCTTATGAAGATGAACAGAAAATAATGCAGTCAAAAATTCCATTAATAGCAAAAGTAGAAAATATTAGGACAGCCGAAGGAACGTATCGCTGGGTTACTGCTACGAAAGTACCGATTATTGATAATCACGGAAGATGTACGGGCCTGGTAGGCATATCAAGAGATATTACATCCTACAAGCTTACAGAAGAAAAATTAGAAAAATATTCGGAGGAATTAAAAGGGCTAAATGCGGCTAAGGATAAATTATTTTCTATTATAGCGCATGATTTAAGAAGCCCTTTCAGTTCGCTTCTCGGACTTTCCGAAATTGTTTTGGATGATTTTGAAACTTTATCACGGGATGAAATAAAGGGGTATAATATTGAAATTTATAATGTACTGAAAAACGAACTAACGCTGCTTGAAAATCTGCTTAATTGGTCAAGATTAGAAACGGGGCAGATGAAACTTAATCGTGAAAGGATAAATCTTTATACCAAAACAGAAAGCGTTATAAGCCTTCTTTCAGTGAACGCAAAATTAAAAGATATAGATTTATTAAACGAAACAGCTAAAGATATTTTTATTTCAGCCGATCCTAATATGCTTCATTCGGTATTGCAAAATCTAATTGCCAATTCAATAAAGTTTACAAATAAAGGCGGCCTTATAAAAGTAAATTCGGAAAATATGCGTAATGATTTTATTCAGATAACCGTTTCAGACAACGGGATAGGAATGACGAAAGATCAGATAAAAAATTTATTCGGTCTGACGGCAACATCCACCAGAGGTACTAACGACGAAAAGGGAACCGGATTAGGACTTATGATCTGTAAAGAGATGGTAGAGCGGCACGGTGGAATAATTTCTGCTAAAAGTGAAACCGGCAAAGGGACTGATATTTCCTTTACCATGCCGAAAGCAGATTAAAAATTTACCGTTTCTTATTTTGGAACATTAAGATAATTTTTAAAATCCCTTTTCCCTGACTGTTATAGATATAAGAAAAATATAAGTACTATTTACTTAAAATGAATCAGTAAAAACACGTAGAAAAATCTATGTGTTTTTACGTACTAATATATACTACAAGATTAAAATGTTACCATATTATATCTTTTTTATTAAAGATTTGTATATGTCTGAATATAACATCAATCACACATTGGCTCATAAGTAAGGTGATAAAATCGTGATAGAAAAAAAATCATGTTAATCAGTTTAATCCTGTAAATCCCGGTTCAGATTCGATTATTTTTGAAATAGCGTCATCAATCATTTTCTGCGTTGAACCGGAGATATCTATATCAACTGCATAGTCAGGCTCTTCCAATGTATCGAACTGGCTTTTTAGCATGGCGGGTTTAAAGAAATGATCTTTCCTTTCCTCCATTCTTTTCCTGATCAGATCAAAGCTGCCCTTTAAATATATAAACGTTACTTCATTATTTACTTTCAAAATCTTCCTGTAAGCTTCTTTAAGCGCAGAGCAGGAAATAACAATATTTTCATTTTTCTCAATTGCCTGTTCAATTATATTTCTTAAAGACAGCAGCCAGGGCAGCCGGTCATCATCATTAAGCGGAACGCCGTTTTTCATTTTTTCAACATTCTCAGCCGGGTGGTATTCATCGCCTTCAAAGAACTTCCAGCCGAATTTATTACCAATAGCTTTTCCCACAGTTGATTTACCGGAGCCCGATACCCCCATTACAATAAATATCATATATTATTCTCCATTTAATAAAAATATATTATTCCTAAATAAATTTTCCCTTATAAGCCCATAAACCCAGCGCGGGATTGGATATGTAAAATATTTCCTCTCCGCCCGGCAGTATGTTTATTCCGTCTTTCAGATTATCCGGGTTGTATTTTTTAAGCGCTTCATCCAGGGGGCCATACTGGAAGTTAACACTTTCCATTTCTTCGCGCGATATTTTGCCGGGACAGTAAGTAATTGAAAATCTCCCTTCGGATGAACCGTGGATTAAATGAGCTGCCGCGCCCAGACTGCCCTGCAGGTCTTCATTTTGTTTTACAAGCGCCAAAACTTCCGGCGTATTTACATAACCGTACTTCCTTATTATTTTATCATTACCCGGATCTTCACCGAAAGCTTTCAATCCCGGGGCAAGTACAATCAGTTCGCCTCCATCCGCAATTGCCATCCGCGTGCGGTAAACGGCTTTATTGCCAAGCCATGTTGTTTTAAATTCGGAAGGATCAAGGTATACAACAATCTTTTTCAAAGGTTCATCCAGCATAACAAAATTTACTTTCAGCGAAAGCTCTGCGGCAAGGTTAAAACACTCAATATCATCTCCCACATATAATCCTTTTACTGCAAGATTTCCTTCATCATCCTTCCCTACAACAGTAAGCACATAAATAATGGGCATGTTACCGGCAAAATGATCCGAACCGTAATTCAATACCCTTTTAACGGGAGTATCCGCCCTTCCCATAATTTTTTCCATGCCGTAAGCTGCGCCCAGGAAATGACTTTTATTTATTCCTTCCCTTCCGCCCGTACCGATAAATATATTTTTATTATGGTTAGCCATTCCTATTACTTCATGAGGTACAACCTGCCCGATTGAGAGTATCAGGTCAAAATTACCGTTGACTAAAAGCTCATCCACCTGTATAGGTATTGGGTAATCAACAGCTCCGCCTGAAATATCTTTAACATAATCAGGTGGGACAATGCCGAGAGTATGAAGGCCTGTTTTCCAATCATGCACGCGGAACAAACCGGAAGGCACTTTCCCGTACATTGTTTTAATTTCACTTTCAGTCATCGGGTAATGAGTGCCTATAGCCGGAAGAATATCCGTAAGACTATCCTTATAATATTCCCAGGCATATTCCGTTAATATTCCTGCCTGCGAGTGAAACCTTGTAATATCCGGAGGAACGGCAAGAACTCTTTTCCTTTTTCCGATCTTGTCCAGGGCTTCGTATAACCCTGATTTTAATTCATCGCGAGATATATTTTTTTCTACCGAACCTTTTGAATAGTATAACATATAGCTACTGATAATTAGTTAAGAATAAAATTTAATGCGTAACTACTTGTGCAAAACCGGACCTGCCGTATACCTCAATCTGAAATCCTGTAATATTACCGCTGTCGTCTTTTTTAAAATGAATTACTAACTTAACGCCTTTTGCATAAAAATCATTTTTAGTTTCAGCATAAAGCATCCGCTTTGAGCCGTCCATATCCTGCAGCATGAGATGATTATTCTCTACGAAAATTTTCAGCCCCCCATAATGATAAACCCTGTAGAGCCCTTCATACTGTTTTAATTCCGAACTGTCTATATTCAGTTCCGGGCGGGCAAATACATATTGAAGCCCCCATGAATACCCTAATGGTTTCGTTCCGGAGTGGCCGACCTCTTCCAGCACGCGGGTTTTAAGATTAAGTCCCGTATAATTGCGTGACTTAAGAACACTTTCAAATTTATTCAGAACTGCCGGATCTTCATACTCTCCTATGCCGATGAACAGCCTGACGGGAAGTTTTGTATTTGCGGCAGCAAATTCTTTTTCATACTTAAAAGTAACTTCGTCTGCCCAGGGTACTGCAGGGCTTGTAACCAGGTAACGGTTGAAAAGATTCGTCTCGTGAAACATGGTATACAGTGTAAAAAGGCCGCCAAGAGAAGTTCCGATTAAAGTACGGTCGTCGCTGCGAACCCGGTATTTTGATTCAATGAAGGGAATCAGTTCCGTTTTTATGAATTGAAGAAACTTAGGTGCATTGCCGCCCCAGGTAGTTTCATGTTCCGGAAGAGGAGTAAAATCCCCTCTTCTGAGTGAATCATAATTCGGTGTATTGCCACCCCAGGTAATTCCTACAATAACCATTTCCGGGATAAAACCGTCAAAGTACTGCTGGCCGTAGATACTCTGCATAAGTGTGAAATCCCACTGTGCATCAAGCAGGAAAACAACGGGATAAACTTTGGTTGTATCTCCGTAATTGGCGGGCAGATTTATATAAAGATCATATTTTTTATCCGTTACGGAAGAATTAATGCTTAGCAGTTGCGTTCCGGCAATTGAAACCTCCGGCGGAGTGCCTGCCGGATTCTGAGCATGAATATTTACCGGGAGCAGCAGAAAAAATAATAGAATTGAAACGGCGGCGATTCTTTTCATGGCGGATTCCTTGAAATAACTTTTTTAATTCTTCAATAATTTTTAAAACTACTATTGAAGCTATTCAAAGTCAAGTAGAGGAATATTAAGGTTTTATCTTGCTGTAAAGACTGGGTCACCGCCACGGCGGGGCAGGCATGCCCCGTCTAGTACAACCTTAAGTATACAAGATTTAAGTTGACAAATAAATTAGCGGGGTTGAATTAATTAAAATATTTAAATTCAAAATGTAAGGCTCAGCTATGAGGTGATCCTCACGAAATTGGACAGGCAGACCTTCGGGATTTTTGCACGCACAGATTGTTAATCTGTGCTACGAATTTTTATGCCTCCGGCATGTGGAGGAGATTAAGTTAGAAGTGTCCTATTTTTTTGCAAATATAAATCCAAAATGTAAGGCTCACCTTAGAGGTGAACCTCACGAAATTATCGTAAACTAAATTAATTCCTCATATACATTTCTTCAATCAGATTGTTATATCTTTCTTCAACTGCTTTGCGGCGGATCTTAAGGCTGGGTGTTATTTCTCCGTTTTCCAGGCTGAACGGTTTATCAAGCAGGGTGAATTTACGTACTCTTTCGTAGTTCTCAAGATTCTTCTGGATCTTCGACATGTCCTGTTCTATCAAATCGTATATCTCTTTCATCCTTACAAGTTCTTCATGACTGCCGTAAGTGATCTTATGAGCATCTGCATATTCCCTGATTGCTTCAAAATCCGGTACTATAAGGGCGCTTAGAAACATTCTCTTATCGCCAATCAGAACAAACTGGTCTATATATTTGTTCGCCATAAACAGGTTTTCTATATGTGTCGGGGCAATATATTTGCCGGCGGAAGTTTTGAACAAATGCTTTTTCCTGTCGGTAATCATTAGGTAGCCTTCGATATCAAATACGCCGATATCTCCCGTATGAAGCCAGCCGTCTTTAAGCGTTTCCTCCGTTTCTTTCTTGTTCTTAAAGTAACCAAGCATTACATTGGGACCTCTTGCAAGTATTTCTCCGTCGGAAGCTAACTTTATTTCAACACCGGGAAACGGTTTACCAACCGTGCCGAATTTATAATCGTCCGGTTTGTTTGCCGATATCATTGGTGCGGATTCTGTTAAACCATAACCTTCAACAACATAAATTCCAATTGCTTCGAAAAACTCGCCGAGATCGCGGGCAAGCAATGCACCGCCTGAAATAAAGAATTTTAAATTTCCTCCCATAAGCCCGCGGATTTTCTTAAAGACAAGTTTGTCTGCAATCTTATTTTTAATTAATAAACCGAAAGGTATTTTTCCTGCTTTCTTAGCCCGGCAATATTCTTTACCCGTCTCAATTGCATTGAAGAATATCCTTTGTTTAGTCTTCGATTGAGAATCTACATTCTTCAATATTTTTGAATAAATCCTTTCAAACAACCTGGGAACCGTAGTAACAATTGTCGGGTGCACTTCCATCATATTGCGTGAGACAGCTTCAATGCCTTCGGAATAACAGATCAATGCACCGGAAGCCAAACCACAATAGTAAGCCATTCTTTCAAATATATGGCAGAGGGGAAGGAAGGATAAAAAGATATCGCTTTCACCAATCGGATATGTTTTTAAAATTGTATTAACAACAGACAAAATATTTTTATGTGTAAGCATAACCCCCTTCGGCTCGCCCGTTGCGCCTGAAGTATAAATTATAGTGCACAGGTCATTTTCATTTATCTTACTTGTACATTCTCTCAGGAAATGAGGCCGGCCGGACTTTAATAATATTCCCATTTCCTGAACTTCTTTAAAAGAATAAATAGTCTGGCCGTCGCCAGGGGAATCTTTTTCATTCAGTACTATTATGAATTTCAGGTACCTGCATTTATTTTTTACTTTAATAACTTTATTCAACTGGAATTTATTCGAAACAATTATTCCTTTTGACTCTGAATTATTCAGAACAAATTCGACAGACTCTGCTATAAGTGAAGGATATAACGGAACGTCAACTGCACCCAGGGTTAAAACCGCCAGATCAGAGTAAACCCACTCCGGCCTGTTCTCAGAAATAATAGCTATCTTATCACCCGGCTTAACACCCAGAACCGAAAGGCCGAAGGCAAAATTTTCAGTTTCAGTCTTAAATTCCCCGTACGTTATACCCCGAAATTTTCCATCAACTTTTTTCATCAGCAGCGTATCTCTTTTTTCGCTTTTCCATTCACGGGTAAGGAACTCAAATAGTGCGGGGATAGTCCTGGTTTCTTTTAACAATGACATTCATTTTTCCTGATTTTATATACAAGAAAATTAGATTCACCGGCCGCCAATTCCAACGATGATCCGGTGCCGGATGAAAGTATTACAAAAGTATTACAATAAGGAAATTTGTGATAAGCCTTTATATTTATGAGGTTTAAGAAGTGTATAGGTTACTCCGACCTCACCCCTGGCCCCTCTCCTTATCAAGGAGAGGGGAAAAAGTTTTTTGTTATCGCGTAACCCCGGGTTATTCACCCGGGGTTAAAAACATTTCATCCGTCCCTTCGAGAAGTCCCACATAGTGGCAAGCCTTCGGGAGGGATTTAGGAAAAGTTTTATTCAGGAATCGTTTGTTACAAACCTGCCTGGAGACAGACAGGTTTGGCATGACTCCGGAATTTGGAGGAGAGACGGGGCCACATAGTAGTAAACTATGCCCGTCATTACAACTAAAAAATGTGAGGCTCACCTTTATGGTGAGCCTTACCTAAGTTATTTCATAAAGAGAAGCTTCTTAGTCTGTACAAAACTGCCCGCCTGCAGTCTGTAAAAATATAAACCGCTGGAAAGCTGCCTGCGGCTGCCGGCCTGCCCGGCATTGAATGAAACGGAATGCATACCCGCCGGTTGAAATTCATTTACCAAAGAGGCAACTTCATTTCCCAGTATATCATAAATCTTCAGAGTTACAAAACTGCCTGCTGCAAGCTGCCAGCTTATTATAGTTGAGGGGTTAAACGGATTGGGATAATTGTTATATAAATAATAACCCTTTATAACAGTCCGGTTGGTATTTCCGCCGGATGCTACTGCCGTAACATTATCACGAACAGTCTTGCCGATAGCTTCAAGCAAAGGCTGGGTGCCGTTTACTATGTCCTGATCAAGCGCCCAGATCATAACCCCGCCGAGATTGTTGTAAATACTGAACTCTGTTTTCAGCTTTACGGATTCCGTATCATCAAATGTAATAAATATTGTTGAGTCACTTTTTAAATAATAAGGGACCTTAGAAACAGAATCCCAATGATATACCCATTCCCGCGAGGCGGAGAAATTTGCAATATCAGAGTATGTCGGATCGGTTACTGTGCCGGTAAAAGGTTGGTACAAACCCTTTGAATTAAATTCCACACCGTAAAAAGGAATTCCCAACACCAGTTTAGCTGCCGGTATTTCCCTGCTGGTTTCAAGATATTTAATTGAACTGGAATCATCACCGTCGTTATATCTCGGCGCTGCGTATAACGGAGCATTATGACCTGTAAAAGCCGACCATGATCCAAAATAATTATAACCCATTACATTATACCAATTGATATAAGGAAGCATGCCGCTGTAATCAAAATATATCCCGTTATCTTTATTCGGAGGTATGGCCATAGTAATAAGCCAGGAGCTGTCTGTAGAATTAAATGACTCACGCAGCGCTTTTACTAATCCGGTTAGTAATGAACTTTGACCGGAAGCCGGAAATTCCCAGTCAATATCAATACCGTCATATTGATTAGACTTAAGGAACTTGACTACATTTGAAATAAATACAGCTCTCAGGCTTGAATCTGCCGATACTGTTCCGAAGCTGTCGGTAGTGTCATTTGCAAATGAAATTAATATTTTTTCATTTGCCGAATGCACTGCTTTTATTAATTCCGCATTAGGCACACCGTAATCCATGCCTATTGAACCATCCGCTACAGGCCAGGCAAAAGCCTGAATAACATGAGTCAGGTTACTGAACTCCATATCGCTCACCGCCGGCAGATTTGACCAGCTTTCATAATATCCGATAATCTTCTGTTGTGAAAAATTAGAGTATTGCACCGATAGAATCACGATAATTGTAATTATAAATCTTTGTAAGGATTGTTTCATTTAAATTGCCTGTAAAATTGTTTTTATGTTCAGTATTAATATTAAAAAAAGATATTAATAATTGAAGTTAAGCAAATGATATTTAAAGTTGCCCCGACATTTATAGCCTGTCGCGATTCGATCGGGAGGGATTGCTAAATTACAAAACATGTTAGGCTTTAGCCAAAATGGTATGAAATTTTTGGCTTGAACCAAAGGCTCATCCGCCTCTGGCGGAAAAGCCAATAAAGTCCGGGCTTCATCATTCCCTCCCGATAAGGAATCGGGACAGGCTCCGTTAAAAACCGGGGCTACTTTAAATACCTTTTATGTAACTTCAGTTAATTATTTTCCTAATTATTCTCTCAATTCTCCGTTAATTTTTTCAATTCAATTGATTTTGTATAGAATTCCTCAAGCGACAGCTCTTTTAAATATACCATTCCATGCGCTGCTCTTACACGTGGTATTTCATGTTTTATAAAAAAGTCTCTTCCAAGGCATAACCTTACAGTATGATACTGGTCTGCCAGTATTTTTTGAGCCAGTGCGGAGAATGGGCCGTCTAGTTCCCAGCTTGGAAAACTT
>Ga0181535_10003733_pt1 | contig 17455 bp, 16 predicted proteins | sample PEATcosm2014_Bin_44_FD_119774 | JGI IMG/M metagenome (GOLD analysis project Ga0181535, IMG submission 119774) | Peatland microbial communities from MTU Mesocosm Facility, Houghton, MI, USA - PEATcosm2014_Bin17_30_metaG | ecosystem: Environmental > Terrestrial > Soil > Wetlands > Peat | place... | reverse complement strand
GGCGAAGGGCGAGGAGCGGCTATGGGCATTCGGGGCGAGCTTTTCTCTACGAGGGTCAGCTGCAACGGCAGGACCTACTTCTTCAACGTCAAGGAAAACCGCATGGGAGATATGTTCCTCACCGTGGTGGAAAGCAAGCCCTCCGAGACGGAGGGGTTCGAGCGCCGCTCCGTCGTCGTCTTCCGCGAGGACATGGCGGAATTCGTCAAGGCGTTCCAGGGCGCTCTCAGCTATATGGAAAAATCTGGGCGCGGCTCCGGTGCCCTGGATTTCTCCCCGCCGGCGAAGGGATCCGCGGACAAGCGCGGGAGGACCACCGGCTTCGCGGGCAGCGAGTCGAGCGAGGCGCCCAAGAAGCGCCGCATCGTCGTGCGCCGCAGGCCGGCGGCGCCGGGGGACCCGGACTAGCCCGCCATGCACTTCGCCACGACGCTCCGCTCCCTCGGTCCGTCGAACTCGCATAGGTAAATCGCCTGCCAGGTCCCGAGGACGAGCTCTCCTTCGCTTATCACGACGGCGAGGGAGGGCCCGAAAAGGCTGGTCTTGATATGCGCGTCGGAGTTGCCCTCGGCGTGGCGGAAACTCGGGTCGCGGGGCGCGAGGAGGGCGAGCTGCTTCTCGATGTCCCGGCGGACATCGGGATCCGCCGACTCGTTGATAGTGAGGGCCGCGGTCGTGTGCAGAGTTTGGAGCACGCAGACGCCCTCGCCGATGCCCGACTCGCGGACTACCTTGGCGACGAGCGACGTAATGTCGATGATGTCCACCCGCCTCGCGCTTCGGACCTTGATGACCGACGGTTTCGCCATATCCTCCGGTCCTGCCTATTCCGCTATGTAGTTGAAGCTCTCGCGCTGGATCGGCGAGGGCCCCAGCCTGCGGCAGGCCTCGCGGTGCTCGAGAGTCGGGTAGCCCTTGTGCCTCGCGTAGCCGTATTCCGGGTAGAGCCAGTCGTATCGCTCCATCGCCCTGTCGCGCGCGACTTTCGCCAGGATGGAGGCGGCCATGATCGCGGGGACGACCGCGTCGCCCTTGACGACGCAGGCGCAGGGGCGTCCCAGGCGGGGCGGGCGGTTGCCGTCGACAAAGACGGCTCCAGGCGGGGGGCGGTTCCGCGCCGCCAGCGCGGAGGCCATTCCCAGATAGGCGCGGCGCATCGCGAGGAGGCTGGCGCCGAGGATATTCAAGCCGTCGATCTCGCAAGGGTAGGCCCAGCCGACCGACCAGGCCAGGGATCCTTCGACGATAAGCGCGTAGGCCGCCTCGCGGCGCCTGGCCGAGAGGGCCTTCGAGTCCCCGAGCTCCTCGACGGGAAAGGCGTCCGGCAGGACGACGGCCGCCGCCGATACCGGCCCGGCGAGGGGACCGCGTCCGGCCTCGTCGATGCCGCAGACGCCGGGGCCGAGGGGCGGGCCTTCGGGAAAATCGTCGGCCCGCAAGACTCGGCCCCCCGCCTCGGGAAGCTCGAAGAGCTCTTCGTTCACGACCCGATGATACCGCGTCCCCCGCGAGGCGCATAGCCCGCGGCGAGCTACAACACGGCCCCAAGTCGGGATACTATACGCGGATGGACTTCACCTTCTACAAATTGCGCCTCTGCGATTCCGACATGGTGCTGGTGGACGACCTGGAGGGCGACGGGAAGGGCAGGGATTGGGCGATGGCCGCGAAGGCCCTCCTGCATAGACGGCGAGGAGCCGGGGCCGACAGGCTCGCCGTCGTCTCGAAGCCCGAGGGCGAGGCGCGGCTCCGAGTCTATCAGCCCGACGGGACGACGGGCCCCTTCGCCGACGCCGCCATCTGCGCGGCTCGCTTCCTCCTCGATTCGGGCCGGAGCGGCGCCGAGGACGTCTCGATGAGGATTCCCGGCGCCGAGCTACGGGTAGACGTCCTCGATTCGGCCTCCCTCGGCCTCTCGCTCGGTCCGCCGAGGGGAATGCCGGACGGCGAGGCCCTCGGAGCGGCCGAGGCGGCGATGCGCGCCACGAGCATCGAGGCGGCGGGCGAGCGTTTCCAGGTCGTCCTGCTGCGCGCGGGAATCCCTTCCGCGGACCTGGCCGCCGTCTTCGCCGAGGGCGGCGCCGCCAGGGCGAGGGCGCGCATCGCCTCCTCGCGGAAGCGCGAGCCGAGGCGCGCGGAGTCGGCGCCGGTCGTCATCACCGTCCGCGTGACCTCGCGAGGGCAGCTCCTCGTGTCCGCGCCGTCCGGCGGCGCCGTGGACTGCTGCGCCGCGGCGGCGGCCGCTCTCGCTGCCTCGGCCGCCGTGGGCTATGCGGACCGGGAGGCTATGGTCAGGCTCGGATCCGGCGCGCTCTGGGTCGAGTGGACCGTCTCGGGGGCGCTCTATGTCGCAGCGAGGCCCGAATACGTGTACAGGGGCGAGTACCACCTATCCGAATGACTCCCGCGGGGGCGGCGCGGCCTCTCGGCCCGTCTCTTTCAGGCGCGGATGCGTATTTTGAATCCCACGAGCGCCGTGCCGGCGAGGACCAGAGCCGCCCCGCCTATCATCGCGAGGCTGATCCTCTCCCCGAGGAGGATCCGTCCCCAGAGCATCCCGAAGACGGGAATGAGGAAGGTCACGGTCAGGGCCTTTGTAGGCCCGAGCTCGGCTATCAGCCTGTAGTAGATCAAGTACGCGACAGCGCTGCAGAGCAGCGCGAACAGGGCCAGGGCGGCGAGAACGGATGGACCGGGCATCGCCCTGGGCGGGAAGGCGGCCGCGAGCGGCAGGATGATGACGCCGGCGGCGAATTGGCTGCCCGCCGCCATCGCGCGAGCTTCGATGTCCGCCGCGCGCCTTTTGATGTAGACCCCGCAGAGGCCGTAGCAGGCGGTCGCGAGTATGCAGGCGGAGATCGCCGGCGCAAGCATGGGGGAGGCGGGCAGGGACCCGAAGCTCGTTATCGCCGCGACCCCCGACGCGCCTAGGACGAGGCCCGCGAATTTGGCGGCCGAAAGAGCCTCCCCCAGCCAGATCGCGGAGAATACGGCGCCGAAGAGGGGCGACAGAGCGTTGAGCACCGACTCGACGGATGCCGGCACGTAGAGAGCCGCGAAGGAAAATAGGAGGAAAGGCAGGCCGGAGTTGACGATCCCGATCACGACCAAGCGCTTCCAATCCCGCCTCCAGCCCAGGCGGTAGCCTGTCGCCGCGAAGAAGGCGAGGAGGGAAAGACCCGCGATCAGCATCCTCATATCCGCGGTGAGGACGGGCCCGACGATCGGGGAGAGGTAGCGCATGAACATGAACGAGCTACCCCATATCGCCGAGAGCGCGAGAAGCAATGCCGCCTGAATTGCGTTCATGGTCCCGAAGGTAACAGAGGCCTGGAACTTCGGTCCACCGAGAAAGGGTGTTCGAATTCCTCGCTTCTCCGCGGCTTAAGCCTCGAAATAATCGGCGCGATAGTCCCCTATGTCATCGAATCCGAGGCCGCGATAGAGGGCGCAAGCGGCCGCGTTGGAAGGCTTGACGAATAGGGCTGGAGACCGACCCTGATCGGATATCTCGGCAAGGAGCGCCGCCATGAGGGCGAAGGCGATCCCGCGGCCCCTTCGCGAGGGAAGCGTGTATACCCCGCCGATCTGATCGACGGCGAAGCCTCTCGCATTCGTTCCCGCCTTGGCTACTATGACCCCTCCCTCTTCCGCGGCGAACACGAGCTGCCTCTCCAAGGCCCGGGCGAGCGAAGCCTTGCAGGCCGCCGGGTTGAACCGATGAATGCGCGTAAGCACTTCCTCGCGTTCGTAGGCCTCCTGGAGAGGGAGGAGGGCGGCGAGGTCGGCCAGGAAAGCTCGTCGGATCGACAGTTCCGGATGGCCGGGAACCGTCGCGTCGAGCGGCTGCCGCTCGCATTCGGCCCTGGCCATCATCCGATAGGCGACCGACGCCAGCGGCTCGAGGCTCAAGGCCGATTCGTATCGCTCGACGTCCTCGGTCATTCCGGTGACCGAAGCGGGCGGGAAGGAAGAGGCGAGGAGGGATATGCCCGCTTCGCGATCGTCGTTCGAGGCCGGGAAAATCGGGAAGACCAGGCGCGAAGGATGACAGAGGACGGCGCCTGCGATCTCGGGGCCGTCCGAAGCGGAAGGCGCCGCCGCGGAAGCGTCTTCGACGTCGACCAGCCACACGGCGCCGCGGAGAGGCGAGGGAAGCCGGACGGACGCCGAAGCGCCGAAGCCGGCTTCCCGAAGGAGGCGGCCTGAGAAGCCCACGCGGCGCTCTTCACCCTCCCGGAGGAAGGCGGAGAGGGCGGGAATGTCCGCCCCTACGGCCCGCCGCCATCGCGGCGCGCCCGTTCGCGCGCTCGGGCGACTTCCCGTTCCTAGGCCGGGAGCCTTCATTCGGGGAGATGCAGGGGCAGCCTGCCCTGTGCCTGGGCCTTGCCCGCGAGGACGGCGATGCCGGCCCTGATGGAGTCGCTCGAGTAGCTGTAGACGGCCACCGAGGCCTCGGCCCAGGGCGCCCTCGCGAGAGGCGCTGGGCTCTGGACGGACAATATCGCCACGCGCTTGCCCGCCTCATGGGCACGCTCGGCGAAATCCATTCCCGCTTCGTTGGCGACGCAGACGACCACGGCGTCGACGCCCGCAAGGTCGCGGGCGAAGGCCGCCAGCTCGGAGCCGACCGCGGCGCCCTCCGGCTCGTAGGAGAAGCGGAAAGTCCCGGCCCCAGGATAGTCGACGCGGGCTGCGTCGAAGAACTCCTTGAAGGGCCCGGCAAGGAGAAGGCGCCCGCCGCCCCGATCCCGAGGGGAAAAGGGAATTCCGCCCGAGCGCAGGACGGTGGCGCTCCGATAGGCCTGCGCCGCGAAGAAGGCAGCGGCCTCGGGATCGGGCACTTTGGCCGCGAGCCCCGCGAGATCTGGGACGAGAACCGCCTTCCCGCGAGGCCTCAGGTACCTCAGCTTCGTCTCGACGACCTTGGCCGCGGCCGCGCGAACCAGCGCCCGGAAGACGGGCTTTTCCCGATAGGACTCGAGGAGGCGCGTCCAGGCGGGATCGTCGGTCGTAAGGAGCTTGCTTATCATGAGCAGGTCGTTGCCTGCCTCCACCGCCTTGATGCAGGCCTCGGAAATGGAGCCGGCAGCCTCCCCCGCCCCGTTCATAGCGAGGTCGTCGGTCACCGCCAAGCCCCTGAAGCCGATTCGGCCGCGCAGGAGGGTCGTCATGAAATAGGGCGAGAGCGATGCGGGCCACCCATCGCCCGTGACTAGGGGGAAGCAGAGATGGCCGCTCATTATGGCGGGGATGCCCTCGGCCGACAGTACGCGGTAGGGCAGGAGCTCGCGGTCCCAGAGGGTCTTTTCGTCGACGCGGATGACCGGGAGGACGCCGTGCGAATCGTCCTCCGTATCGCCGTGCCCCGGGAAATGCTTCGCGGTCGCGATGACTCCGGCGTCGGCGAGACCGCGGACGAAGGCCGAGCCTAGCGATGCCGCGAGCTCCGGGTCGTCCGAGAAGGCACGCGGCCCGATTATGTAGCTCTTGGGCTTGGTGGCGAGGTCGACGGAAGGGGCGAAGTCCATGTTGACGCCGAGCGCCGCGAGCTCCCTGCCGATGAGGTTCGCGGAGCGATAGGCGTCATAGGGCCTGCCCGAGGCCCCGATCGCCATATTGCCGGGCGTGATCGTCGTCGCGCCCTTGATGTGGCGTATCCACCCGCCTTCCTGGTCGGTGGCCACGAGGAGAGGCAGGCCCAGGCGCGAGTCGAGGGCGGCTCCCTGAATCCCGTACACCGCCTTGGCGACTTTGCCGCTGTCCTCGGCGTTCCAGCCGAATATCTTCACGCCTCCCAGGGAGCGCTTTTCGATCCATTCGTACAGGAGGGGACCGGGCTCGTCGCCCGGATAGGCCATCATGAGGATCTGGCCTACGACTTCCTCGTCTCTCATCCTGCCGACGATCGAGGCGGCAAGCGCCGCTTCGGCGTCGCCTCCTTTCACCTCCGAAGCCCAGAAATCGGCTTGGGGCGGGGAGGCCGAGGCGAAGCTCGCGGAGGCGAGGACAACCGCGAAAGCGAGCGTCCTGCCGTGCGGCGCGCGGCCTCGCGCTCCGCGCCTCGATCTATGGAGAAGAAGGGGCGTAGGCTTCTCCCTTCATCTCGTCGATATACTGGGATGCGGAATGGGCCGCGATCGCTCCGTCCGAGGCGGCGGTGACCAATTGGCGGAAGCTGCAGGCGCGCACGTCTCCGGCCGCGAACAGCCCCGGCTGGCTCGTCGCCATGCGATCGTCGGTAAGGATGTAGCCCGCCTCGTCTTTCTTGGCCCCGGTCGCGAGGGCGCTCTGGGGGATCGAGCCGACGAAGACGAAGACCGCGTCGAAGGCCTCTTCATGGGCTCCTCCGCCCTCCGCCTTGTCGAGAAGCACGGACTCCACTTTCTTTGTCCCCCTGATCTCCTTGATGGTCGTATTGAAGCGGACTTCGATATTGGGATTGGAGAGCGTACGCTCGGCCAAAGAGGCTTGCGCCCTGAAGCGGTCCCGGCGGTGGACGACCACTATCTTGTCGGATAGCTTGGCGAGGAACGCGGACTCGTCGCAGGCCGCGTCGCCGCCTCCGACGACCATTATGCGCCTTCCCTTGAAGAACGGACCGTCGCAGGTCGCGCAATAGGATACGCCCCGCCCCGCGAACTCCTCCTCGCCGGGAACGCCCGCGTGCCTGTGCTTGGCCCCGGTAGCCAGCACGACGGTCTTGGCCCTGAGGCCGCCCTCGCTCGTGTCGACGACGAAGAACCCGCCGTCTTTTCGCAGCTCGCTCACCGTCGCGGTGAGCGAAGAAGCGCCGAAAGCCTCGGCCTGCCTGCGCATGACCTCGGACAAGTCGTAGCCGCTAACGGGGCCCATGACGCCGGGATAATTCTCGAGGGCATCGACGAGAAGGGCTTGCCCGCCGACCGCCAGTTCCTCGACGAGGAGTGTCTTGAGATTGGCGCGAGCGCCGTATTGAGCCGCGGACAGGCCGGCGGCTCCCCCTCCGATGACTATGAGATCGAATTCCGAATCCATATACCCTCCAGCGGCGGCTCTCGACGATGATATTATTAAGATAACGACTTTTACGATTTATCGTGGCTTACTATACCCCGAGGGAATTAGATTTGAAAGTGATGAAGGGCTTCTTATGCTTTCCCTTCCTGTTTCTCCTCCTGGTTGCCGGGCCGGCCTGGGGCGCCCCCGTACCGGAAGTCGGCTTCCTCGAACCCGAGCCCGGATTCTCGGAACTCGGAGCGGTCGCGGATCCCATGGACTTGCCGAAACTCGAGAGGGCCGCCCTCCTCGCCTCCGGGCTGCGGCCCGAGGAGCTCGACCCCTACCAGTCGCGCCTCGACCGGATCATCGTCGAGGCCGGCGCGGCAGCGGAACAGGGCCCTGACGCGACGGCGAAGGCAGAATCGGTGCTCACTTTCCTCCATAAGAATGTGCTCCGATCCTACCGCGAGGACGCTACTACCATAGACGGGATCCTCGACACGGGGCTCTACAACTGCGTATCGTCGGCGGTCCTGTACATGCTAGCCGTTCGCGGAATAGGCATAGACGTAGCCGGCGTAAGGACTTCCGACCATGCCTTCTGCACGGTCCTCGTCGGGAGCAGAAGCGTGGACGTGGAAACGACCAACCCCTATGGTTTCGATCCGGGCGGCAAGAAGGAGTTCAAGGACAGCTTCGGCCGTCTCACGGGTTACGCCTACGTTGCCCCCGGAGGCTACGGCGACCGCAGGGCCATCGGAGAGCGGGAGCTCGTCGGCCTCATACTATCCAACAGGGCATCCGTCCTCGAGCTTTCCGGCCGCTTCGCCGAGGCGACGAGGCTCGGCGCCGACTATGCGGCGCTCTGCCCCGGCGCGGATTCGCGGGCCTTCCAGGTAGACCGCATCAATAATCTCGTAGCCTCCCTCGAAGCCCGCCGCGACTTCGATGGAGCCGTGGCGGCCGCCCGGGCTGCGTCGGCCGCGCTGCCTGGCGAGGCTCGCCTCTCGGCCCTCGCCAGGACCGCCGCCTACAACCAGGCCGTCGCGCTCTCCCAGGCGGGTGACTGGGACGCCGCCTTTCAAGCCGCGGCTCGTCTCGCGGCGGCCTCGCCCGAGGACGCCGCCTCGGCCGCTCTCGTAGCGGGGTCCCTTTCGGGCCTCGCTCAAAGCTATGGACGAAAGGGCGATTTCGCCGGCGCCCGAGGCGCGATAGCGGAGCGCGCCGACCGCGCCGGCCCGGCGGCCGTAGCTGAAGCTAGGTCGGTCGTCGGCGAAATGGAGCTGGTCGGGGCCGCCAACGGCCTCCCGCTGGCGGAGGCGGTCGCCGCCGCGGACAGGATACTCGCGGACGGCGAGATCAGTCCCGCCCGCTACGCGCAGGCGATCGAGGCGATCTACGGGAAAGAGGCGAGCAGGATCGGAGCCGGCGGCGATTGGCTCGCCGCCGCGGCCATCGCCGATCGGGGCATCGCCAAGCTCGGCGTAGCCAGGCTGGGCGGAACCGACGGCTCGGGGGACGGAAGCCTCGCCCGTCTCGCCCAGACGCTCCGGCGGAACTTCGTCGCGGACGCGCACAACCGCTTCGCGCGATTCTACAATTCAGGAGATTACTCGGGCGCCAAGGCCGCGTTGACTTCGGCCCTCGCCTCGATGCCCGGCGATCCGACACTGACGCGCGATTTGGCCGCGGCGGAAGCCGCGTTGTCGAACTGAGAGCCTGAACTCGAATTTCACCTGGCGAAGGAAATCGAGACCAGTGTCCCGGCACCGCCTCTTCCCGGGGAACGGGTCACCTCGCCGCGCACCTGCGCGGCGAGGGCGAGTACGAGTTCGGTGCCGATGCCCGACTCCTTCTCGCCATCGGCGAGGACGCCGGCGGCGCCTCGGTCGAAGCCGACGCCGTCGTCCTCGACCTCGAGGAGCCAGCCTTCGCCGGACTCGCGCAAGGATACCCGGATCTTGCCGTCGCGTCCTACCGGAAAGGCGTGCTTCATGCAATTCGACACGAGCTCGTTCACGATGAGGGCCACGGGCATGGCGTCGTCAAGGTCGAGCGAAGCCCCGTTCGCCTCGACCCTACACGAAACTCCCCGGTAACCGCCCTCGTATACGCTCGACAGATAGTCGACGAGGCGCTCGAAATAGGTATCCATCCTCACGCCTTCGAAGCTCGAGGACCTATAAAGGACCTCGTGCACCATCGCCATCGTCTGTATCTGGGTTTGGCACTCGACGAAGACTTTGCGCGCGTCCTCGTCGAGTATCGCGGCTTCCTGGATGTTGAGGAGGCTCGAGACTACCTGGAGGTTGTTCTTCACCCTGTGGTGTATTTCCTTCAGGAGGACTTCCTTGGACGCGAGGTCGGACTCGAGGGCCAGCTCATGCTCCTTGCGCAGGGTGATGTCGCGTATTATACCGACGGTCCCCTGCTCGACTCCCTGGAATTCGGGTAGGGCGAAACCCGAGCAGCTCACTTCGCCGTAGGAGGTGACTGAGCCGATACGGTAATCGCCGACCATGTCGCCTGGCCGCAGCCGGAGCTCGAGATTGCGCGTCATGCGCCGCCCTGATCGCCGTTCGTCGAAGAGCTTCGGGGCTCCTTCGTCGCCCGTCACGACTCCGCGCAGCGAGCGCAAGGCGTCGGCGCGGCTCACCCTGGGAACGTCCTCGGGATGGACTATCACGCTGAAGTGCATCCCTATGAGCTTTGAGGGCTCATAGCCTATTCCTCGGATCGAGTCGTTGACGTAGACGAACCGTCCTCCGCCGTCGATGATGTAGACGATATCGGGGATGGCCTGGAGCAGGTTCATGTACTGATGCTCGGACATCTGGAGATGCGCGTTCTGGCGGGCCACGCTCTCGCGGACGTTGAGCGACTTGCGGATCAGGAGCGGCAGGGCGCGGATATGCCCGAAGCCGGGGATGCGCAGGACGAATAGCGCGGCCTCGTCGCGGACGGTCTTCTCGACGCGGTCCATGTCGTCCTCCGGGTCGACGAGGAGGACGACGGGCAAGGGCCAAAAGGTGAGCCAGTCCGCGAGGGCGCCGCCGTGGAAGCGGAGGTCGGTCACGATGGCGTCCGCTCGGTCGTTGGAGTAGAGAGCCTCGACGTCGGCGATGTTGGCGGGGAAGAACAGCTCGCCGCCCGGGCATGAGGACTTGAAGGCCGCGGCGAAGGCTTCCCTTTCCTCCTCGCCGTCGACGGCGAATATGACCCTCGGGGCTCCGCCGCGCCGCTGAGAATCGCTCATGCCGCGGCTCCGCGCTTCATCGACATTCCGCGCGCCGAATCAGCTCGGCACGTTGGCTCTGCGAGGAATGGAAAAAACGCGGGGTCATACTCTTTCGCTCCTTTATGACGGCTGAGCGGCGGAAGCGCGGCGTTATTCCGAGGGCGAATCACGCCGAAAGTGTAGTTTTTATCCTGCCGCCCAGTCAAGGACCGCAGGCGACGCGGCAGCGCGGGCTCCCGCGTTAATTGCGCCCGCCGGATCCTTCCGCTATACTCTTAGCCACGATGAACGAAGAGATCGATTTCAGCGTTCAGGTCCTCGGAAGGTGCGGCATCCCCTCGCCGATCGTCCTTTCCACGAAGACCGGCGACTCCCTCGCGAACTACGTCGCCGACGACGAGTTCGTCCGGTACGACGTCGACGCTCGACCGGGCGACCAAGGCAGTCTGGAGCGGGCCGGCCTCCTCGAAAAGGCGGGGCCGCGCCAGCAGATATTCTTCGCCCCGAGCCACGTCCATGCGGGCGTAGTCACTTGCGGCGGTCTCTGCCCCGGCATCAACGACGTCATCCGCGCCATCGTGCGCTGCCTGTGGTTTCGCTACGGGGTCCGCCGCATTACGGGGGTCCGCTACGGCTACCGCGGCTTCCTCCCCGAGTTCAATATCGGCACGAAGCCGCTCGATCCCGAGACGGTCGACGAGGTGCACAAGGTCGGAGGCACCTTCCTCGGCTCGTCGCGCGGGGGCGGCGAGCGGACCGTCGACATCGTAGACGCCATCGAGAGGCTCAATCTCAACATGCTCTTCACGATAGGCGGCGACGGGACGCAGAAGGGCGCCGTCGCGATCGCCGAGGAGATAGAGAGGCGGGACCTCAAGATCGCGGTAGTCGGCATCCCCAAGACCATAGACAACGACCTCCGCTTCGTCGACAGGACCTTCGGGTTCGAGACTGCCGTCGCGCGGGCGGCGGAGGCGGTATCGGCCGCCCACGTCGAGGCCCATTCGGCGATGAACGGCGTCGGCCTCGTGAAGCTGATGGGCAGGGAATCGGGCTTCATCGCGGTCCATACCGTCCTCGCGGTCCACGAGGCGAACTTCGTCCTCATACCCGAGGTGCCCTTCGAGATCGACGGGCCAAACGGCTTCCTGCGCCATCTCGAGGATCGCCTGGCACGCAGGTCCCACGCCGTCGTGGTAGTCGCCGAGGGCGCGGGCCAGGAGTTCCTGAAATCCGAAGGAGTCGACGCTTCCGGAAATCCGAAGCTGGGCGACGTGGGAGTCTTCCTCCGCGACCGGATCGCCGACCACTTCAGGAAGAAGGGCATCGATGCGACGGTCAAGTATATAGATCCGAGCTACATGGTCCGCTCGGCCCCCGCGGTCCCGACGGACTCGGCTTATTGCGAGCGGCTGGGCAACAACGCCGTCCACGCGGCGATGGCTGGACGGACGAAGGTCCTCATAGGGATCGTCCACGGCCAGTATGTGCACATCCCCGTAAAGGCGGCGGTCTCGCGCCGGAATTACGTCGACCCCGAGGGCGCCCTTTGGCGAGACGCGGTAGACGCGACCCAGCAGCCCCCGGTCATGGTCAACCCGAGCTAGCCATGGCGCGCAAGAACGTACTGATAATTGACGAGTCCGATCTCTTCCGCGAGTACCTCAAGGACAGGCTGACCGCGGGCGGGCTGAACGTGGAGACCGCGATCAACGGCCTCGACGGCGCGGTCAAGCTCCGCAACTCGCTCCCCGACCTGGTGATCCTGGACTACAGCCTCACCCGCAGGACCTGTAAGGAGGTCCTCGAGGAAAAGAACCGCAATCCCAATACGGCCTCCATACCCGTCGTCCTCACTGCCCAGAAGATCGAGAAGAATCGCCTGCTCGAGCTCGTCCCCTACAACATCAAGCGGGTCATGATGAAGCCGATAAAAATCGACGGGCTCTTCGCGACCCTTTCGGAGATCCTCGGCGTGAGCCTCGAGGTGGATACGACGCCCTGCGTCATCGAGGCCCACGTCAACGACAACATCGTCTTTGTCGAGATAGCCAAAGGTCTGAACCGGGAGAAGGTGGACCTCCTGCGCTTCAAGATCGCCGAGCTCCAGGGACTCTACTCCATCCGCAGCCCGAGGATCCTCGTCATGCTCGCCGACATGGAGCTCAGCTTCGTCGACGGCACGAATCTGGAGCTTCTCATCCGGATACTGCTCGACCGCTCGGGGGCGAAGGCGCGCCATATCAAGCTCCTCACCAACTCGGCGTTCGCCCGTGAATTCGTTCGCGGCAGACCCGCCTTCGCCGACCTCGAAGTGGTTTCCAACCTCCAATACGCGCTCGACGGCCTGCTCACGGACTACGACCCCCAGGCCGAGCTGGGAGAGGGCAAGGCCGAGATGCTCGCCGAGCGCATACTGTCCGCCCAGACGCACGAAGCCTCGCGCGAGTCCATAGAAATGCGCTTCGTCGAGGAGGCGAAGAAGCCGCTCAGCATCGAGTCCATGCGCGAGGCGGGAGCGGGGCTGTCGATAGCCGTCGTCGACGACGACTTCGTGATCCAGGAACTCGTCAAGACGACGTTCGGCGCGATAAGCGCGTCGGTGAGCGCCTTCCAGAACGGGAGCGAATTCATCGAGGCGGCCAAGGCCAAGGGCTACGACCTCGTCTTCCTCGATATCCTGATGCCGGGGATGGACGGCTTCCAGGTCCTGGCGCGGCTCAGGGCCGAGGATATCGAGATACCGGTCATCATCCTATCTGCGGTAAGCCAGCGCGAGGCGGTCATGCGCGCCTTCCAGGCCGGCGTCAAGAGCTACCTGATCAAGCCCCTGAAGCCCGATCAGATCCTCAAGAAGACCCTCGAGATACTCAAGGCGAATTTCTGATGTCCTTGCCCGATGCCCTCCTGAGGGCGGTCTTCGACCAGGCGGCCCTTCCCGTCGCGCTGGTCGACGGGCGGGGTCTGCTCGCCATGTGGAACTCCGCCTTCGAGTCCCTCTTCCGCAGCCTGGCCGGAGTCGGGCCCGAAAAGCTCGCGATCTCCTTCTTCGATTTCGTCGCCGAGCGCGAGGGCGCGCGCCTCGGCTATTTCGCCGCCGAAATACTCCTCGGCGGCAAGAAGAACTCCACGATCGAGAGCCCCATCCGGGCCGCCGACGGGACCATGCGCTGGCTAGGCCTCGCCCTCTCGCGAGTGGAGCTCGCCGCGGCCGGGCAAGGCGGCAGCGCCGAGCGCTTCCTCATGTTCGTCGCCGAGGACGCGACCGAGCGAGTCCTCCGCGAGAAGGGCCTCCGGGACGCGAAGGACGAGGCGGAGAAGGCCACGCACACGAAGAGCCAGTTCCTGGCCAACATGAGCCACGAGATCAGGACGCCGATCCAGACCATACTGGGCGTCGTCGAGCTCCTGCGCGAGACGGAACTCGATACGGAACAGTCCGATTACGTGAATCAAGTACGCTTCTCGGCCGACGTCCTCCTCGGCCTCATCAACGACATCCTCGATTTCTCAAAGATCGAGGCGGGCAGGCTCGAGCTCGAGACGACGAGCTTCGACCTCAGGTCCTGGGTCCACCAGTCCGTCGATCTCCTCGCGATGGAGGCGAATCGCAAGGGCCTCGAGATTATCGTCGACGTGGACGACGAGCTTCCCGCCCTCGTCCGCGGCGATCCCGGCCGGCTTCGTCAGATCATCGTCAACCTGTTCAAGAACGCCGTCAAATTCACGCGCGAGGGAGGCATAACGCTGATCCTGCGCCGCGTGCCGTCGCCCGCCGGTCCCCGCATGCGCTTCGAAGTCGCGGACACCGGCCCGGGGATCCCCGAATCGACGCGAGAGAGGCTGTTCACGCCCTTCTTCCAGGGCGATCCCGCGCAGGCGCGCAAGGCGGGCGGTACCGGCCTCGGACTCGCCATCTCGCGCCACCTCGTCGAGCTCATGGGCGGCGCGATCGGCGTCCTGCCGTCCGGCGCGGCATCCCGTCCCGAAGGGGGCGATATCGGCTCCGTCTTCTGGTTCGAGCTGCCTCTGGACGCTCCCGAATACTCGGCCTCGCCGAGGGCCGCCCTGCCGAATGCGGGATCGTCGCGGCTGGCCGGTCCCGAAGGCGGAGCGCGCCTCCTCGTCGTGGACGACTACGCTCCTGCGCGGGCCTTTGCCGGAAGGTCGGCGGCCTCCGCGGGCTACCGCATCAGCGAGGCGAGCTCAGGCGAGGAGGCGCTCTACGCGCTGCGCGAGGCCGTCGCCGCGGGAGACGCCTTCTCCCTGTGCCTCGTCGACCAGAACATGCCCAGGATGGACGGCTGGCGCCTCGCCAGCGAGATCACGGGCGATACGGCTATCAACGGCGCGCGTCTGATACTAATGGCTCCCCTCGGGACGATCAGCGGCGACGCCAAGATGAAGCTCCTTCGATGGTTCAACGGCTACATCTCGAAGCCGATAAAGCCGGCAGAGCTCATCGACGCGGTCGCCCGCGCACTTTCATCGGAAGTCGACCTCGAGGCCGCGGAAGCCGAGCTCCCTGAAGCCCACGGCATCGAGGAAAGGCGATTCGAGGGCGCCGTGCTGCTGGCCGAGGACCATGAGGTCAATCGCGAACTCTTCACGCTGCTGCTGGGAAAGATGGGTTGCAGCGTCGTGACGGCGCGCGACGGCGTCGAGGCGGTCGAGATCGGCTCAGGCCGGCGCTTCGATCTCGTCCTCATGGATATCTTCATGCCGAGGCTGTCGGGCTACGACGCCGCGCGCGCGCTCCGCGACAAGGGCTATTCGGGTCCGATCGTCGCCGTCACCGCGAGCGCGCTCAAGGGAGAGCGCGAGAATTGCATCGAGGCGGGAATGAACGACATCCTCGTTAAGCCGTTCAAGAGGGAGGACCTCGCGGCCGTCCTCGCGGCATATCTTCCGGCCGCGGGCTCGGGAAGCGCCGGCCCGGCGCGGAAAGGGGCCGCGGCCCTCGCAAGCGGCGCCGCGCCGGAGGCGGAAGCGACGGACTCTCCCGCGAAGGCCCTCGCGACCGACCCTCGGGCGGCGCGAAGCCTGGATTCCACGGTCTTCGACTGGGCTGGCGCGCTCGAGACCTTCCTAGGGCAAAGCGATACCGTGAAGAATCTCCTCAAGCGCTTCGCGGAGAAGGCAGGCAGGCAGGTCGAAGAGCTCGCGGAGGCCTTGGCCGCCGGTGACGCGACGCGGTTCAAGGAAATATCGCATTCGCTGAAGGGAGCTTCCTGGAATCTCAGCGCCAGGCGGCTCGGCGACGCCGCCCTCTTGGGGGAAACGGCAGGCAGGGAGGGAGACATGTCTGCCGCCTACCTCGCGCTCGAGGCCGTACGCTCCGCATTCGCGGATTTCGCCGAAGCGGCCTCGCCGCATTTCAAGGATTGACCGCGCCGTCGGCCGCGACTGTTCAGGCGCAGCCGAAACGCGTTACCATGCCGGCGTGCGCGCGAACTACCATACGCATTGCGATTTCTGCGACGGTCGCTCCACGGCTTCCGAGATGGCCGCAGCGGCGGCCGCCAAAGGCTACCGAATCCTCGGATTCTCCTCCCACAGCCCCCTGCCCTTCCCGAACGAGGGCAATATGGAGCTGTCCCGCCTCGGCGAGTACGCGGCCGAGATCCGAAGGCTCGGTCGGGAATGGGAGGGCCGAGGTCTCGAAATCCTCCTTGGCCTCGAGATCGAATGGATAAAGGGTCTTTCCTCGCCTCGCGACGAGCTGTTCCGGGCGGCCGGCCTCGATTACTCCATCGGATCCCTGCACTTCGTCGACCTTCCGGGCTCGGGACGCTTCGCGGTCGATTTGGGGCTTGAGGATTTCGCGAGCCACGCCGCGCAGTACGACGGCGAGGACGTCGGCCGAGCGGTATACCGGGACTACTACGAACAGCTCGGCGAGCTGATCGCGGAGGGCGGCTTCGACATCCTGGGCCACTTCGATCTCGTCAAGAAGAACAACGTGGAAGGCCGCTGGTTCGACGAGTCCTCTCCCGGCTACCTCGACGAGGCCCTCGGCGCCGCCGGCGCGCTCGAAGGCAGGGATATCGTGGTCGAGATCAACGTCGGCGGGATGAGCAGAGGTAAGGTCAAGGAACCCTATCCCTCGCTGCCGATCCTGCGCGAGTTGCGGTCGCTGCGAGTCCGCATAACCTTCTCCGCGGACGCTCACGCCCCCGAGCACCTAGGCGCCAACCTGGACTCGGCCCGAGAGCTCGCTCGGGCGGCAGGCTACGACTCGATCGCGGTGCTGTCCAAAGGGGCGTGGACTGAAGTCGGGATCGATGAGACTTGAAAGGACGTTGAATGAGACATGGGAGCCTTTTCGGCAAGCTTCTAACGGTTCCTGCGCTCCTCGCCTTTTTGGCAGTCGACGCAAAGGACGGCGTAGGGTATGGCCTGAAGGCGCTCCGCGGGGATCTTCTTATTGCACTTCATGCATGAGCCGTATTTGCCCTGATTGATCCTGCTGAGGGCCGCGTCTATCGCGCGTAAGCGCTTGATCTCAACCGAGCCAAGAGCTTCTATCATTTTCCTGTCGATATCGTCCGAAGCGACGTCGGCGAAGTCCTTGGGGTCCATTTCCTCTACGATGGCGCGGAAATCGGCGTTCGTTGCGATGAGAGTATCCAGGATCTCTCGCTTCTGCGAGAGGAGCAGCTCCTTCATCTTCTCGATCGTATCCTTATCCATTCGCCACCTCCTAATGCTCGAAAGACCGGCACGATGCAATAAACCAGCGAAAAAGTCAAGCGAGGTTGGCTATGCCGCGCGCAACGCGATAGCCCGGAGCCGCTGAAATTCTAGGAAAATCAGTCCCTTCCTTACGCGAGGACGCATCCTTTGCGTATCGGTTGACATTCCTCCGGATAGCACATACTATTTTATGCGCTCGAGGCGTCTTTGCAACTGCCGCGAGTCCGTTTCCCGATGGCGCCCATGAGACGCGGCGCCGATCCGTCTGAGGAGCAACCGTGGCCAAGGAAGAAGCTATAGAGGTCGAGGGCGTCGTCAGGGAATCCCTCCCCAACACCATGTTCCGCGTAGAGCTCCAGAACGGCCACATTATCCTGGCCCACCTATCGGGCAAGATGCGCAAGCATTACATACGCATCGTGCCGGGCGATAAGGTGAAGGTCGCCCTCTCCCCTTACGATCTCAACCGCGGACGCATAATTTACCGCGAAAAATAGACTAAACCAAGGAATTTACCCTTTCTTCCTGATCAGGACCCAT